>OGCN01001952.1_pt1 | contig 24421 bp, 20 predicted proteins | sample 1570181 | NCBI WGS metagenome assembly OGCN01 (sample SAMEA4370584, study PRJEB24528) | human gut metagenome | reverse complement strand
TTTAGTCGCAGTTAGCAGTTAGTTCGCTGGAGCGTTGCGCCGGCGAGTGAGCAATAACCATTGTCCGAATGCGTCCGCTTTTAACAACTTTCAACACATTAAATAGCAATTATATTGTCTGGCTTGGCGCGGTGCCAAATTGTTTTTTATAGGCCCGGGAGAAGGTGGTATAGTCGGAGAAGCCGCTTAACTGGGCGGCCTTCAGGATGGGGGTGCCTTCGGAAATTTTTGTGCGGGCGAGAAGAAGGCGCTTGCTAATGATGTAGTTGTGGATGGTGTAACCGGTTTCCTCCTTGAATTTCCGCATCATGTGATACTTGCTTAGGTAGTATTTCCGCGCAAGGGTTTCAATGGAAAGATCTTCAGGAAGGTTGTGGTTAATATAACGGAGAAGCTCTTCTATCTGGGAATCACTGCTGTAGGAGCGAGCGTCGTAAATGTACTGCTTTTCCAGAAAAATGCGGTTTACATAAACCATGAACTGGGTAAAAAGAGCTGAGCCAAGAAGCTCGCTTCCAAATTTTTCGTCTTTCAGGGCAGCTTCCAGTTCGTAGAGAAGCTGCTTTAATTTTTCCTGAGTGTCAGAGTCCAGACGGATTAGATTGTAACTCCGGTCAATCGCCTTCTGAAAACAGCGGAGCAGTTCTGTGGATTTGATGTCGTCGCGGATCCATAGTACAAAACGTTCGTATGGAACCGAAAAATCAATTTCCGGTTTGTGGATGGCGTGACGGTTCACGAGGAGAATGTCCCAGGGCTTCAGGTAGTAGGACTTTCCCTCAATGTGGTAGGCAGCCTTTCCGGAAAGAAAGATGATCACCTTGTGAAAATCATGATAATGGTAGGAAAATTCCCGCTTGGTTTGGTCCTTGATGTGAAAAAGCCGGAAATCCTGCTCCAGATAGCCGGTTTTTTCAGTTGGCTCATTGAAAGAATTCATATGTTATGGCTCCTGTTTTAACTATAGTGTGTATGGAACCGCAAACTTTGTTTGCAGCTACGTTTGCGTAGCGTCATAATTCAATTCTGCGCTTAAAATATGACTTTATTATAAATGAAATACCGCATTTTTTGCAATATATTTCGCAAGTTATTCTATGTACATGGGAAAAATAAACGCTATACTGGATATAAGATGTGATTTGAGAAAAAAGATCACGGGCGTTTCGTCAGAAAGGAATTGAAAACAATGAGAGACAGCATTATCATGACAAAATATCAGGGCTTTGGAAATGATTATCTGGTACTGGATGCGAAGAAAAACCAGCTTCAGCTGCAAGGCAAAAAAATTGCACTTCTTTGCCAGCGGGGATTCGGACTTGGAGCGGATGGTGTGCTTTACGGACCAGTTGACATTAACGGAAAAATGGGAATGCGTATTTTTAATTCCGATGGAAGTGAAGCTGCAATCAGTGGAAACGGTGTCTGTATTTTTGCAAAATATCTTATGGACAATGAGTATGTTACAGAGAAAAAATTTGCCATTGAGACCTTATCCGGAACAATCGAAGTAGAGTGTCTGAATGCCAGAGCGACAGAGTTCCGCGTAAACATGGGCAAAGCCTCTTTCCTTTCCAGAGAGATTCCGGTAACTGGCGAGGTGCGTGAGGTGATCGATGAGCCATTTACATTTAACAAGAAAGAATACAAAGCAACTTGTCTCACAGTAGGAAATCCACACTGCATTATTTTCATGGATCAGGTATCACCGGAAAAAGTAAGGGAACTGGGACCATATGTGGAAAATGCAGATGAGTTCCCGGAAAGAGTGAACCTGCAGATCTGCCGCAAGATTGACAAAGGAAATCTGGATATCGAGATCTGGGAGCGTGGCTCCGGTTACACAAAAGCTTCCGGTACAGGAAGCTGTGCGGCAGCCATTGCAGCCTACCGGAAAGGTCTGATGGAAAACAGAATCAATGTAAACCAGCCAGGTGGTATGATCCAGATCGACATTAAAGAAGACGGAACTATTTTTATGACAGGAACTGTTGGATATATTGCGGAGATGAGCGTGGCTGAAAGCTTTTTCTCATAGAAAGAAAATATGGTGTATGGCGCATCCAAACGGCCGTGTCTGTGTAGCAAAACGGCTGTTCTAAAACGTATTTGTGACCGCCAGAGGGCGCAAAATGCAGATATGGCAGAAAAGATAAATAAAAATGAAATTTAAAGGCTGCCAAAGGGAAATGATACACAGTATAATTTTTGTGCATCGCGTAGGAAGGCGGTGCAGCAGATGAAAAATCAGACAAGTCAATATGGCAGTTACTTAATTTTCGATGTACGAGAATCCAGGTATAGAAGTAAGAAGACTTCCGTGCCTGGATTTTTTTGCTGCAAATGAGTGTGCTGTCTGTAAGCGATGTCATTATATCTGAAGAGAGGAAAGTAATTAAAATATGGAGATAGAATCAGCTTGTCGGTATACGGAAGCCCACTCTTGTTGATAAAAAAAGTGCAATGTCTAAACTAAAAAAAGATAGACATTTCTAACGCGATTCTGTAAAATAAACAAAGGTTAGAAAATACTAATAATAGTTAAATGAGGAGGAAGAGGATGGCTGACAAAAAGTTATTAAGAAAAATTGCTCCGATCATTATGAGTGCAGCTGTAGCGATGACCAGTTCACCGGTTGGAGTAATGGCAGAAGATTTTACTTCTGGTGAAGTGTCTGTTGAGGTTTCTGATGAGACTATATATGATTCTGATGAGATTTCAGACGACTATGACGAATCATCAGAGGCTGACGATTCAGCAGATTTTGGTACAGACACAGAGGATGGTTTTGAATCTGGAGAAGCCGCAGAAGAGGAGTCTGGATTTGAGGACGGCGAAACCGGAGACACAGAAGATGCTTTTTTAGCAAACACTGAGGGCGAAACCAACAATGAAGCGGGAGCTGTGAAAACAGTGGAGGATGGTCAGATCGTACTGATGAACATTCCCTATGAAGCTTTTTACAGATCTGAGTTGAAAAACAATGATGTAAAAGTAGATGCATTTACATCCGCGACGAAAGCAAAAACAAAGATGGGCGGTGTGATGAATGGAAATGCTGCTTATCATACAAGCGCGGAAGGAAATGAACTTGCAGGTGTTACTTTTCCGGTAAAAGTGAATAAAGCTTCTGATTTGGAAAATTTTAAACAGATTACAGACAGCACTACTATAGAGATTACTACGAACATGAAAGGCCAGGTAAGTACTAATACATATACTGGTGCAGCGGCTCTTATTGAACAGCCAAGCTATACTTATTATGTTCCGGCAGAAACTCCTGCATATTACAAGGAAATGAGCGTAGATGAGAACGAAAATATTTCTTTTGGCGCTGTTCAGGGAATGTCCGAACAGAATGTTAGTGTGAATGCTGAATTAAAGCTTAATTCCAAATATGGAGATTATCAGCTTGAGCTGGATGAGACAGCAGTAAAGGCAGTAGTAAATGCATCTAATGGTGATAAGATTTATGGTGTAATCATCAATACAACAGACGGAACCACTTATGCACTCCGTCATCTTGAGAATATCTGGAAAGGAAAAGAACTTGCATGGAGCACCGGCTTTACAACAGAATCTCACGGTTGCCCAATAAGCTCTGACCACTACAAATCCATGATGGGAAAAACTATTTCCAGCGTAACGTACTATACGGATAAGGGGGAAATTAATTTTGATATTCCAGATACTTATGTTCCGGTAAAAACAGGTGTCAGTGCAACCGTTGACAACATCAAGGTAACAGATGCAGAGGTTAAAGTTGAATTATCTGAAGCACTTCCATCTGATTATTCAAAGAAATATGCAGTTGATGATGTGGAAGCAGCGACAACAGAGACAGGAGTAAAGGTTACAAATCTTACACCTGGAACACATACTCTGACAATTTCCGATGCAAATGGAAAATATGCTCCTGTCAGCGCTACTTTTACAGCAACAACAGATACTGTAATGGCTTCCTATGATGAGTATGAAGGAAAACTGGTTGCTGCGGCAGATATTACCGCTGAGCAGTTTGTTGCATTTACCAAAACAGTTTCAAAAGTAAAAATTGGTGACCAAGAGTATGCTGCAAGCGGAAAAGGTGCTGTGAAGATTGTTCAGGAGGATGGAACTCTTGATTATTCTAAAACAGCTGTAAACGATGGAGATACAGTAGTTGTAAGTGCTGCCGGATACCCAGATGTAACATTTGTTTACAACGAAAACGTATATGTATACGCAGGTCTTACATGGGCTGAGTACTGGGCTTCCGAGGATGTATACAATGCAGGCTCCACAGCTTCTTCTGAAGAAAAAGACAGAAGAGGTGAGTCAGACCTTGGAGCATTTGATGCTGTAACAAGAGCAACTGCAAACCATGGCCTTCACAGAGGAAGCTTCCAGGCAATCGCGGTTCTTAATGGAAAAACAGTTTCCCACTGGAGCGCAGACGGAAAAACAGTTTATTATGCCGATGGAACATCAGAAGTATTTAACCGGAACAATGTAACCGGATATACCGTAACTGGACTGAAATATGTACCGGTTGAGATTAAGAGAGCTGACCTTGCTGCTTTTGCAGAAAGCCATGCAATTGTAAAAAATGGCGGACAGCTGATCGGCGGTTATGGCGAGAAAGAACTGAAATCCTATGAAGCTGTTGCAAATGTAACTGCAAATACAAATGGTTTGAAAAAAGTTACAAAAGCTGAAGACGGAAGCTTTGTAATCGGAGCAAGACAGAACGGAACTGAGTCTGGTATCAAAGATGCAGAGCTGAAAGTGGCAGACGGAATTACAGCAACTGTAAAACCTGGAAATGGTTCTTATGGTGAGTTCCTGAGAGTTGACCTGACTGGAAACTATGGCGATCTTGGTGCACATATGCAGTCTGTTGAGTGGGCATATTATGGAAATGATTCCACTTATACAAACAGACTTGCAAACTATGGAACAAAATTTGCAGCTGATAACTGGATGCATAAAATGATGGGTATCCAGCTTGGTCTTACAGAATCTGGAAGATGCAAGCTTCCGGAAGGAACTGACGGAACTGGTTACTGGATCCTTACTGTTCATGCCCTTGGATACCAGGATTACGTTGTAAAATTCCAGGCAACAGCTGAGAATATTGCAAAACCTGCAGGTGATGCAGATTCCACACCACTGGAAAACATTATCGCAGAAGCAAAAGCCCTGAACGAGGCTGATTATACTCCGGAGAGCTGGGCTGCTGCAAAAGACAGCATTGCAAATGAGCTTGAAGAGTGCGAGGAAATGCTTGCAAATATTAAGAATCAGACAACTTATGGCGTAGAAGAGCAGATCGGACATTTAAGAGAAGCTCTTAACATGCTTGTAAAAGCTCCGGCTCCAACCGCAACACCGGCACAGCCGACTGCAACACCAGCCCCGGCGCAGCCGACCGCAACACCGACCCCTGCACAGCCAACTGTAGCACCTACACAGCCAACTGTAACTCCGGCACCGACTGCAGCACCGGCCAAAGGAATTACAGCAACTGCAAAAGCTTCCACAATTTACACCAAAGGAAAAACCTCTACAACCATTACGGTTGTAAAAAATGATGTAACTGGAAAAGTTAAATTTACATCCAGCAACAAGAAAGTAGCGACTGTTTCCTCCAAAGGCGTTGTAAAAGCGAAAAAAGCGGGAAAGACAACCATTACTGTAAAGGTTGGAAATTACACTAAGAAGGTAGTAATCCAGGTTAAGAAACCTTCTCTGAAGCTTGCAAAATCTTCTGCAACAATCAAGAAAGGCAAAACAGTAAAAATCAAAGCAACCGCAACACCATCCGGAAAAGTAACATATAAGTCCAGCAACAAGAAAGTAGCGACTGTTACTGCAAAAGGTGTTGTAAAAGGTAAGAAGAAAGGTACTGCAACCATCACTGTTACAAGTAATGGAGTATCTAAGAAATTCAAAGTAAAAGTAAAATAATGATTACAAAGCTTTTACGATAACAAATAATACTTGTGCAAAAGCAAGGCAAAGGAACGGGGGCCGTTTTTAACAGCCCCTGCTTTTGCTTGTAAAAAGAAACTTATTTTACTACATATTTTAACAGGAGACAGCATGAAAAAACGAGACGGTGATAAGAATCCTTTTGAAAAAAAGAATCTGGTGAAACTTGCTCCGGCAGCAGTGGTTATTGCTGCTGTGGCTGCAGCAGGTGCTCAGGCTGGCAGCAGTGGAAAAGAAGTGACTGCTGAAACCAGAGAGGTTGTAAAATCCCAGGATCTGGAATCGCTTCTGAAAACAGCCTATTCCTATGAGGCAGCAGATGACGAGGCAAAAGAGGAGAGTCTGCTGAAAGCAGGCAAAAATACATCATCATCTTCAAAGAAAAAAACCTCCAAAATTTCAAAGAAAAAAAGTGGTATAAAAAAAGGAAGCTCAAAGACCCTTCCAGTAAAAACGGCTGCATCTTCAGGGGTAGGTCAGGGCTCCACCACTACACCAACTACAGAAGTTCCAGAAGGCGGCTATAAAGATGGAACTTATCAGGGCAGCGGTACTGGCTTTGGAGGAACGATTACCGTACAGGTAACTGTATCAGGTGGGAAAATCACAGCTGTTGATATATTGAGTGCCTCTGGAGAAACAGGCTCTTATTTTGCCTCTGCACAGGGCGTTGTAAGTAAGGTTTTATCAAGCCAGTCCCCGAATGTGGATGCAGTCAGCGGTGCAACTTATTCCTCAAACGGGATTATCCAGGCAGTACAGAATGCCCTTTCACAGGCAGGAAACAGTGATTCTGCCACACCGGCTGCCACACCAACTCCAACGCCAAAACCTGCAAAGAAACCGAAGAAAGATACTTCTGTCAGCTATAAAGATGGCGTATATGAGGGACAGGCAGAAAGCTTTGATGGAATCGTAACGGTAAAGGTTACAATAAAAAATGGAAAAATCAAAAAAATAAGCAACACAAATACAGACACACCTGAATTTTTTAATAAAGCATGGAAAACAATCAAGTCCAATGTGATTTCCAGACAGAGTACTTCTGAAATTGATACTGTAAGTGGTGCAACATTTTCTTCCAATGGAATTCTTGGAGCTTTATCCCAGGCTCTTTCAAAGGCTGATCAATCAGGAACTACAGACTCAAAGGAAGAAGATATAACTCCAACCCCGACTACTGTACCTGATGAAACTGTAACACCAATTCCAACGGAGATTCCACATCCTACCAAGACTCCGGATAATCCGTCAGATGAACAGCCGGTTGTAAAGCTTTTGAAAGATGGTACCTATACAGGGTCTGCAATGGGATATTCTGGAAAGGTTAACATAACACTGACAATTAAAGACGGAAAAATTACGGAAGTAACCAATACAAACTCAGATACCAGAAGCTTTTTCAATAAGGCATGGAGATCCATACAGCCTAAAATACTGGAAAAGCAGAGTACAGAAGGAATTGACACTGTAAGTGGTGCAACATTTTCTTCTATGGGAATTCTGGATGCGTCCAAAATAGCATTGGAGCAGGCAAAAAATACAGAGGTACAGCCTTCAGTAACGCCAGAGCCCACTGAGGCGCCGGATTCCACCGAGAAGCCAGAACCCACAAATACGCCAAAGCCGACTTCTGTTCCGGAACCAACGACTGCACCGGAGCCTACAGCTGTACCAGAGCCTACTGAAACGCCAGCGCCAACTTCTGCACCGGAACCGACGGATACACCGGAGAATTCTGTGACGCCGGAACCGACAGCTACGCCAGAACCCACGCCTGTGCCTGCTGGTGCATATACAGATGGAACCTACACTGGCATTGGAGAAGGCAATGACGGACCAGACAGTGTACAGGTTACCGTAACAATATCCGGAGGACAGATTGTGGGAGCAACTTATTTTTCCTATGATGATGAAGAATATGCAGATACAGCCTGGGAGGGAATTCTTGGACAGGTTATGGGAAAGCAGTCCGCAGACAGTGTAGATACAGTATCTGGATGCACATATTCCTCCCAGGGATTTATTCAGGCATTTAGAAATGCATTAAATCAGGCAAAAGGAGCATAACCCATGAAATACCAGAGTTTTATTATGAGAGTTTTATGTCTGCTTCTGATCGTTGGTGCCGTCCTTGGCTACAACTCCATGCAGAAAAAAGATAGTGATACCGAAAAAGACCAGCAGATCGCCAGTCTGACAACCAGAGTGGAGGCCTTGGAAAAACAGCAGGATGAGATATTAAGTGCCCTTGAAGAGGCTGCAAAAGCGCAGGAAGAGGCGAAGAAAAAGGCAGAAGAGGAAGCGAAGAATCAGAAAGCCCAGACGGAAGAAGCGGCTTCCGGGGATGCTTCCGAGGACGCGAAAAAAGATGACAAGAATACAGATGAGACAGAGGCTGAGGACGCTTCTTCTGAGGAAGAAAGTGAAGATCTTGTCTACAAAAACGGGACCTACACAGGAGACGGCCAGGGCTTTGGCGGCAATATCCAGGTTCAGGTTACACTTGAAAATGACACGATTACAGACATTCAGGTGGTAAGTGCACCAGGCGAAGACTCTGCATACCTTTCCCAGGGACAGGGCGTGATCAGTACCATTCTGGCTGCCCAGAGTACAGATGTTGACACCATTTCCGGAGCAACCTTCAGTTCCACTGGAATTATCAACGCTGTAAATGATGCACTTGGAAAGGCGGAAAATCAATGAAAAAGAGACAGAGAAAAATCCGGCTGATCCGCGCCGGCATCCAGCTTCTGTTTTTCATTTTTGCTCCGGCACTTTTTTCCACAGCATTCGCAGGCGTGAAGTCCGTTTTTCAGGCAATCGCAGCACATCAGGCAATCAGCTGGAATTCCTTTCTGGATGTGACTGCTGTGCTGCTGGTGGTAACCTGCCTGTTCGGACGGCATTTCTGCGGATATGCCTGCGCATTTGGTTCCCTTGGGGATGCATTGTACGAGCTGACTGTGTTTATCCGCCAGAAGGTTTTTCATAAAAAAGGCCGTCACGGATACTCAGAAAAAGCCATCCGCATTTTGCAGAAGGTGAAATATATCTGGCTTCTGGTGCTTCTTGTATCTATCCTTACCGGCTGGTACAGCAAGCTTCAGGGCATGAGCCCCTGGGATGTGTTTTCCATGCTCACCGCTGGCAGACTTCCCGGTGCTACCTACAAGGTGGGGATTGTGCTGCTGATTCTGCTCATGATCGGAATGTGCACTCAGGAAAGATTTTTCTGCCAGTTCCTCTGCCCAATGGGCACAATTTTTGCTATAATGCCTATAGCGCCCTCTGCGCTGTTCAACCGTGACAGAGGCACCTGTCCGGCGAAATGCGGAGCCTGCAAAAAGCGCTGTCCTGCTCATCTGGACATTGACGGTGATACCCCTCTCTCAGGAGAATGTATCTGCTGCCACGCCTGCCAGGGAATCTGCCCGAAGAGGAACATCCGGATCGGGATTCCGAAGGCGAAAGATGAGAGCCTTTTTTAAACACGAGCTGGGAAAAGATGGGCGAACGCTATTGGAAAATAAGAGAAAATAAAATCAGAAAGAACAGGATATGAGTAAAAAAAGAAGTAAAGTAAGATTTCAGAATGAAGTCGATTTAATTAAGGTACATTATAAAAAGCAGTCCAGAGGTCAATCACTTACCTGCTTGGATATGTTTAATGGGAGAAGGCATTTGAGAAAGAGAAGTGCGGCAGGAATCCTCTGCGGCAGCCTGCTTCTCACTGTCATTTCTGCAATAGTACTGGGAAAAACAATTACAGTTGTTTATGCATCTGACATAGAAAAATACACCAACGCAGATTTCGCAATGGACACGGTAGTTTCCGAAACCCTTTACACCTCAGGCGCGGACATCAATACCCAGATTGGTGAAAAGCTCCGCGAAATGGAAACCACCCTCCTTTCCTGGACAGAGGAAAACTCCCAGATTTCCCAGCTGAACAATGCTGATGGCAAGACCATGGAAGTTTCTGATGATCTTGCCGCCGACCTTGAGAAAATCCGCCAGCTTTCCCAGGATTCCAACGGTGCTTTTGACCCCACCCTTGGAAAAATTATCCGCCTGTGGGACATTGCCGGCGAGAACCCTCATGTCCCAGATCAGTCCGAAATCGACACCCTTCTTCCCGAAGTGGGCTACGAGAAAATTCAGGTGGACGGAAACAATGTAACCCTTCTTGATGGCTGTACCCTGGATCTTGGTGCCGTTGGAAAAGGCATGGGCTGTGATTTGATCATGGATTACCTGCAAACCCAGCCAGATGTCTTCGGTATGATCCTGAACCTTGGCGGCAGCAGTGTCATGACCTACGGCGAAAAGCCCGACGGCTCCTCCTGGAAAGTAGCCCTTACCGATCCCCGTGACACGGAAGGCGACTATCTTGGAGCCATCACCCTGGACGCCAACCAGTTCCTTTCCACCTCTGGTGACTACGAAAAATACTTCATAGAAGATGGAATCCGCTACCACCACATTCTGGATCCAAAGACCGGCTATCCTGTACAGAACGGTCTCACCTCCGTCACCATCGTCTGCGACCAGGGTTACCTGGCCGACGGCCTCTCCACTGCCTGCTTCGTTCTGGGTCTGGACGCCGCGAAACCTCTTTTAGAGAAATATGATGCAGAAGCCGTATTCGTTGATGAAGACAAAAATGTGTATGTGACAAGTGGATTGATGGATAAATTCGAATTAATGAAAGACGGATATGTAGTAAACGAATTATAAGTTGTCCATGATAAATTCATAGAAAATGATAACTTATGGAATAGCAAGAAGAGCTCCCGACGATAGTTCAAAACTATCGTCAGGAGCTCTTTTTCAATCAACAGCATTTGGGCTGAATATATTCCTAAGCGGGGCATTCAAGGCGCGCCTTTAATGGAGCGGAGATCCACTGCTTACGAAGACTTAACATCGAAGGCTCTCCTGAGATGTTTAGTCGCAGTTAGCAGTTAGCTCCGCGGAATGTTGCGCCTCCCCGCGTGGAATATATTCAGCCCAGATGCGTACGGTGGTAACATATTACGGAATCCTCTTAAGCACTTCCTTCGTCAGCACTCCAATCAGCAGTCCTGTAATCACTCCCGACACCATCAGCGCCGGAGCATAATAATACAACAGTCCCACCGTATGCGTTGCCGGAATCGCCACCAGCAGCTGACCGATGTTATGGGAAACGCCACCAGCCACACTTACACCCAGCTGCCCGAATCCAATCTTATTTTTCACAAAAACCATCACAATCAAACTAAGGGTCGCCCCCGCCAGGCTATACATAATACTGGAGCCGCTTCCAAACATAAAACCGATAATAAAAATTCTCACAATGGAAACCAGCGCCGCTTCTTTCCACGTATACCTCTCCAGCACAAAAAGCACCGCCAGATTTGCAAGCCCTAGTTTCATTCCTGGAATTCCCGCAAAAAACGGAATCAACGATTCCACATACCCGAAAATAATGGCAATGGCTGCAAACAGCCCAAGATACGCTGTCTTTTTCTGATTCATCACTTACACCACTGCGTCAAATCCACTTTCGGAATCCTGTGAATCTGAATCGCCCTCTCCCTGAATGACTACTCTGTTTGGCAGGCACACAATATATCCGCCTGCACTGCCCACTGCCGGCTGCTTCATGCAAAGATGATCCGGGCAGTCCGCCTCTGTCATCTTTACCTCGCCGTCCTTAATTTCACACACATTGGTATCCCCAATCTGGATCACCTGATCCTCCGCCAGTGAATAAGTCCCATAAAGTTCCCCATCCACCGTAATCTGGATCGACCCATGAGTTCCATGTGGAACCGCATAAACAAAAATACAAAGCACCACTGAAATAACCAATAGTGCACCAATAAATACCGCTTCTTTCTTCTTCAAAAATGATACCTCTTCATTAATAGCTTTAACCAAAATCATCATATCATAGAACCATGTTCCACAAACGAACCATTAGTTTATGATATAAGAAATACAGAGATTTTTCAACCTATTCTAAAATCCATTTTTGAGAAAAAATCGCAACAGAGAGAATGACTGTTATTCACAGAGGAAACGGTAACGGGTGGCTGTTCCTTTCCACACCGCTTTTTATTGTAATTTCCCACGGAATATGCTATTGTATAGTTTGAAAGTCTGTGTGCCGTGCGGATCGCGGGAATGATTTTTCAAACACGTTCCAGGCCGGCGGCATTGTTGAAGAAATGTAACGATTCAGAAAACACTGGACAGTTACACAGAAATATTAGAAAGAAGGTGAAGCTATGGTTGAATTAGACCAGTTCAAGAGCATTCTTGCAACATACACAGAACCATTAGTGGAAGTGAGGGATTCACTTTGACCTGGCTAACAAAGAAAAGCGGGTTGAAGAATTAGAGCGCGAAATGGAAGCGCCTGATTTCTGGGACAATGCAGAAGTATCCCAGAAGAAAATGAAAGAATTAAAGAGCATGAAGGACGACATGGAAACCTATCAGAATCTGGTAACCCAGAAAGAAGATATGGAGACCCTGATCGAGATGAGCTATGAGGAAAATGATCCGTCCATGATCGAAGAAATCCAGGAAATGCTGGATGAGTTCCAGGCACAGTTTGACAGTATCCGTGTGAAGACACTTCTTTCAGGAGAGTATGACGGCGAGAATGCCATTATCAAACTGAATGCAGGAGCTGGTGGAACAGAAGCCTGCGACTGGTGCAGTATGCTGTATCGTATGTATACACGCTGGGCTGAGCGCAAGGGCTTTTCAATTGAAGTTCTGGACTATCTGGACGGCGATGAAGCTGGTATAAAATCTGTTACGTTCCAGGTAAACGGAGAGAACGCATACGGACTTCTGAAGTCTGAGAAAGGTGTTCACCGTCTGGTACGTATTTCCCCGTTCAATGCGGCTGGAAAGCGCCAGACCTCTTTCGTATCCTGCGATGTAATGCCGGATATTGAGAAAGATCTGGACGTAGAAGTCAATGATGAGGACATCCGTATTGATACCTACCGAAGCAGTGGTGCCGGCGGACAGCATATCAACAAGACCTCATCCGCTATCCGTATCACTCATTTCCCAACAGGAATCGTGGTACAGTGTCAGAATGAGCGTTCCCAGCATATGAATAAAGATAAGGCTATGCAGATGCTGAAAGCGAAGTTATATCTTCTGAAACAGCAGGAAGCAGAAGCCAAGCTTTCCGGAATCCGAGGCGAAGTAACGGATATCGGCTGGGGCAACCAGATCCGTTCCTACGTTATGCAGCCATATACCATGGTCAAAGATCACCGTACCAATGAAGAAACCGGAAATGTAGATGCAGTTATGGATGGTGCCATTGATATCTTTATTAATGCATATCTGAAATGGATCGCACTTGCGAAGAGACCTGCAGAGCAGCAGTAAAAGCATGCTGCTGTTCACGAAGTAACGGTAACAGGGCAATGCCAGTTTCCGGATTATGTCTGGATACAGCGGCTGTAATGGCAGAGATTTGCAGGGCGCAGTGAAAGTGGAAGGAAATGCAGGATGCCAAAGACAACAGATAAGAATAAATATTTTGTAGTAAAAGAGCGGGCTGTGCCGGAAGTGCTTCTGAATGTAGTTGCAGCGAAGAAGCTTCTGGAATCAAAGCGGGCAGTTACAGTTCAGGAAGCTGCAGACGCTGTGGGAATCAGCCGAAGCTCTTTCTATAAATATAAAGATGATATTTTTCCCTTCCACGAGGAAGCCAAGGGAAAGACCATCACTTTTATTATACAGATGGATGATGAGCCGGGAATTTTATCCAATGTTCTTCGGGCTATTGCGGAAAATCATGGCAATATTCTGACTATACATCAGAGTATTCCCATCAGTGGTATTGCCACTCTTACCTTAAGTGTGCAGATCCTTCAGGGAGAAGGGGATGCAGAGGCAATGGTGGATGACATTGAACAGATGGAAGGAATCCATTATTTAAAAATTTTAGGCAGGGAGTAACGGACAGATGATAAATATTGCAGTGTTAGGATATGGCACAGTTGGAAGTGGTGTAGTAGAAGTCATCCGCACCAATCATGAATTGATTAACAAAAGAGCCGGGGAAGAGATTAAGATCAAATATGTACTGGATCTTCGTGAGTTCCCGGGAGATCCGGTAGAAGAGATTCTTGTTCATGATTTTGAGCAGATCGTAAATGATCCGGAAGTTAAAATTGTAGTAGAAGTAATGGGAGGAACCGGTGCTGCCTATACTTTTACAAAAAGAGCACTTGAAGCCGGCAAGAGTGTGTGCACCTCAAATAAAGCTCTGGTTGCCAAATACGGTCCTGAGCTTATGGAAATTGCAAAAGAGAAAAAGATCAACTTCCTTTTCGAGGCAAGCTGCGGCGGTGGAATCCCGATCATTCGTGCCATCAACGGTTCTCTTACCGCAGATGAGATCGATGAGGTCAGCGGAATTCTGAACGGAACTACCAACTATATGCTGGATAAGATGATCACAGAAGGTGCTGATTTCAATACTGTTCTGAAAGAGGCTCAGGAAAAAGGCTACGCAGAGGCTGATCCTACCGCTGACGTGGAAGGACAGGACGCATGCCGTAAGATTGCCATTCTTTCCTCTCTGGCATATGGAAAATTCCTGAATTTTGAAAATGTTTATACAGAAGGAATTACAAAGATCACACCAGAGGATATGGAATACGCAAGAGAAATGGGCAGAAGCATCAAGCTTCTTGGCACAAGCAAGAAATTGGGAGACGATTCCTTCTACGCACTTGTAGCACCTTTCCTTGTTGGACAGGATAATCCTCTTTATGGCGTAAAAGGTGTGTTCAACAGTATTTTTGTACATGGAAATATGCTTGGCGATGCCATGTTCTATGGAAGCGGAGCTGGCAAGCTTCCTACTGCCAGTGCAGTTGCAGCAGACGTTGTGGAGGCTGCAAAGCATCTTCATGACACCATTCCGAATAACTGGAGCAATGAAGAGATGACCCTGATGGAGCCGGATTCTGTAGAAGGCCGTTTCTTTGTCCGTGTGAAGGATACTTCCCTGGATGAGGTGGATAAGGCTTTTGGTAAGGTTGAGGCTGTGATCGAGCCGGATTCCCTTCCGGAAGAATTTGGTTTTATTACCAGACTTATGACACAGGGCGAGTACAAAGCGCGTGTGAAAGCGCTTGGAGAGAATGTTCTGGGCATGATCCGCGTGAAAGACTGATAACATGAAACCGCAGTTATTCAGGTAATGGGCAGCTGCGTGAAACTGTCTGTATGCGCAGATAAAAAATAAAACTGACAGCGTGAAAGGAAAAACTATGCTGATAGTTAAGAAATTCGGCGGTACTTCCGTTGGGGACAAACAGAGAATGTATAATGTTGCCAACCGTTGTATCGAGGAATATAAAAAAGGAAATGACGTGGTGGTGGTTTTGTCCGCCATGGGAAAATATACAGATGAGCTGATCCGTATGGCTCATGATATGGACGACAAGCCTCCGAAGCGTGAGATGGATATGCTCCTTACCATCGGTGAGCAGATGTCCGTATCTCTGATGGCCATGGTAATGCACAAGCTGGGCGTTCCGGCGGTTTCCCTGAATGCTTTTCAGGTGACCATGCATACCACAAGCAGCCATCAGAATGCAAGATTGAAAAGAATTGACACAGAGCGTATCCGCCGTGAGCTGGATGCCCGCAGGATTGTCATCGTTACCGGATTCCAGGGAGTGGATAAGTATGATGATTATACCACCCTGGGACGAGGCGGTTCTGATACCACTGCCGTGGCACTGGCAGCAGCGCTTCATGCAGACGCCTGCGAGATTTATACAGATGTGGACGGCGTTTATACAGCCGACCCACGTAAGGTTCCAAATGCCAGAAAGCTGAAAGAGATCACATACGATGAGATGCTGGATCTGGCAACATCAGGAGCGGGTGTACTTCACAACCGTTCTGTGGAAATGGCGAAGAAATACGGAGTGCCCCTTGTGGTCCGCTCCAGCCTGAATAACAGTGAAGGAACGGTAGTTAAGGAGGTAGTTAGCGTGGAAAGAATGCTGATCAGCGGTGTTGCGCTGGATACAGACGCTGTGAGGATCGCAGTACTGGGACTTCGTGATGTGCCTGGTGTTGCATTTAAGGTATTTGATACCCTTGCAAAGAAAAATATTAATGTAGATGTTATCCTGCAGTCTATCGGACGTGCAGGAACAAAGGACATTTCTTTTACCGTAAATAAGGATGATCTGGATGATGCAGTTGCCACTCTGGAGGAGAGCCAGGAGCGCCTTGGCTTCAAGGAGCTTCACTCTGAGCGCAATATCGCCAAGCTTTCCATTGTTGGCTCCGGTATGCTCAGCAATCCTGGCGTGGCTGCCAAGATGTTTGAGAGCCTTTACAATGAAGGCGTAAACATTAATATGATCTCCACATCTGAAATCCGTATTACCGTCCTTATCAACGAAAAAGACGGAATCCGGGCTATGAATGCAGTACACGATGCTTTCGGCCTTGCCGACTGATCAAATATACATTCTAAGGAGGAATTTCTGTATGAAAAGAAAAGTATTGGGAGTGCTTTTTACAGCAATGTGCCTGTGTGCGGTTCCGTCCGCGGCTTATGCAGAGGCACAGGAAGCCGAAACTACAGAGGCAGCAGGAGAGGCTGCTGATGAGCCTGAGGCTGGTGCAGAAACGGTTACAGAGCTGTCCGACAGCCTGTACGATTTTCAGGTGAAGATCGGGGATAAGGTTTACCAGTTCCCTATGTATTACCAGGATTTTGCAGCAGACTGGACACTTGGCAAGAACGAGGACCCGGAGATGGGCGTTGGAACCAATTCCTATGGTTCCATCAGTTTTTACAAAGGGGACGACCGCGTTTCCGTAGATGTGATCAATCTTGGAATCAACCAGCTGCCATTAAACCAGTGTCTGGTAGCAGGAATTGATATTGATGCAAGCTATGATTTTGATGTGGCGGCTACTCCTGTAGAACTGCCTGGCGGAATCGTAATGGGAAAATCCAATTTTGATGATATCAAAGCTGCTTATGGTGATCCAAGCGATACTTACGAGGGAGACCTGTATACCAAGTATTCCTACTCGAAAGATTATTACGAGGAAGTTCATTTCTATGTATATAAGGATGACAATACTCTGAAGCAGGTAGATATGCGTAACTTCGTAGAGCCAGAAGGATATGACAAGGGAAGTGTAAGCGAGGAAGTTCCAGAAATCGTATCTTCCTATACCGCTCCTACTGAGCTGGGAGATGATCTGCTGGCTCCACAGTTGGAATTCTGCGGAGATCTTTATTCCCTTCCGGCTCCGGTGTCTGCATTCCTTGAGAATGGCTGGGAGCTTCAGGATGTGGAAGATGGCGCTTATGTGGCTGGCCGGGATCTGGAATTTGTAGACATGATGAAGAATAACCAGAGTGTGCATTTCAGTGTTTACAATTTTACCCAGGATGCAACTGCCATCGAGAACTGTTTTGTACGGGAGCTTGAGGTAGGCAATTACGACAGTGATGCTCTTACCCTTACTCTTTCCGGTGGATTTACCCTGGGTGCGAAGAAGGCGGACCTGATCGCAGCTGCAGAGGAAAAAGGCTATGCGTGTGATGAGGACGGAGATTACCTGAATATTTATAAGACTGCAGATACCAAGATTGACAACCGGGCACAGTTCTGGTTTAACAAGGATGAGGATCCGGATACAGTGGCAAGTGTTGCGTACAGAAATGAAATTCTTCCAGAATAAGGGAGAACCCGATCTGGAGGTTTTGCAAAATTAGTAACAGGAGGGAAATATGAGCGACTATGTGATCAGCTGCTGTTCCACAGCAGACCTTACGAAAGAACATTTTGAGAAAAGAAATATTTCCTATATCTGCTTTCATTATGAACTAAATGGAAAAGAATATGCAGATGATCTGGGACAGTCTATGCCATTTGACCAATTTTATAAGGCCATGCAGGATGGTGCATCCACCAAGACTTCCCAGGTAAATGCAGATGAATTCGAAGAATATTTCGAAGGATTTCTGAAAGAGGGAAAAGATGTGCTCCATGTCTGCCTGTCTTCAGGAATTTCTGGCGTTATCAATTCAGCTAACGTTGCAAAAGCGGATCTGGAGGAAAAATATCCGGGGCGTAAGATCCTGGTGGTGGATTCTCTGGGAGCATCCTCCGGATATGGGCTTTTTATGGATAAACTTGCAGACCTTCGGGATGAGGGCAGACCCATTGAGGAGGTTCATGCCTGGGCGGAGGAACACAAGCTGAACCTGCATCACTGGTTTTTTTCCACAGATCTTACGTTTTATATCAGAGGAGGCCGTATTTCCAAGGCCAGCGGCTTTTTCGGCACGATGCTGAATATCTGCCCGCTGCTGAATATGGATGATCAGGGAAAACTGATCCCAAGATTTAAGATCCGTACCAAGAAAAAGGTGATCCGGGCTGTTGTAGACAAAATGGAAGAGTACGCTGAGGGCGGACTTGACTATAGTGGGAAATGTTATATTTCCCAGTCCGCATGTATAGAGGATGCCAGGGAAGTGGCAAGGCTGGTGGAAGAGCGTTTCCCGAAATTAAATGGGAAGGTTGAGATCAATAACATCGGAACTACCATCGGAAGCCATACAGGTCCTGGTACGGTAGCGCTGTTTTTCTGGGGAAACAAGAGAACGGCGTAATTAAAAAATTACAGATGTCAGATGGAAGAATGCTATATTGGGAACAACTGGCATGGCTTAATGGAGCAAAAAGTGAAAACAGCGAAATGGTGCTGCAATATATCTGGCCGGGATGCATCAGAATCCCGGCCTGCTGTTTCACTGCAAAGGAGAATGATGATTATGAAAAAAAGAAGTACGAAGGAAATCAAACTGCAGGCAAAAAAGGCATTGCAGGGACATGTTGGAACTGTGATCCTTGGGCTTCTGGCAGTGTATGGTCTGAATACTTTAGGAACAATCCTTTCTACCAATTTATTTTCTGGCACATCCGCGCTGGATCTGGTTCTCAGTGAAGTATTTATGCTGGTGGTGTCACTGATCGTGGGGATCATTTCCGCTGGTCTGGGGTATATGCTTTTGAATATTTCCAGGGGAAAGGAGTTTTCTCTGGGAGATCTGGGCTACTTTTTCAAAAACCAGCCAGACAGGGTGATCGTTGCAGGCTTTGTGCTGGCGCTGATCCAGCTGGTCACAGCAATCCCTTACTATTATGTGAGCTTTACCACAGATCCGGGACTGACTGTGGATTCCCAGATCCAGTGGCTTTCCATGACTCTGGGACTGCTGGCTGTAAGCACTTTGCTGAATTTTCTTATTTCCCTTCCATTTGCCATGACCTACTTTCTCATGGCGGATGACACAGAGCTTGGAGGAATCCAGGCACTGAAAGAGAGCGCAAGGCTGATGAAGGGAAATATCTGGAGATATGTGAAGCTGAATCTCAGCTTTATCCCGCTTTTGTTATTATCTGTGTTCACGTTCTATATTGCACTTTTCTGGATCATGCCTTATATGGAAATGTCCATGGTGGCATTTTATCGGGATCTGGATGGGGAACTGGACTACAGACTGCCAGGAGATGGAACTGCTGACGGCGGCTTTCATAACTGGACCAATGATTCTGGAAACGGATATGATACAGAAAATAATGACGGTTACAGAAATTAGAAATACAAGCAACAAGAGGAGATTGAAAAAATGGATATTTTACAGGTAATCACCCAGGAACTTGGGGTGCAGAAATGGCAGGTAGAAGCTGCTGTTAAATTGATCGATGAGGGAAACACCATCCCTTTTATTTCACGATATAGAAAAGAAGCTACTGGAACCTTAAATGATGAGCAGCTTCGTAACCTGAACGAGAGACTGACTTATCTTCGAAATCTGGAAGACAAGAAGAATCAGGTTCTTTCCAGCATTGAGGACCAGGGAAAACTGACAGAAGAGCTGAAAGCACAGATCCTGGCAGCACAGACACTGGTAGTGGTAGAGGATCTTTATCGTCCGTACCGTCCGAAGAGACGTACCAGGGCAACAATTGCCAAGGAAAAAGGTCTGGAGCCGCTGGCAAATATTATTATGCTTCAGATGACAGGCAAGTCCATCGAGGAAGAAGCAGAAGCCTTTGTTTCCGAGGAAAAAGAGGTTGCTTCTGTGGCAGATGCCATTGCTGGTGCAAAGGACATTATTGCAGAGCATATTTCCGATGAGGCAGATTATCGAATCCACATCCGTGATCTTACTGCCCAAAAAGGAACTATCAATTCTACGGCAAAAGATCCGGAGGCACAGTCTGTATACGAGATGTATTATGAGTTTGAAGAGCCGGTGAAGAAGCTGGCTGGACATCGTGTGCTGGCGCTGAACCGTGGTGAGAAAGAGAAATTCCTCACTATCAAGGTAGCTGCACCAGAAGAAGATATTCTTCGTTACCTTGAGAAGCAGGTGATCACCCGAGACAATCCATTTACTACACCGATTCTGAAAGAAGTGACAGAGGACAGTTACAAGCGTCTGATCGCTCCTGCAATCGAGCGCGAGATCAGAAGTGACTTGACTGAGAAGGCAGAGGACGGAGCCATCAAAGTATTTGGCAAAAATCTGGAGCAGCTTCTCATGCAGCCTCCAATCGCCGGACAGACTGTCCTTGGATGGGATCCGGCCTTCCGTACAGGCTGTAAGCTGGCCGTTGTAGATCCTACTGGAAAAGTTCTGGATACCACAGTTGTTTATCCAACTGCTCCTACTAACGAGAAGAAGATTCGCGCTGCGAAGGATACAGTAGAAGCTATGATCAAGAAGTATGGCATTTCCCTGATTTCTGTTGGAAATGGTACTGCTTCCAGAGAGTCTGAGCAGGTTATTGTTGATATGCTGAAGGAGATTCCGGAAGCGAAGGTTCAGTATGTGATTACAAATGAGGCAGGTGCTTCTGTTTACTCTGCAAGCAAGCTTGCTACAGACGAATTCCCAAATTTTGATGTAGGACAGAGAAGTGCTACCTCCATTGCAAGACGTGTGCAGGATCCTCTGGCTGAGCTGGTTAAGATCGATCCGAAATCCATTGGTGTAGGGCAGTATCAGCATGATATGAACCAGAAGAAGCTTGGCGAGGCTCTGACAGGTGTGGTTGAGGATTCTGTAAATAAAGTAGGTGTGGATTTAAATACTGCTTCTGCTTCCCTTCTTGAGTATATTTCCGGTGTTTCCAAGGCTATTGCAAAGAACATTGTAATTTACCGTGAGGAGAATGGCCGTTTCACAAGCCGAAAAGATCTTCTGAAGGTTGCGAAGCTTGGACCGAAAGCATTCGAGCAGTGCGCTGGTTTCATGCGTATTACAGGCGGCTCCAATCCTCTTGACGCGACAAGCGTTCACCCGGAGAGCTATGAGGCGGCTTCCAGGCTTCTTGAGAAACTGGGATATTCCGCTGAGGATATTGCAGGAGGCAAGCTTGCCGGACTTTCCAGACAGATCAGGGATTACAAGAAGACTGCTGATGAACTGGAAATTGGAGAGATCACTCTTCGGGATATTGTAAAAGAGCTGGAGAAACCGGCACGAGATCCGCGTGATGAGATGCCGAAGCCGATTCTCCGCACAGATGTACTGGATATCAAGGATCTGAAAGAGGGTATGATCCTGAAAGGAACTGTCCGCAACGTAATCGATTTCGGAGCTTTTGTTGATATCGGAGTTCATCAGGACGGACTTGTTCATATTTCCCAGATGAGTGAAAAATTTATCAAACATCCGTTGGAAGCTGTAAGCGTCGGAGATGTTGTGGAGGTTCGTGTTCTCGGTGTGGATGAGAAGAAGAACCGGATCAGCCTTTCTATGAAAGGGTTAAATAAATAAAGAGAAGAGGGAAAGCATTATTTCTCTTCTCTTGACATTGCCTTGCAGAAAGCCTTTTTCAAACACGCTTTATAGCGTGTTTGGCAGAGGAATTAGAGAGTTGGATTAAAATGTTAGAAAATATGCTTGTTGTGTATCTGGTTTTAGTTAATATCGCAGCCTTCGGGATGTACGGCATGGACAAGCAGAAAGCCATCAGAAAACAGTGGCGCATCCCAGAGGCTCAGCTTCTTGCGGTGGCTGCCATTGGCGGTTCCGCTGGGGCTCTTCTTGGAATGCAGTTTTTTCATCATAAAACCAGAAAGTGGAAATTTCGCCTGGGTGTGCCGTTAATTCTGGCAGCGCAGTTGATACTGTGGAGAGTCTTGCAGTAGACGGTGGATAATTTGCTTCCAAAATGAATTTCCTGTGGAAAACAGGACAGATTGCTCTGTTTTAAATGGGTATTAGTTCCTGCCGCTTTTGCGATTTTGAGCGGGGTGGACGAAATTGTTTTTGGATAATAAGGGACAGAGTTGTTTGTGAGAAAGGACTGAAAAAAGGAGATGGGAATTTGGAAGGACAGGTTATAGAGAATGCAGTTCAGGAGACTGTCCAGGAAACAGTGGATAAAGTAAACTCCAACTGGGATCAGATCAAGGCTTACTTTAACGGTCATATGCCGGATTTGATCAGCTTCGGAATGAAAGTGGTTCTTTCTATTGTAGCGTTTTATGTGGGAACAAAGCTGATCAAGTGGCTGCTGAAGGTTGCGAAGCGTTCCATGGAAAAGGCCGGCATAGACATGGGGGTTGCCCAGTTCATCTGTTCTTTTGGAAAATTTTTGCTGTATCTGATTCTGATTTTTAATATAGCTACTAATTTCGGTGTGAAGGAATCTTCCGTAGCAGCTCTTCTGGGAACTGCCGGCGTTACCATTGGTCTTGCTTTGCAGGGCGGTCTGGAGAATCTGTCTGGCGGTGTTATGCTGCTTTTGTTTAAGCCCTTTCAGGTAGGAGATTATATTATACAGGATCAGGCTGGTGGAACGGAGGGAACCGTATATAAGGTTGAGATGTTCTATACGACCCTGATCACCATTGACAATAAGCACGTAATCATTCCAAATGGAAAATTATCCAACAGCACCATTATCAATGTAACTGCGCAGAATTTGCGTAACCTGGAAATCAAAGTGGGAATTTCCTATGATTCCGATATTAAGAAAGCAAAAAAGCTTTTGCAGCACATTTTACAGGAAGATCCCGGAACCAAATCGGACAAAGACATGCTGGTCTTTGTAGACGAACTTGCTGACAGTGCCGTAGTCATGGGTCTTCGCGTCTGGGTGCCTACCGATAAATACTGGAAGATCAAATGGCGCCTCAATGAGAAAATCAAAGAATCTTTTGATGCCAACGGAATTTCCATTCCGTATCCGCAGATGGATGTACATGTGGTGGAGACAAATAAAGACAAATGATAATAGATATATAATAGAAAATATGAAATAGATGTACAAATAGATTTCCTATTGAAATTATCTTATTTCTATTGTATAATCCACCATGAAAAGAAAATTTCTTCGGGGCAGGGTGATCGAAATCCTTGGAAATCGAAATTCCCTACCGGCGGTATAGTCCGCGACCCGCTTTGGCGGCTGATTTGGTGAAATTCCAAAACCGACAGTAAAGTCTGGATGAGAGAAGAACGCGCAGAATATTTAGATCGGTTGATATTTTTTTGTACGTGCTCATTGCCCCGGAAGAGATTCCGGGGCTTTTTATGTGGTGATTTTAATGTTACTGGTTACTGGTAACATTTTAATCCCATACTTGCAGAAATTTTCTTTAAATATTATAATTTAAGGAGCAATGAGTATGAGCGAACAAGTAATCAAAAATGGAAACGTAATGGAACGAAGCCGTACCAGAACCATTGCCCAGGTAGCGATGTTAGGTGCTGTGGCAGGTGTGTTGATGAATTTTGAGGTACCGCTGCCATTTCTGGCACCGTCCTTTTATCAGTTGGATTTCTCTGAGATTCCAGCACTGATCGGTTCTTTTGCAATGGGACCTGTAGCAGGTATACTGATTGAACTGGTGAAAATTCTGGTACATCTGGTAACCAAGGGAACTATGACAGCAGGCGTTGGTGATGTGGCAAACTTCCTCTTTGGCTGTTCTTATGTAGTTCCAGCCGGACTGATTTATCGTTATCAGCATAAGAAGACAAGAACACACGCAGTGGCAGGTATGGCAGCAGGTGTAATTCTTACCACAGTGCTTGCATGCTTTGTAAACGCATTTGTACTTCTTCCGGCATACGGAAAAGCATTTGGAATGCCGGTACAGGCATTTATTGAAATGGGTGCAGCAGTACACAGCGGTGTAACCAACCTTCTTACTTTTGCAATTATGATCCTTGTACCATTCAATTTATTCAAATACACATTAACCTCAGTGATCGTGTTCTTTATTTATAAAAGAATCCGTGTGATTCTTCGCGGTGACTGATTCTCTGTTCCTTGATGAGATCTAGAGCCTGTTTGAAAAATCATTCCCGCAATCTGCACGCCCCACTTTGCGGTA
>OGCN01001940.1_pt1 | contig 24594 bp, 19 predicted proteins | sample 1570181 | NCBI WGS metagenome assembly OGCN01 (sample SAMEA4370584, study PRJEB24528) | human gut metagenome | reverse complement strand
ATCTTTTACCTATAATAGTACCAGTTCGACAGGGGGATTTCAAGGGGAAAAGGAATGGAGAAATTTGTTTATCTTATTTTTCGCACGGAATAAATGGCAAAAATGCCGTAGTTCGCATACTCTTTTCATATTCTAACAGTTGCGAAAGACTAACCCGTGATTTATAATGAGCTATGTCGAAGTCTGTCCATTTCTGATTATTGAACGCAAGGAGCATTCCGCAGAGCGGTTAGTGTTTCCAGGCAAACAGTAATTAACAGGAAGTTTCGAAGATATTATAAAAATATTGAGGTGAAACCATGAACCCATTTTATAATAAAAAGAAAAAAGGATATACATTAGCAGAGGTTCTGGCCACGGTGGCAATACTCCTTATCCTCATGGCCATTGCTGTGCCTGCGATTTTTTCCATAAGGAAGAACCTGCGCCAGAAAGCTCTGGATAATAAGGCAGAGCTGATTTATACGGCGGTGCAGAATAATCTGGTGAAGCTGCAGAGCAATGGTAACAGCAGCCTTTATGACGGGGAAAAAACAGCAAAAGCTATGGGAAGGACGCCCTCAGATGCCACCAAGGAACAGAAGCTTTATTACGCACTTTCCACTGAAAAAGCAGACACAACAAGGGCGGCCAGTGTACTGGTGACAACTGATACCGTAGATGGCGAACTTTACAATAACTACTGGGTGGTAGAATATAACCCGGAAAGTGCTAGCGTATATGCTGTTTTTTATAGTGAGTCAGATAGTATCAAACCATATGATCCAAATGTATATGACAGCTTCCGCTATAAAGACAATCGTCTCAGCGATGGCGCAAGAATCGGATATTACGGCGGAGATGCACTGGACGGCAGCAATACAGCAGTGCTTGCCCCGAAGATCACGGTTACAAATGAGGAAAAACTGGTTGCAACCATTACTTGTATGCGGCCGGGACAGGATGACAAGAAGCTGGGCTTTGACGTAGTTCTCAGCGATGATCAGGGGAATAAGCTGAATTTGTCATACAAGGCGGTTGGAGATAAATTGGTTCATACTGCGGATGACCTTTATCTGGCAGATCAATCTCCAGCGGATCAGGAGAAGGCAGATAGCAATGAAGAAAGTTCAATTGTGGGCAGAAGCTATACTTTGAAAATTACTTTGGATGATCTGAAAAATGAGGCTTCCAGATTTGTGTCAATATATGGTGAAAAAAATCAACAGTTAGCAAACAGAAAGATAACCCCATTAAATGCAGGAACAAATCTTCATATCAAAGTAACAGTTAGAAGTGACAATTACAAGATTGATGGCTTAGCTACAGAATGTACTACCAATAGTCTTTTTGCTGATCAGAGTACTTCCAATCAAGCTGTTGTTTACTATGGAAGACATTTACAGAATCTTGATCTGGCATCTGGCGTAACAGAGGGCATAACAGAAGCTGTTGTGAAAAATCCTGTTCACTTTGAAAAGCAGGAGGATAAAGAAGAAGGGGACACCAGTTCTTGGTACAGTTGTTATGGGGATAAGGCATTTACTCCCATTACAAACACTTATCTTAAGAAATTTTCCGGAGAAAGAACTGCAATAATCTATCACCTGACTGTGAAGGAAGGCGTGAAAATCGCAGGTACAGAAAGAAAAGGTGCCGGTCTGTTTGCCGTGCTGAAGGATTCTATGACGGTGGAGAATCTGCGTCTGGCAGGAACCACCATAGCAATTACCGGTGAAGGAAAAGAGAAGGTAAGTGTCGGTGCAATCGCAGGTGAGACCACAGGCTCTGCGAAAATAACCAATTGTGAGGTATATCTGGACACAGAAGACATAGAAGGAAAGAATGAGAACGATGTCTGGATCAGCGGTGCCGGAATTCAGGGTGGATTGATCGGACATACTAACAGTGTGGCAGAATCAGGCTCTTCTGTGACAATAGTCAACAGTTTTGCAGCAACAGTTATGGATGGCAGAGAGAACGGTACAACAGGTGATCTTATCGGTACGGTAGGAGGTCTGATCGGACAGGCGGATTGTGCAGTGAATATAAAAAACTGTTATGCAGATTCTTACTTGACCGGAGATGTAACAGGTGGTTTGATAGGAAGTGTAAACAGTGGCAGCGTAAATGTTGAGTACTGCTATACGGCAGGGTATCAGAATCCAGCCAATCACGGCGGTGGCCTTGTGGCAAGCTCTGTTGACAGTAATGCTCTCAAGATAAAAAACAGCTATACAGTTGCTACTTACCTGGAAAACAGCGAAAGTAACAACAATCCTGTAATATATGCTGTCAGCCCAGGCACTCTGAAAAATGTCTACTATTTAAATAAGGGAAAAAATGTGGAAAATGACAATGGCGAGGCTGTGGATTATTTAACCTTTAGTAATAAAGCTAAAATGGCAGAGAAGCTGAACAACAATGGCAACAATTCCTTTACCACTTCAACCACAACCTATGCCTACAATCTGAGAAACCAAGGTCTCACAAGCTATTCCTATCCATCTTTGAAAGATATTTCTCATTATGGAGACTGGCAGGCAAGCTATGAGGCAGGAAGCCTTGTATATTATGAGAAATATGCAATAAATGAGTCGAATTCCAGAGAATACGGCTTCTTTGGTGGAAATGTCCAGTCCTCTTTATCAGATAGTCTGACTGTCGTTGGAGATGGATACGGTATTGTATATGCGAAGAGTGCGCTTGAGACATTGTCTGGCTTTATTGTCAGTTATCAGAACAGTGAGGATGCAGACAAGCTGAAAGAATGGAAGGTTGACTGCAACAGTACGGAAACTGAGAAGTTCGAAGTTTCTGTAAATGATGGCGATACTGCGCAATCAGAGGAAACTTACGTTATTTTCCCATTGCCAAAAGAAATTATGAATGCTCAGGCAATCAAGGGTGTTTACTACCAGAAGCTGACAGTAAAAGGTGCATCAGATGCGGAACTTAACGATGAGGGGACTGCAGCACAGGCTGACGGTGATGAGACCACAGAGGTGATGACTGGAAAGACATTCTATTTCAATCCCCATTTTGCCAAATCAGTAGAAGCTGCAGATCAGGCTCCGAATAATATTTTAGCTATTTATCTCCGCACACCTAGACAGCTTTATCACATGAGCTTATACTATCAGGATTATGCATACTTATTAAAGGGAATTTCCTTTATCCAAGAACGGGATATTGATTATGCGCCATATGACTGGAAAAATTATGAAGGTGTTCAGGAAGCGGTAACTGTCCAGAGTCCTGTGGGGGTAGCGGAAGATGGAACAATCACACCTTTTACATCTACCTACAAAGGCGGAGGATATGAAATCCGTGGAATCAGCTTTGCCACAAAAGGTACAGCGGTTGGATTTATTGGAGAAAATCAGGGATCCATACAGAATGTTTTCCTTGTGTCTGACTGGGAGAATAACGATTTTACAGGAACCACAGCGGTAAGTAATCCATACCTTAGCTATACTGGAACAATCGGAAGTAACCGCAACGTTTATATGGGGGCTTTGGCTGGAATCAACAAGGGAACCATTCAGAATTGTGCAGTCTGCGGTTACAGTATGGGTCGTGATGGAATCGTGTATGTCCAGCGAAACGGAACTCTTTACATGGGTGGACTGACTGGCAGTAACCAGGGAAATATCTATAACAGTGAAGTGGATGCTCCGGCAGTGAATGCAAGTGTGCTCTACGGAAATGCTTATCTGGGTGGTTTTGCAGGCGAAAATATTGGTTCTGGTCTGATTCGAAACAGCTATGCAGTTGGAAATGTATCAATTGAATATTCAAAAGGTGCAAACTGTACGATCGGTGGATTTACTGCAAAAAATACAGGTGTATTAAGAGGCGATTATTGTGCGGTTGCGTTGGGCGCAGCCGGAACTTCCAAAACCTATGGCTTTTCACCAAAAGGCGGCGGTGTTGTTTCTTCTGACTGTTATTACCTCAGCGGGGGTACTTTCCGGTATCTGAATAATATGCTTCCGTTTAGCAATGATCAGGGCGCTGGCATCCATGTTACATATCAGGAAATGGTGGAAAAGGCAATGAAAGGAACTATGGCAGACGAGTCCCGGTGCAACGGAGCAACTGATGAAGAAAATTATCCTTTTAATGCAGTAGTAACCCAAGAGGGTAAAAAGGTTCATTACGGCAACTGGCAGATCCCGGTTAACCTGGGAAGCATTGGTGTCATTTACTGGGAACATGAGGAAGGAGGAGCCAATGACGGCTACCATTTCTCCTATATCGGTTATAAAGCCAGCAGTCAGGATCCTACTTCAGTTTTGGACAAGGTAGGAGACAGTACCTTGTGTACTCGTCATGATGATGGCGGAAGAATCACGGAATACGGATATGGATATTACTATGCTACCGGCAGTGCCGAACCTGATCCGACAATGTATTGTTTCCAGGCTGGAGATAGTGAGAATGCCCAGGCTTCTGAGAACCTGACGAATCAGCTGGACGGAGTGACTGTTGTGGCATACACTACCGCCCCAGCGATTGGAATAAGCCGCAGCTCAGATACGAGTTGTTATATGAAAATGACAGCTAACGACCGAACTGCAAACGGTATCTGGCAGTTTAGTTATAACAGCCAGCTGTATACCTTTACTATCAACCCGTTTTTTGCAAATGCAATGCAGTATGGCAGCAATTCTCCAGATTATGATGGAATTCAGTCCGCTACTGTAACCGTTCTGGAAGACGGCTTCGAAGTCCAGGTAAATGCCAAGGAAGCAATGCCCGGAGAAAACGGCAAAGAATACGAAATTCGTTCTGCGGAGCAGCTGCAGTATTTGAACTGGAATTATAAAACTGGGACTGCGACGAAGATATTGGATACGACAGATGATGTGGAGCTTGTTGATAAATATTCGTATCTGGGATATATGACGGGAAATGATGCTCCGGTAAGTGCAGATTACAACTGGATTCAAAGTCATGATGTAGACGCGAATATGACATCTGCACCAGATGGCGGAAACGTTTTCTTTACACAGATTGGTTCTATGTATGATGCGAAAAGCTCTGCGAATGTAGTAGACGCAGATGCAAGTATTTCTTATTTTAATGGTGTTTATAATGGAAATACATATTCCATTAAAAATATTGAAATAAACAGTAAGAATACAGTTACTGGATTGTTTGGAAGTATTATAGGAGCTAAAGTCAGCAATGTAATTTTGTATTCGGAAAAAGGAAATTATATTCAACGATACAGTGGTAAAGAGAGGGGCTGGCATGTCCTTGGTGGTTTATGCGGACTTGCTGCTGTCGGAAAGGGAAATTCTGCTGAAAATGTAAAAATTTCAAATTGTACAGTATCAGGTTATACAATTCAGGATAACAGTGATAAAGGTGCCTATGGTGATTCCAGTATTGGTGGAATGTTTGGAATGAGCACAATGGATTTGCGTGAGTGTACTGCGGTTAATACGATTATAATTAATATGACTGAGAATAACAGAACAGAATCTGTAAGAGTTGGCGGTCTGGTTGGCAGTATGCGCGGTGTGATTTCTAATTGCTATACAGGAGGAGAAATAACCTGTACGGATACCTGTCTCCAAAAGCGAGGAACCAGACTGATGCTGGCAGGAATATCGGGTGGTATTTATATCAAAAACAAAGGAAACCTGTTGGAACTGTTAGGTAATTCTATTCTTGGTATAGAAGGAGCCAGCGATGATACAAGAGGAAATGCTGAGCAATGTAAGACCGCGACAACGATTATCCAAAATTGTTATACATATATTAAGATGCCAATTGATAAAGCAAAGAGAATTACATCCATTGAACCAATTGGAAGTAACGGAGAAACACATGATGAAAAATATAAAGACTGGGGAGAAAGTAATTATCATGTAAGAATACAGATAACTAATTGTTATTATTATGAGGATAACATTCCCGTAATACGTCATGAGTATATGGCTGGTAAGAACTGGAATAATATTGACGACACGGCAATCCCCCTTAGCTGGGCTGAAATGTCCGGAGAGAAAGATGTGGATTCCACAATTGGAGGCAAAACAGGTGAAAATGCAATAAGAGTAACTGGAAGTTTTGTTGAACTTTTGAATCAGTCAGTTGATTCAGAGGACAAATATGCTATTCGAGGTACATTTGCTAAGGTCACTACCGAAGAAAACGATCAGGATGTAGACGGTAAATACTCCTTCCCAGGCAACCGCACCGACCTGGAGGGTGAGAACTATCCGTTCCCAACGATTCTGACACAGAAAACCAAGCGTGGAACCAGCGTAAATGTTCACTACGGTGCATGGCCGTTGGAGGGTATTTTCTGGCGAGAAAGCCGCGCGACTATGGATATTTTCGAAGACATGGATTTGGAGCATACAGATGACAGCAATCAGCCAAGGGCATTGAAAACATTCTATCTGGACAGTAACCTGGTTGGTGACGACAGTCTTGGTAAAGAGCTGACTCTGAATAATGGATTCACAGTGGAATACAGTAATGGAGATGATAAAGATGACACTGCGACAGCGGCAGTTTCACAGCAGTCCGACTGGTCAGATGGCTTCTCTGAAGGCGTTGAGATTTCAGATGGCACAGAAACATTTGTATCCGCCAGTGAAGTAGGCGACAATGTACAGACTGAAACCCAGACCTCTGATCAAAAAGATTATATTGCGCAAATTGTAAAGTTGGAGTACTCTGAAGCAGAGAACTGCTACGTTGCTACAGTTGAGGCCCTGAAAACAGGAACCACGGTTATTACTGTGAGAGCAACAGTACGCAAGACTGTAGATAATCAGGAAATAGAACTGGAATATCAGGCCTCTTTCACGTTGACAGTAACAGCGGATCTTACGGTATACTCTGACTCCGCAGAAATAAAAGGAGAACTTCACCAGACATCAGATTCAATCACGCTTTATGCAGTGCCTACATCACAGGCACTTAGTGTAAAGGAAGCTGGTTCCTCCGGAAGCACAGCAGAAGTGGGTGCGGATGGTTTTTCATCAGATGGCAGTGGAGTGGCAATTGAAGAGGATGCGGCACAAAGTGAAGAAAGCGGTATTTCAATGGAATCTCTGGAAGCCGACGTGGACACAGAAAATCTGGATGATGTAGGTGGATTTGAAGCTGGCGAAGACTACGCAGATATGGTTACGGAATCAGAAGAAGCGGGCTCCTATGGCAGCAGCAATTTTGAATCTGCGCCAGAATCCAATTCGGAAAACAGTGCGGCTGAATATTTTGAGTCAGATCCCGAAACTGCTTCTGGCTTCGAAGTGGAAATCAGTGAAGGTCAGAATGTCCAGACCTCAGGTGACCAGAAAATTGCAGTCTATGTAGATACAGCACCATCAAAGAACTTTGCGTCAATGATGACCTGGACTATAACAGAAGATCCGGTTGGTGCGGTTACTGTATCAGAAATATCAGACAATCAATTTACTGTAACCATTGAGTCTCTTGTTCCGGCAACACTTACTGTGAAAGGAACCTACACGTATAAAGGCGTAGAATATACCAGCTACACTTGGATAAATGTGATAGGATTAGAGAGTGGGCAGACGGTATCCACAGATCCTTCTGACTCAGAAACAGGAGCTGACTGGTCTGGCAGCAGTGCAGACAGTGCGAACTATAGTTCGGATGCTACATCGGGCTGGGAAGACCAGAATAACGATACAATAGACATTATACCAAATGAATCCGCGGATGATTTTTCCGAAGATGATAGCAGCTGGGAAAGCGGAGACAGTGGATTTTAAGAGAAAGGAGGTACCTGAAATGCTGAGAGAAAAAATAAGAAAGAAATTAAAATCAGAACAGGGTACCTCTATCTTCTTTGGGCTGTTACTTTTCCTGGTGGCATCTATTCTGAGTGTGGTAATGCTGGAAGGCGCAGTGACTACTGTGAAAACAGTGGCATCGGATCGGGAGTCGGAGCAGAATCAATTGAGCTGTACCAGTGCGGCACAGGTGTTAAGAGATTCTATTACCAATATAAAGCTGTCCGCAACTGTTACAGTAAAAAAAGATAAAAAGGGTGCAAATACAGAGACAGTCAAAAAATGGAATCCATCTGGATTTCTCAACTCTTCCTTGGCGACTCCATCAGACTTTGCGGATTTGATACAAGGTTACCTAAAAAAATTGGATGATCAAAATAAAAATGTTGCATCAACAGAAAAAATGGATACTCTTACCAAAAAGCTGACATTATCAACTTCAGGATCGGGATCTGAAACGGCGGTTACTCAATTCAATGACCTGGAAAACGTAAATGCAGAATTTACCATTAAGCGTATGAAAAGCACTGACGATACGAAAGCAAATGAAGTTACCTATGATATTACTGTAAGGTTAAGTACTGGTAATGGAAGTGATTCCAGCCGGGTGATACTTAGTTTAACTGGAAAAGTAAAGCAAACCGGACAGTCAGTGACGACAACAAATGATGGTAGCACTGAAGCTACCACGTATGAATACACCTGGGAAGCAAAAGACATTTTTTACGGTGACACAGAACGTACTTTGGGAGATTCACAATGAAAGAATCAGGATTAAGATTAAAAAAGAAACTGCAAAGTAAAGCCGGTGAAACAATTGCAGAGACTCTTGTTACCATGATCATTTTGTCCCTTGCAGTGCTGATGCTGGCAGGAGCAGTTGTGACGACTGCGCGTGTAAACAAGCAGGCGGACAATACAGATACCTCTTTCCAGACAAGACAAACAGGAGCAAAGGTAAGCACAGGAACCAATTCTACGAAAGTGATCCTTTCAGAAGAGAATGCCACAGGAGATGCCGGCGGGGCATCAAGTGCGGAAATTCCGGTGCAGGTATATCAGTCCCAGGCAAACAGTCTGGAAAAGAGTTATATTTATTATAAAATAAATTGAATTTTAAAGCTTTCACAGAAAACTCGTGAGCTGTGGCGCGAAAATATGAGAATGTATAATTTCTGTGCATTGGGAAGCATGTTGCTGTAAACAGGACAAGCAGAAACACATTTACAGGAGAAAGGCATGAAAAATACAGCGAAAATCAAATTGAAAAACCGAATACGAAAACTGCTGTCTGACAAACGAGGCTTTTCTCTTGGGGAGCTGCTGGCGGCGACCGTTATCCTGCTGCTTGCAAGTCAGGTTATGACGCAGGGAATGGCTTTTGCCACTCGGATGTATAAGGAATCTTTGACCAGATCCCACGCAAAGCAGCTATGTTCCACCTTAACGAATGTAATTGAAAAAGAGCTTCGATATACAACAAGTGTTAATAAAGGCAATGATGGAACGGTACTTAAGTATTTCAGTCCGACTTACGGAAAAACAGAAAGTGCTTTTGCTGCTATAGATGAAAATGAAAATAAAATTGATGGAACAGCAGGGGGTGAAATAGCGGTTCAATTAACCGCAGAGGATGGTTCCCGGTACTGGCAGAAACTGATTTCTTCTGCCAGTTACAGTTCCTTTGACCTGAAAGCAACAATTCAAAGCGTGAAAATGGAAGGAACTACCTTCCATGTAATTCTTGAAATCACAGATAAAGATGGCAAAAAGATTGTTACCAACAAATTTGATGTGATAGCAGTAAACGATATAAAATTAGACCAATTATAAAAAAGAAAATAAGACTAATTGCAACTATTCAGCAGGTACTGTTTTACGAAACGTGTAACTATAAAGGCACTGAACAGCTGCAACAAATTTGTTATAGATAGATTTAAACATGAATCACATACTGAATATAAACGCAAAGGAGAGACCCCCACATGGCATACAAACGTCTTGGTGACCTGCTGATCGCGGCGGGGACGATTACACCGGAAGAACTGGATATGGGACTGCAGAGGCAGAAGGAGACCAAGGAACGACTTGGAGCGGCTTTGATTTCAGCGGGAATCATCACAGAGGCAGAGCTGATCGAGGCACTTCGTCTTCAGCTGGGTATTGAATACATAGATCTTTCGAAAACCACTATTCCTATTTCCATGGCACAGGTTGTTCCGAAAAACATTGCGAAACAGTTCCAGGTAGTGCCGGTCCGCATGGAGCGGGACGAGCTTTATCTGGCCATGAGCGACCCTATGAACTTCTATGCGATCGAGGAAGTTAAGAAAGCAGTCCGTAAAAAGATTGTTCCGATGATTGCTACCACAGAGGGCGTGGAGCATGCCATCCTGGTCCTTTACGGAAACGAAGGCGCCGCAAGGGCTATTGAGGCCATGAAGCGTGAGGCTCCGATCGAAGAGGACAATGGCGAAGAAGCGCAGTTTACAGGAAACATCCTCAACGACAACATTAACGATGCGCCGACCATCCGTCTGGTAAACTCCATTATCGAGCGTGCCATTCTGGAGCGCGCCAGTGATATACACATTGAGCCAAAGGAAAAAGAGCTTCAGGTGCGCATGCGTATTGACGGTGTGCTCCGTAAGATTCTGACGATCCCCAAGAACCTTCAGAACTCCGTTATTTCCCGTTTGAAAATCATGAGTGGAATGGATATTGCAGAACGCCGTGTTCCACAGGACGGACGTTTCAATGTTAAGAACAAGAAGCGTGAGTTTGACCTCCGTGTAAACTCTCTTCCTACTGTATATGGAGAAAAAATCGTAGCCCGTCTTCTGGACAAAAGAGCCGGCTATCTTACCCCGGATTCCATTGGTCTTATGGGCGACAACCTGAAGAAATACCAGCGGGCTATCCACTGTACCAGCGGTGTTATTCTGATCGCCGGTCCTACCGGAAGTGGTAAATCTTCCACCATGAACACCATGATTTCCCAGTTAAATACAGAGGAAGTCAATGTAGTAACTCTGGAGGATCCGGTTGAGTACAACATCGACGGAGTGAACCAGGTGCAGATCAATGAGAAAACAGGCATGGATTTTGCCAATGGTCTTCGTGCCATCCTTCGTCAGGACCCGGATATCATTGCCGTCGGAGAGATTCGAGACGGTGAGACCGCCCAGATCAGTATGCGTGCCGCAATCACCGGACACGTTGTGCTTTCCACAATCCATACCAACGATGCTGTGGGAACGATCGAACGTCTGGAGGATATCGGCGTTGAGCCGTACCTGATCGCCACTGCTCTCCGCGCCGTTATTTCCCAGCGACTGGTCCGCCGGATCTGCCCCAAGTGTAAAAAGAGCTATGAGGCGACTGATGAGGAAGTAAGACGCCTTGGACTCAGTACGGAGCATAAACATATTTTCTACCGTGGCGAAGGCTGCGCAGACTGCTTTAATACAGGCTACCGCGGACGAATCGGTGTATTTGAGATTCTGGAAATCACCCCGGAAATCCGCCCCCTCATTTCCCAGCAGGCCGGACGCCCTGCTATCGAACAGGAACTGACCAGTGCCCACAGCGAGTTCAAGACACTGCGTGAAAATGCCATTCAGCTGGTGGAAGAGGGAATTACCACTGCCGAGGAAGTGCAGCGAGTCATTTACGAAACCGGGGATATGAAGAAAGCAGAAGAGGAGTAATCCATTTAGTTAACTAAATTGCTATTTAATGCGTTGAAGTTTCAGTTAATACACATTGTCCAAATGCGTCCGCATTGAAGAACTTTTATCTTGCTAAAATACAGAAAGTCAGGAGACCAAAATCATGTACAACATAGAAGACCTAACCGAACAAGCCCGCCGCAGCGGCGCATCCGACATCCATCTGGTATGCGGTCTGCCGCCGAAATACCGTCTGGATGGCCAGCTGGAGAACATGGCAGAGGAACGCCTTTCAGAAAAAGACTGCGATATTCTTTGCCAGGATCTGGCGAAAGACGCTATGTACGAAAAACTGGAATATACCGGAGAACTTGATTTTTCCCGTGAAATAAGAGGAATCCGCTGCAGATGCCATGTATTCAAACAGCAGGGCAAAGTTTCCGCAGCCATCCGTCTGCTCAGCGAATCCATTCCAAGACTGGACTCCCTGGGACTGCCTCCCTCTGCGCTGGAATTCACCAGCCTCCACAAGGGAATCGTCCTGGTAACCGGTGAGACTGGTTCTGGTAAATCCACCACTCTGGCAGCCATGCTGGACGAAATCAATCACACCAGAAAAAATCACATTGTAACTCTGGAAGATCCGATTGAGTATGTATACACCCCGGATCTCTGTGTCATCAACCAGCGTGAGGTTGGCAAAGACACTGCAAGCTTTTCAGAAGGTCTTCGTGCCAGTCTGCGAGAGGACCCTGACGTAATCCTTATCGGTGAAATGCGAGACAAGGATACCATCGAAACTGCGATCACAGCAGCTGAGACCGGACACCTTGTATTCGGAACCCTGCACACAGGCAGTGCTTCCGACGCTATTGACCGTATGGTACAGGTTTTCCCGGAAGGAATGCAGAACCAGATCCGTCTGCAGCTTTCCATGACCCTGATGGCTGTTATTTCCCAGCAGCTTGTGAAGAAAAAAACAGGCGGTCGTGTGCTGGCAAGTGAGGTTATGGTTGTAACCGACGGTATCCGAAACATGATCCGCGGTGGAAACACCCCTCAAATCGCCAACGCCATTGCCACAAGTGCGGCAATCGGCGGACAGACCATGGACCAGTCGCTGGTAAGCCTGGTACGTTCCAGACAGATCGACAAGGCTGTAGCTGTGGAGTATAGTCATGACCAGGCTTATGTGAAGAAGAATGCATAAAGGACTTTAGATGCATATATATTATTTTTCAGTGTTTCGGAAAGTGAAAATTTGAATTTGAAAAAGCACTTTACTGCATATTGATTAGCTAAAGTGAAAATTTGAATTTGAAAAAAGCACTTCACTGCATATTGATCAGCTGTGAAGTGACTTAAAGGCTGCGTGGCATAAAAACTGCGCAAGAAAGGTGGACAACAATTGGCAACCTACAAATACACAGCCATCTCCAAAGACGGAGTAAAGGTCTCTGGCGTGGTAGAGGGCTTCAATGAGTTTGACGCGGTTGACCGCATCAAGCAGGACTGCGATATTGTTCTGAAGCTTACAGAGGTGGAAGAGAAGAAGCCCGGGCTTCTCAGCATGGAAATCGGCGGCAACCGCCTGAACGCCAAAGCTTTTTCCCTGATGTGCGCCCAGTTTTCCATTATCCTCCAGTCCGGAATCCCCATCGGCCGTACTGTCCGGCTGATCGGAGACAAAATGACAGACAAAAAGCTGAAAGGCATTCTGAAAAAAGTGGCAGAGGATGTTGAGGCAGGTCGAAGCGTGGCAACCAGCTTCCAGGAGCGGGGCGGCAAGCTGCTTCCGGCGGTTTTCATCGAGACCATCCGCGCCGGAGAGGAATCCGGTAACCTGTCCAAGGCTTTTGAGACCATGTACCAGCATTATGACAAGCAGGTGAAAATGCGTGCAAAAGTGCGAAATGCCTTGATTTATCCGGTTTTCGTCCTTGCACTTGCAGTAGTGGTAGTAATCGTTCTGATGGTGAAGGTTGTACCTACCTTTATGGACATTTTTGCATCCTATGATGCAGAACTGCCGCTGATCACACAGTCCCTGATCCTGATATCCAACTTTTTCCGGAAATATATTTTTCTGATCATAGTTGTGTTCGCTGCCATTGCCCTTATCTTCAAGCTTTACGCCAATACGGAAAAGGGCAGGATGAATGTGGCGAAGCTTGCATTGAAAATCCCGGTGCTTGGAAATGTGTCCCTTCTCAGTGCGGCCAGTGAGTTTGCCGCAAATCTGACCACATTGATCGGAGCTGGTCTGCAGCTTACAAGAGCGGTCAGCATTACTGCGAGGGTTATCAACAACTATTACATCAGCCAGTGTGTGGGGAAAATGACCTCCCGTCTGGAAGAGGGCCACACCCTTGGCGAGTGTATGCGGGAGGCTGACTGTCTGCCGGATATTCTGGTGGATATGACCGCTGTTGGAGAGGAAACTGGTGAGCTGGAGAGTACTCTGCACACAGTTTCCGGCTATTACGAATCTGAACTGGATATGGCAGTACAGGACGTTCTGAAAAAACTGGAGCCCACTTTGCTGATCGGTATGGCAGTTATTGCCGGATATATTGTTCTGGCAGTTTATATTGCAATGTTCCAGATGTACAGCGTTATGTAATTCCGGTAAAAGAAGGCTGCCCTTCCTGCTGTTTGTGGAAAAAAGTGCCGAAAAAAAGATGCTTACGAAATAAAAATACAAAAAATTTGGAAAAATAGGTAAAATTTTAAAATGTCGATATATGAAGATACCTTTTTTATGATATACTGTTGTGTATTAGCAGGTGTTTTTGGTGCGGTGCTTGGATCTTTTCTGAACTGCGCCGCATGGCGGATCGCCCATGGAGAATCCTTTGTGAAAGGAAGAAGCCACTGTACAAGCTGCGGACATGTTCTGGGCTTTCTGGATCTGATCCCGGTTTTTTCCTGGATATTTCTGGGTGGAAAGTGCCGTTACTGTAAAACAAAAATCAGCCCAAGATACATGCTCACGGAGCTGTTTTTTGCACTGGTGAGCGTGCTCACTCTTCTACGGTTTGATCTTTCCCCGGAGTTTGTGCGAAATATGGTGCTGGCTTGCTGTCTGTTCTGTCTTTCCCTGGTGGATCTGGAGATTTTCGAGATTCCAAACGGATGCCTTCTGATCCCTGTAATTGCCTGGTTCGTGGCAATTCCTTTTACGGAAATGAGCGGAATGGACGTTTTATACCATGTGGCTTCAGGAGTGGGCTACGGAGCGGTTATGCTGGCTCTTGTCCTGCTTTTTGATAAAATTCTTGGAAAAGAGACCATGGGAGGCGGCGATCTGAAGCTTTTTGTGGTGATGGGATTGTACCTGGGAGTGGCAGCATCCCTGTTTGCCCTGTTTTTTTCCTGTATTCTCGGCCTTATTATGGGAGCTATCCAGAAACGGGGAAAAGAGAACAAAGGACCGCAGATTCCTTTCGGACCTGCCATTGCACTGGCGTTTTATGCCATGCTGTTGTATGGGGACGGGCTGGTGAACTGGTATATGGCGCTGCTGTGAAGGGTAGCTGTAGAAGTACTTTTTCAAATACACAGCAGAACGAACCGGGACATATTCCGGGAAACTATGTAAGCGGCGCAGACACGTTCTGGGAGCTGTGCGGTTCGGATTGAAACAAGAAAAGACATAGAAAGAGGATATATATGGCAAAATCATGTCTTGGAATTGATATAGGCAAGGATCAGATGAAGCTGGTTCTGATGAAAGGTGAGAATATTGTGAAGACCGCTTCGGTGCAGATGCCGGAAGGGCTTCTCAAGGATGGCAGAATTGTTTCTGTGGAGACCACAGGAGAATTGATCCGAAAAACCATGAAAGAGAACAAGATCCGCTGTAAAGAAGCGGCTGTTGTGGTGTCTTCAGGAATCTGTTTCCTTCGTAATGTGACGATGCCGGAAATGACTGCGGAGCAGCTGGTTTACAACCTGCCTTATGAATTCCGTGATTATATTACAGATGAATTAAAGAAGTATGTTTTTGATTATTCCTGGGGCTCCGGAGAGGAAATGCCCAAAGGCAAGAAGCTGAAGAAGGCTTCCAAAAAGAAAAAGAAAGAGGAAAAGCCAGAGGAAGAGGAGAACCAGAAGCGCAATGAGATGGAGCTTCTTGCAGCAGCAGCACCTCTGGAGGTAATGGAGGATCTTCGCCTGATGACGCGAAAGGCAGGTCTGAAGCTGACATTTGCAGCTCCTGAGGTGTCTGCCTGTGAGAACCTTCTTCACTATAAGCTTAGAAATGAGCAGGATAAAGATAAGGAATATGGAATCCTGGATCTGGGAAGTACATCCAGCCGCCTTTTTATTTTCAAAGGGGACAGACATCAGGTTACCCGTGTGATCGAGCGAGGGATGGAGCAGGTGGAAGAGTTGCTTGCAGATACTTTTCATATTGATATTCATCTGGCTCGTACCTGGCTGCTGGCGAACCATGAGGACTGTATCCACAGTGAGGTGTGCCAGGATGCTTTTTCCCAGATCAGTGTAGAGCTGATGAGGGCTCTGAACTTCTATCAGTTCAGTAATCCGGAAAGCCGCCTGGAAGATATTTATATCTGCGGCGGTGGTGCTTCCATAGCCACCATGCGCCAGAGCCTTGAGGAAAATCTGGATGTGAAGATCCATGAGGCCGGGGAGCTTCTGGAGAGAATGAATGGAAGCGGGGATGAGACGTCATCTCTTTGGATGCTTGCAGCCGGTACCGCTCTTGGACGTACTGCCCATGCGCCCAAGAAGCAGATCAATCTGGCCCTTGCAGGACAGAAGAAAAAACATTATTTCGTTGCCATTCCGGCCATTGGGGCAATTGTTGTAGCTGCCGGAGTTATTGGAAAAGTTGCAGTTGCAGACAGATTGGTGAAAATGAGCGAAGCGCAGAGTGCCGCGTCTGAGCTGCAGAAGCAGGTGGATGACATTACTGCTTATATTGATAGCTTCGGAGATCTGCAGGAAACATATGCCCACTATACTTATCAGGGGCTGAATGCAGATGAGTTAAGTTATCTGAACCGCCCGGAGGTTTTGCAGCTGATGAAAAATGTAATTTTCCCGAAGGTGACGGTAAGCAGCTGGAGCGTAAGCGGGAATCAGCTGACCCTTCCGGTGACCGGAGAGAACCTGTCAGACATTAACAGCCTGGTGCAGGAGCTGGAGCAGGTTCCGATCGTGGATTATTGTAATGTAATGACTGCTGTTACAGATTCCAGTTCCACAGATGAAAATGGAAATCCTGTTTCATCGGATACAGTTACAGGACAGATTATTGTTTATCTGCTGGATCCGCTGTATGTGGAGAGCGGAGATGGAAGTGAGGAATATGGTGTCGCTGCGGACGGTGATGGAAACATGACCGGAGCGGTAGATGGGGCTGCAGTTGATGATGGAAATGAGACTGGAGTGGTGGACGGAACTGTAGTTGATGGTGGAAATGAGACTGGAGTGGTGGACGGAACTGTGGTTGATGGTGGAAATGAAGCCGAAGCCGTGGATGGTGCTGCAACCGGTGATGGAAACGAGACTGAAGCAAATGATGGATTTGAGGCAGGCACAGAGGGAGGAGCACAGGAATGAAGATCATGAGCCGTGATTTTACTACAAGAGAAAAAATTATGCTTCTGGTGCTTACCCTGATCCTTCTGGCAGCCGGATATTACGCAGTGATTGACCAGCCGATCAGAACGGCGATCAACGAAGCGAAAAGCCAGCAGGACGAGCTGAATACAGAGCTTATGCTTCTTCAGACCAAGGCCGCTTCTTTGTCCCGCATGCAGAGCGAGCTGGATTCCATCGAACAGAGCGGAAGCCTTGGAAAAATGGGAAACTACAATAATTCCAAGGCAGAACTGGATGAGCTGAACCAGCTTCTTCAGGATGCCAATACATACGATATCAGCTTCAGTGACGTGACACGGGACGGCGACCTGATCCGCAGATCATTCAGCTTGACTTTTTCAGCGTCTGATTATGACAAGGCCGCAGATCTTGTAAACCGTCTCTGCACAGGCGAGTGGAGATGTATTGTAAGTGATCTCCGCTATGTTGCCGCCGGAGACGATCTGAATACAGGAAGTGTGAATGTAGGTGTGACCGCTACCTTCTATGAGACCATGCAGGGCGGAAAAGCAGACAGCGGGCTTCCAGCCGATACTTCCGCGGCAGCCGGTGCGGCTTCTGCCAACGGTTATTGATGAGCAGTCAGAGCGGGAAATGATGTAGGTACTTTTAGTTTATTGTGGAAAATGGGGGATAACCAGTTATGCTGCGGGCAGCAATTGTGGAAAAGTCAAAAGAACACAGAGAATATATCCGTGCCAGCCTTACTGGTATAAATATGGATATTCAGGTGAGCGAATATGCAGATGAATATGACTATTTGGACGATCTTAATGAGGATGCGTCTTCTTTTGATATTCTGCTGCTGAATACTACGATTCACAGAGAAGGAGACGGACTGGAGCTGGCGGCGAAGGTACGTGCCCGGAGCCGCAAGGTGATGATCTGTTTTATCACAGATTCCCAGAGGTACTATGCGGAAGCTTTTTCCGTATTTGCTACCGGGTATCTTCTTTATCCTTTTGATGTAAGTGAACTGCATAACTGCATTACTTTTTTCTGGCAGAAGCCGACCATGGAGCGCCGTGCCTCCCTTATGCTGAAGGAGGTGGGCGGAAGCTTTCGCCGTGTGTACTGCAGAAATATTCTGTATGTGGAGAGCGCCAACCGCAAGGTGATCCTGCATCTGGAGAATGGCGAAACCATAGAGAGCTACGCCAAGCTGGACGAGCTGGAACAGCAGCTTCCAGGCAGATTATTTTTCCGGTGCCATCAGAGTTATATTATCAGCCTTTATTTTGTGGAGAAAATGGATACCGGCAAGTTCATAGTCCAGTCTGCCGAAATTCCTGTTTCCCGGAAATATCAGCGCGCGGCACGGGAAATGTATTATGATTATATGTTTGAAAAAATGTGAAAGCGAAGTCGGATATGGCAGCTTGAGAAAGGGAATGGGAAATGTCCTTTCTCAGGCTGTTTTTTGATATATCTATAAGCTGGTACTGTCAAAAATGACAGAAATTGTGTCAAAAACTACATCCAATAGCCATTTTCGACAAAAATGTTGCTATTATTGACATTATGTACACAAATTAAAAAAATTTTGTTATAATACAAACATCCTAAGAGAAAGGAGCGGAACGGAAAGTGGCAGTGCAAAAGTTAGATGCCATCGATGGAATGAATCAGAGACGGAACAGATGCTTTTATACATCGTATTCTGAGATGAATGAAGTGTTAAACAGGTTTGCAGCAGAAGCGGAAGCAGACGATATCTGGACATCTGCCGAGGTTCAGGAACTTAAGGAAAATCGATCGGGTAATCGGCTTTGCCAGATTGTCAGCCTGGCACTTGATACAGCGAGGTTAAATTGTATTGAGACCACACCCCCTCGGGGACGCTACATCAGAATCCGTTGTCGGAATATGCAGGAGCAGACACTGATTAAGATTCAGTATTCCTGTGAAGATCGTGTGATTCGGGAATTTGACAAGGGAATCATCAAGATGCGTGAGCTAATCAATTCTGTTGATGGGTACCTGAAGCTTCAGCTTGACGGCGATAAGGGAATCATAAAGATTGCCGTACCGGATAACTGAAAATCCTGAAACGCTTCGAAATCTTAAAAAGGAAAAAATGGGAGGCTTTAAAATGTTAAAAAAAGCGAAAGAGAACAAAAAAGGTTTTACTCTGGCTGAGCTGCTTATCGTTGTAGCTATTATCGCCGTGCTGGTTGCGATTTCAATTCCGATTTTTACGAGTCAGTTGGAGAAATCCAGAGAGGCTGTAGATGCTGCTAATTTAAGATCTGCATATGCAGAGTGTTCTGCTGAAATACTTACCGCAGATTCTGCAAAAATAAAAATTGTATATAAACAGGTGGATCCTAAACAGACAACTTCAGGTTGGGTTTCTAAGCCTGAGCAAATTGGAACTGTAAAAAACATTCCTGACATTGTAAAAGATACACCAGTGTATGTTGTTGTAACGCTTGATAATAATGATGTTGCATCTACAACTATAACAACTACAGAACCAACAAATGCAACAACAACAAAGAAACTTCCTTAACATACAATTCGGAGGCGTAGAAATGATGAAAAAAGTTAATAAAAAGGGATTTACATTAGCTGAATTACTTATTGTAGTAGCAATTATTGCTGTATTAGTGGCAATTAGTATTCCGATTTTTACTTCTCAGTTAGAAAAATCTAGAGAAGCTGTTGATCTTGCGAATATTAGATCTGCATATGCAGAGTGTTCAGCCGAAGCATTAACGGCAGATACAGCTACAACATATGCAGTCCAGAAAGCTGTTGACATTAAACAAACAACTTCAGGTTGGGCTTCTGATTTTGATGAAGTGTGTGGTGTAAAAAAAGCTAGCGTGCCTCAAGTTAAAACTACAGAGAAAATCTATGTTACTGTTTATTGCGATGGTAAAGCTGCGACACTCACAAAAGCTTCTGATGGCATTACGGCGGCACCTAGTGGTTCTACTGCGACAGTTAAAACTATTCAGTAATTTGTGAACATATAAAACAAGGATAAAGATTAGTCTATAAGAAGAGTTTGTAAATAAGGTTTATAATAATGGAAAGGGTGAAAAGTTCGTGATTAGAATTTTTCACCCTTACTTTCTACGGTGTGTCCAGCAAAGCCAGACACACCATAGAAAAAAGGATCCCTCGCAAGGTAAAAGGCTAACAAGCCTCGTTCTTGCTGGGATCCTTTCAATTACTACTGGGCATGCCGAAATGTGGTATTAACCGACAACCCCTTTATTTTACATTCTCTGTAAGCCTAAAATTTTATCATCAGTCTAAGATGTTTACACTAAATAATTTACACTATCGACATACAATCAACCCAATTTAAATCTTTACTCTTTTGCATCTGTTGAAGTATGTATAAAATATTTTCTTACTTGAAAGTTTATTAATTATTCATAGTTGTTCCTGTAGCCCAAGCAACACTCTTAATGGAACCATCATCATTATACTCAAAAATCAACTCATGCTCACCTGCTGCTGGCTCTGCAAGATTCTTTAAGTTTGTATCGGGAAGTTCCTTTCCTTCTCCACTGAAATCTGTTCCACTAGTTCCTTTTGTAACAATCTTAGCAACTGTAACAGTTTTTTTTGCTTTATCTATAGTAGCATTTTCACCGTTTGAACCAGTTAACCATGAAGTTTGAGCTTCAGCATAAGCAGCTCTAATATTCGATATTGACACTGCATCCCTTGATTTCTCAAGCTGAGAGGTGAAAATCGGAATACTAATTGCAACCAGTACAGCAATAATTGCTACAACAATTAATAACTCTGCTAATGTAAAACCTTTTTTATTTTCTTTCATTTTTCTATGCATTATAATATCCCTCAATTATTTTTATGATGCAACATCTGCACTACAAGTACCATTTGCGGCCCATGTAAATTTAACATTTATAGTACCTGCTGTATCTTTCTTGTCCAACTTCTTACTTAAATTTTCAGTAATAGAAAATGGAAGCTGACTATCACCAAAGTTAGTACTTTCCCCAGACTCCCCCTTGACAACTACATTGTTTACAACAACATATGCTGCCGCAGAGTCAGTTTTTGCGGTATATTTTACATTAGTACCACCATCGCTCTCGGTTAAATATGCACTCGATGCTTCAGCATAAGCTGCTCTAATATTTGATAATGTAACAGCATCTCTACTCTTCTCCAACTGACTAGTAAAAATCGGAATACTAATCGCAACCAGCACGGCTCCAGTCGTTTGAATTTTCCCATAGTTGAACGAATTTACATGCTGCTTTTGACAAAAACATCCTACCCAGTCAAATCTCTTTGCGAGAATGATTGATGCAGGATGTTTTTGCTAAACTAGTAAAATTGTTAATACCTTTAATTGTGCTTGGTTTCCCTTATTGAAATTTAGAGCCTTTTTCAAACAAGCTTTAGTACATCATACTGCAAATAACTGTACCACATAACTTGTCTGAATTTTCATCTGCGACATCAGAAAAACTTGACGTAGCCCGCTATGCCTGCGTTTTTCTTCTTTGCAGAATGAAAATTCATTCTGCGTTATTAGTCCAGTTAATTTTTGTATGTTGTACTAGTTTTCAGTTACATGCTTTCTTTTTTCAAGTATTCTTTTTTCAAGTTCTTTTTTTAATCTCTAAATTTCTAATTCTGTCGTATCAGCGCGCTCTTTTTCTCTCTGTGTATTTCGTCTTTCAGCCTGGATGTCCATTTTCTCCATGTTTTCAAATAGATAACCCATTCCACGACCTCCAATCTCGCCCATTATTTCCTTTACTTCGTCTACGGGCACATTCATCTTTATCAGTAAAGCCCACAAAATCTTTTTATAGATGTCTTTTATCGCTTCCGGTGCATTGCTGTAAGCTGATATTTACAAGTTCATAGTAGCGTGCCCGATTATAAAATACAATATAGAACTGTTCGAAATGGCTTTCCGAATTTATGTTATATTGAGCTTACCAAAAAAACATATGAGGAGGCAGCCAATGAACCAGATTTTAACCTTTCAGTTAGTGGACCATAGACTTCTGCGGTTTTCACTGAGCAATTTGCCTGGGCGGGCGAGAGCAAATCTGTCCGCTATTCTGGCGGAAAAGCAATCTCTTATTAACAAAGCAATTCCTGATTTTACCATGGAAGAGGACTCCATTTTGATTGGGAATGAGAACTCTTTCATTTCTCCTGAGAAAGAAGAGGCATACCGCCAGTTCCTGGAGAAATTGTTTCAGACAGCCCGTGCCCGCAAATGGGTAGTGTCTAATCGAAAGAATACCAATTCCGGATCCAGTGAAAAATATTGTTTTCGAAACTGGCTGAACCAAATTGGCTTGAAAGGTGTAAAATATGCCAACGTCCGAAAAATTCTTACTGAAAATTTATCTGGCAGCAGTGCATATTCCAGTCAGGAAAAGATGGAAGCTTACAATAAGAAGAGAAGGGAGGCCAGACAATATGAGCGAAATACAGAAGACAAGTCTTTTGTCCCATTATGAAAATCTTTTATCCATTTCAACAGCAGAAAATCCTTTATCTATTCCGGCAGCGGCAACCCTCTCATCCATTCCCACCGCAATATACTGCCGCGTTTCCACCCTTCACCCTCATCAGCAGGATTCCCTGGAAAATCAGATTCGCCATTATCAGGAATTTATGAAGAAAACCCCAAATTACATTTTGACAGAAATATATTATGATTTTGGAATTTCCGGCTACAAAGAGACTCGCCCCGGATTTTGCAAAATGCTGGAAGATGCCCGGAAAGGTTGTTTTCGGCAGATTATTACGAAATCCATCACCCGTTTTGCCCGCAACACAGATACTGTGCTGAAAACCACCCGGCAGTTGAAGGAACTGGGGATTGATATATATTTTGAACTTCAGAAAATCCATACGCTGTCCCAGGAAGGGGAACTGCTGCTGACTCTTTTCGCGGCATTTGCTCAGGCAGAAAGTGAAAATTCCAGATGGCTGACTAAGATGGCGATTCAGCAGAAATACAGAAAGGGTCATCCCATGCGGCAGCTGCACCGCTGTCTGGGATATCAGAAAGACCAGGCGGGAAATCTGGTTCCGGATAAAAATGCAGAACTTGTACGGCAGATTTTCCAGATGGCAGCTGACGGATGGAGCATCAGCCAGATCACGAAATATCTGAACGAAAACAAAATTACCACTCAGAATGACAGGACTTTCAGCCGTTCCACAGTAAGCCGGATCCTTCACAACCACGCCTATAAGGGAGATTATATTTGCCAGAGATATTATGTAAACAATCAGCGAAAACTGGTACGAAATAAAGGGGAAAAGCAGATGTATTACATCCGGCACGATCATCCGGCAATCGTTTCTGAAGAAATGTGGGAAACCGCACAGGAAAAGCTGGCAAAGAAGAGCGAAAGAAACAGACAGGAGCTACCTTCTGATGAGATTGCCGTAACGAAAAAAGCCCAGGATCCAGATACACTGGAGAAAATAAATCAGAAAAAAACAATTTCACAGAAAGAAGAATCTGGATTTATCCCGGATAAACCGCCTTTAACTCTCGCCAATTATCCTTACAAAGATCGGATTTTCTGCAAATACTGTGGTTCCAGGCTGCGGCGGATTATTGCCAGAAACCACTCTGTCTGGTGGATTTGCAATGGTCTCAGCCGAAAAGGAAAAGCTTTTTGCAAAGGTGTCCGCATACCAGATGAAAAGCTTTCCCCACTTCGGAACGTCAGTTTTTCAGCATATATCGGAAAGGAGCTTATAGATGGAAAAGAAACTTACGGTTATTCCTCCAAGCCAGACGAATGGAAACGCTAAATCTGCCAACAGTTCCCAATGCAGAGTGGCAGCCTATTGCAGGGTGTCTACCGAACAGGAAGAGCAGCTGGGCTCTTTTGTCAATCAGATCGCATATTACACAGATTACATTAATGAAAAAGAGGGATACCAGCTTGCCGGAATCTTTTCCGATGAGGGGATTTCCGGTACTGGTACGCGTAAAAGGGCAGGCTTTCGCAGTATGATCGCGGCTTGTGAGGCGGGAAAAGTAGATCTGGTGATCACCAAATCTATCAGCCGTTTTGCCAGAAATACCCGGGATTGTCTGCATTACGCAAGATATTTGAAGAGCCTTGGGATTCCGGTGATTTTCGAAAAAGAGGGGATTAACACGATGGAGTCGTCTGGTGAGCTTTTGTTTACCATTCTTTCCAGTCTGGCCCAGGAGGAATCACGAAATATTTCCGAAAACACCAGGTGGGGAATCCGTTCCAGGTTTCAGCAGGGAATCCCTCACATTAATGCCGCTTGTTTTCTGGGATACGATAAGGATGAGGCGGGGCATCTGGTGATAAATGAAGGGCAGGCGAAAGTGGTGCGGCGGATCTTTCGTGAGTTTCTGGAGGGGTGGCAGCCATCTGAAATAGCACGAATGCTGAATACCGAAAATGTTTCGGGCGTGCATGGAGAATCTCGTTGGGCTGCGGTTTCGGTTGTTCGCATCCTTCAAAATGAAAAGTACAAGGGAGATCTGCTTATGCAGAAGTATT
>OGCN01001917.1_pt1 | contig 24847 bp, 13 predicted proteins | sample 1570181 | NCBI WGS metagenome assembly OGCN01 (sample SAMEA4370584, study PRJEB24528) | human gut metagenome | reverse complement strand
ATAGGAAACAGAAGCTGCGCGACAACATCGAGGCGGTACGCACGGCGTTCACGCTTGACCGGGAACGGCGCATCCCGACGGAAAGGGAACGTACGCTGCTGGAGCGTTACTGCGGCTTCGGGGGCCTGAAGTGCATCCTGAACCCGGCAAGGGAACTGTCCGACGCCGTGCATTGGGCGAAGTCCGACCTCGAACTGTTCGCCCCGACAGTGGAGCTGCACCGCATCATCCGAGAGAACAGCCGGGATGAAACGGAGTACAAGCGGTATGTGGACTCGCTGAAAGCCTCGGTGCTGACGGCGTTCTACACGCCGCAGGCCGTCACGGATACCATCGCGGACGTGCTGCACGACAGGAAGGTACGCCCGAAGCTCGTGCTGGAGCCTTCGGCTGGCATGGGCGCGTTCATCGGCTCGGTACTTTCAGACAACCCGCAGGCGGACGTGATGGCTTTCGAGAAAGACCTGCTGACGGGCAAGATGCTGGGACACCTGTACCCGCAGCAGAAGATACGCACGGAAGGCTTCGAGAAGATAGAAAAGCCGTTCCTAAACCGGTTTGACCTTGTCATATCCAACATCCCTTTCGGGGACATAGCGGTGTTCGACCCAACATTTGCGGACGGGAAAGACAAAATACGCGGAATAGCGTCAAAGACCATCCACAATTATTTCTTCCTGAAAGCGCTGGACGCGGTGAAGGACGGCGGCATCGTGACGTTCATCACCTCGCAGGGTGTCATGGACAGCCGGAACATGGCGGTACGTGGGGAAATGATGGTGAATGCCGACCTGCTTTCCGCCATCCGTCTGCCAAGCAACCTGTTCACGGACAACGCAAACACGGAAGTGGGCAGCGACCTGATTATCCTGCAAAAGCACGAAGGCAAGACCGGGGGAACAATGGACGAAGCCCACTTCATTGCTGGCCTATCGGACGGGGAAAACGGACTGGAAATCAACAATTACTATAAAACACACCCCGACCGTATCATCCATACCGACGCGAAAAGGGATACCGACCCTTACGGCAAACCTGCCATGGTCTATACGCACAGCGGCGGCGTGGAGGGTATCGCCACGGACTTGTACCGGATGCTGTCGGCGGATTTGTCGGCACGGCTGGACTTGGAACGCTACAACGGCATCAAAGGTGAAAGGCAGGAAACCCGGAAGGCGATAGTCGTGCAACCACAAGTGGAAGTTACGCAGTCACAAGTGCAGGTACAGCCCATGCAGCCGGAAGTGAAAAGAGAAGAAAATCCGGTGCAAGCCGTGGCGCAGGGGATGGAAGCCAAACGTTCCGAAGCCCCGGTTATGGACCTGTACGACCTGTTTGGCTACACGCAGGAAGAGCGGCGGATGGCGGAACGCGGGTTGAAACCGGAGAGGAAGAAAGGCGGCAAGCCCAAACGCAAGAAGCAGCAGGAACAGTCGCTGTTTTCCCCGTCGGAACTGGAACAGATAGAGGTGAAGCCGAAAGAGGCTGAACATCCCAAGCCCGAACCGCCCGTAGAGAAGCCTGCCATAGACGATGACCCGGAGGATGCCGTTTACCGCAGTCTGGACTGGGAAACCAACCCGCCCATCAACGGCTTCTACGAGATGATGATGTCACTCACGCCGGAACGACGGGCGGAACTGCGCCGTATGGGAAAGGAGAAAATGGATGCCAATACCGCCAAGCAAGTGGAAAAGGTACAAACTGTCTATCCGATAGAGAACGCATACGAGGTGCGGGCGAAAAAACAGATTGAGCGTGTGGAAAGGGAGATGCACGAGGAGGAAGCCGCCCTGACACCGGAGGAACGGCAGCACCGGAAGGAGGAAGCCATGAAACCACGCCCCTTCAAGGGCATCATGGAGCCGCACCTGAAAGACGGCTCGCTCGTCTGGGAACATACGGGCGGAGTCCGCTTCCAAATCGGGGTGCTGAAGGATGTCACCCGGTACGGGGCGACCTTCCAGCCGCTCGACATGGACGGGATGCAAGCGCAGAAAGCGCAACTTTATATCGACCTGCGCAACACCTACGAGCGGCTTTACGCTTACGAAGCGGAGAACCACGAGGAGAACGCCCTGCTGCGTCGCAACCTGAACACTTACTACGACGAGTTCGTCATGCGCTACGGCAACCTGAACGCCAAGCACAACGCCAAGCTCATCCTGATGGACGCTTCGGGGCGCAACATGCTCTCGCTGGAGCGCGGCGAGGACGGGCAATTCGTCAAGGCGGACATCTTCGACCATCCCGTTTCCTTTTCGCAGGAAACGCTTGTCGAAGTGGAGTCACCCGAAGAAGCCCTGTCCGCCTCGCTCAACCTCTACGGCGGCGTGAACCTGCCCTACATGGAATCACTCTGCGACCTGCCGCAGGCGGAGATGCTCGATGCCCTGAAAGGCAAAGTGTTCTACAACCCGCTGGCGGACGGCTACGAGATTGCAGACCGCTTCATCGCCGGGAACGTGGTGCAGAAAGTAGCTGACGTGAAGGAATGGATAAAGGGACATGAGGGCCACGGGATGATACCACAGGCACAGGAGTCGCTTGAAGCTTTGAAAAATGCCGTGCCCGAACAAATCCCTTTCGAGGACCTGGACTTCAACTTCGGGGAGCGTTGGATACCCACGGGCGTGTATGCCGCCTACATGAGCCGCCTGTTCGATACGGAGGTACGGATAACCTACTCGGAAAGCCTCGACGAGTATTCGGTGAAATGCGCCTACAAGACGATGAAAATCACGGACGAGTTCCTGGTGAAAGGCTATTACCGAAACTACGACGGCATGAACCTGCTGAAACACGCCCTGCACAACACCTGCCCCGACATGATGAAAAGCATCGGCAAGGACGAGAACGGGAACGACATCAAGGTGCGCGACAGCGAGGGCATACAGCTTGCCAACGCGAAGATTGACGAGATACGAAACGGCTTCACCGAGTGGTTGGAGGAACAGTCGCCGGAGTTCAAGAAACGCCTGACCGACCTGTACAACGACAAGTTCAACTGTTTCGTGCGCCCGAAGTACGACGGTTCGCACCAGAAGTTCCCGGACCTGGATCTGAAAGGCTTGGGCATAATGGACTTGTACCCCTCGCAGAAGGACTGCATCTGGATGCTGAAACAGAACGGTGGTGGCATCGCGGACCATGAGGTGGGGACCGGCAAGACGCTGATAATGTGCGTTTCAGCACATGAAATGAAGCGTCTGGGACTGGTACACAAGCCGATGATTATCGGGCTGAAGGCCAACGTGCGCGAGATTGCCGAGACCTACCGCAAGGCTTATCCCAACGCCCGCATCCTCTACGCCTCGGAGAAGGACTTTGCAGCCGCCAACCGCGTGCGCTTTTTCAACGACATCCGCAACAACGACTGGGATTGCGTCATCATGTCGCACGACCAGTTCGGGAAGATACCTCAGTCGCCGGAGTTGCAGCAGCGCATCCTGCAGGAGGAGCTGGACACGGTGGAGGAAAACCTCGAAGTGCTGCGGCAGCAGGGCAAGGACGTGTCACGGGCGATGCTGAAAGGATTGGAGAAACGCAAGTTTAACCTGCAAGCCAAGCTGGAAAAGGTGGAATATGCGATAAAATCAAGGACGGACGATGTAGCGGACTTCAAGCAGATGGGCATCGACCACCTGTTCATAGATGAGTCACACCAGTTCAAGAATGCCCCGTTCACCACCCGTCACGACCGTGTGGCGGGTCTGGGCAATCCCGAAGGAAGCCAAAAGGCGCTGAACCTGCTGTTCGCCATCCGCACCATACAGGAGCGGACGGGCAGGGATTTGGGGGCGACGTTCCTCTCCGGCACGACCATCAGCAACTCGCTGACGGAACTGTACCTGCTGTTCAAGTACCTGCGCCCGAAGGCACTGGAAAAACAGGACATCCGTTGCTTCGACGCATGGGCGGCGATATTCGCCAAGAAGACGACCGACTTCGAGTTCAACGTGACGAACAGCATCGTGCAGAAAGAGCGTTTCCGTTACTTCATCAAGGTGCCGGAGCTGGCGGCGTTCTACAACGAGATAACCGATTACCGCACGGCGGAGGACGTGGGCGTGGACCGCCCGAAGAAGAACGAGATACTGCACCACATACCGCCCACGCCCGACCAGGAGGTGTTCATCGAAAAGCTGATGCAGTTCGCCAAGTCGGGCGACGCGACGATATTAGGCAGACCGCCGCTGTCGGAAACGGAGGAAAAAGCGAAGATGCTCATCGCTACGGACTATGCAAGGAAGATGGCACTGGACATGCGCATGATAGACCCAGCGTATGAGGACCACCCAGACAACAAGGCGAGCCATTGCGCCAAGATGATAGCGGAGTATTACCGCAGGTATGACGCGCATAAGGGGACGCAGTTCGTCTTTTCGGATTTGGGCACGTACCAGCCCGGTGGCGGCTGGAGCGTCTATACCGAAATCAAGCGCAAGCTGGTGGAGGACTACGGCATACCGGCAAGCGAAATCCGCTTCATTCAGGAGTGCAAGAACGAAAAGGCACGCAAGGCGGTCATTGAGGCGATGAACAACGGGCAGGTGCGTGTGCTATTCGGTTCGACGAGTATGCTCGGCACGGGCGTGAACGCCCAACGCCGGGCTGTCGCCATCCATCATTTAGATTGTCCCTGGCGCCCATCCGACCTGCAACAGCGTGACGGCCGGGCGGTCAGGAAAGGCAACGAGATTGCCAAGCTCTATGCGGCGGACAAGGTGGACGTCATCATCTACGCCGTGGAGAAGTCGCTGGACTCGTACAAGTTCAACCTGCTGCATTGCAAGCAGACATTCATCTCGCAGCTGAAAAGCGGCGCGATGGGCGCACGAACCATCGACGAGGGGGCGATGGACGAAAAGTCGGGCATGAATTTCTCGGAATATATGGCGATACTGTCCGGCAACACGGACCTGCTGGACAAGGCAAAGCTCGAAAAGAAGATAGCCTCGCTGGAAGGTGAGCGCAAGTCATTCCATAGGGGCAAGCGCGACTCGGAACTGAAACTGGAGAGCAAGACTTCGACGCTGAAGAACAACCGGGCTGTCATCGCCGCCATGACGGAGGACTGGGAAAAGTTCACCGCAGTCGCCAAAACCGACAGGGACGGCAACCGGCTCAATCCGATACGGATTGACGGGCTGGACACCACCGACGAGAAGGCCATCGGCAAGCGGTTGCAGGAGATAGCAAAGAACGCCACGACAGGCGGAGTGCCCCAACGCATCGGCGAGCTGTACGGCTTCCCCGTGAAGGTGGTGAGCGAGCGGACACTCAGCGAGGGGCTGGAGTTCACCGACAACCGTTTCTTCGTGGAGGGAAATTACAAGTACAGCTACAACAACGGTCATCTGGCGATGGCGGACACCCATGCCGCCGCCGTGAACTTCCTCAATGCGTTGGAGCGCATCCCCGCCATCATCAGGCAGTACGAGGAAAAGAACGAAGTGCTGGAACGCGAGATACCGCAGTTACGGGAGATAGCGAGCAAGACATGGAAAAAAGAGGATGAACTGAAGCAGTTGAAGTCCGACCTTGCCGCCCTCGACCGCAAGATACAGCTGGAACTGGCCCCCAAGCATGAGGAAACGCCAAGTCAGGGGCAGGAACCAGGCGGCGGTCAGGCTTTACCAAAATCGGAGAACGTGCCGAAGCCGGAGATTGCCGCCAATGACTTTATGCGTGACCATATTATAATAGGTAGGCCGGGTATTCCCGAGCATAAGGAATACCGGGGCGTGAAAATGTGACGGGAGGACGGCAAGGACGGTGATATACCGGACCTGTCGTCTGCTTTTTTCTCGCCATTGTAACCCTGTTGTCATATTAAACCGTTACCTTTGACAAATTAAACTGAAAAAGGAATATGAACAAGCGCAAGTTTTTCCGTGCGGCTTTGGGCTGCAGCCTTCTTTTGCCGCTGGCATCCTGTTCGGAGGACGAGGAAATAATCGTACCGCCCGACCCTGTGTCCTATACCACGCTGGTGTATATGGCCGCCGACAACTCGATGGACTCTGAAGTGGACTATACCATCTCGCAGCTTAGGCAGGGCGCACGGCGCAGTGCGGGCACGGCGGTAGTCTATGTGGACAGGGAAGGTGAAACGCCGCGCCTGTTCAGTATCACGCAGCAAGGCGGGGAAGTCCCGCTGAAGTCGTATGCGGAGGAGAACTCCGCCAGTCCGGAAACGCTGGCGCGGGTGATAAGCGAGGCCAAGGAGCTTGTTCCGTCCGACCGTTTCGGACTGGTGCTTTGGTCACATTCGATGGGTTGGCTGCCAGGTGGTTACGATTCCGATCTTGTGCCGCAAGGCACGAGGGGGAATGCGGTTGACGGATTCCCGCGCACACGCTACATCGGCATCGACAACCATCCAGTGAATGCCTCCTCGTCCGGCGTGATGGAAATCGATGCATTGGCTGATGCCCTCCCTGATAATGTGGCGGAATATATCTGGTTTGATGTATGCCTGATGGGGTGTATAGAAGGGCTGTATGAAATGCGCAACAAGGCGGACTATCTGATAGCTTCGCCCACCGAGGTACTTGCGGAAGCCGACCATGACGCTTCGGGCATCCCTTATGCGAAGGTGCTTCCGTACCTGTTTGGCGGCGTGGAGGACTTGGAACAGGCCTGCGTCGCCTATTACGGCCACTACAACAGTATGGGGCACGACATACTGCGCTCGGCCACAATCGCGCTGGTGGATGCCGCCGAACTTGGCGGACTTTTCACTGCCACCCGGAACGTCCTGCAAGGCAGGTTGCACGACATGGAGGCTTTGGACACGTCTGTCTTGCAGGCGTACCACACGGACAACGTGCCCAACGTGTTTTTCGACATGGGCGATATAGTCCACACCGTTGCGGGAGGGCGGACGGACGAGTTCGACGCGCAGTTGCGCCGCACCGTCGTTTACAAGGCGGCCACGCCGCAGTTCATCAACAAGTTATCCATCAGTCAGGAACATTTCAGCGGACTGAGCATGTACGTGCCTTTAAGCAGGTGGAAAGGAAACTGCGAATACAGTTACTATTTCAATAATTTGGAATGGTCAGGGATTTATGAATGACGGAACTGGACATGATAATCAAAGCGGCATGTTCTGGATGACGCACGAAAGGATGGCGGACACATATCCGGCCTCACACAGTTTCAGACGTACTTCCTTTGTCATCACGCACACTTTTTTCCTGACGGTGGCTTCCGTAAATCCGTACATGTCAGCCACCTCTTTGGCTGTATATCCATTCTTCATACTGACGAAGACCTTTTTGTCCAGTTCACCGAACCTTTCAAGCACTTCATAGGTAATCGCATGGATGGCTTCCACATCCAGTTTGGAGAATACCGTCGGGTTGTTATCCGCGATGTTCACCACCATGCGCCATATTTCCTCGTCGTCCAACGACACAATGTTATGGCAACTCTCCACCATCCGGTAGAAATCCAATATGCGTTTGGCTATGACGGCATAAAGCAAGCCTTTTATTGTATGCCGTTTTTCGTCATGTTTCCCGATGATTTTCCCCGCATTGTCCCATACGTACATCCACAGGTTTTGTGACAGTTCGGATGCGGCCTCCTTACTGCCCGTCCGCGAATAGAATAGCCCGAAAGCCCACTTCGCATACTTGCCGTAAAGACGTGTGAATGCTGCCGTATCCATGTTTTCCGCAATGGCAGAAAGCAGTTGGAAATCATCTTCTTCCTTATCTTGTCCTAAAGCCGAAACATCCATAATATTTATATTTTTGGACGATGCAAAATTAGCCATACAGTGTGACACTCGTGTTACGTGCCAGTAACATTTATAATAAAAGGTAAAATTCATAGGGAAAGACCTAGAAAGTATCGCATTAAGCCTTTTCAACGCAAAATCGGGTAACACTCGCCCCGTCCGCTACGAATTACATATAGGGAGCAATCCTTTAATGATATAAGAAGTTGATATTTCATTAAACGGACCTTTTTACAATTATGCGTTACAACAAAGAAAAAGCACTGGCCAGGGGCAAGAAAAAAGACAAGGCATTTGTCCGCATCTTCGGCGGAATATTTGTGCTGGTGGGCATCATCCTGTTTACCGTCTGTATCTTCATCTATACCAGCGGTCACACATTCAAAGCAGAAGCTACACCTGTGCAGGCAGTTATCCTGGCCATGCGTGGGGCAAATCACGAATCGCTGGGCACACCGGTGGTGGAATACACAGTCGGCGGAAAGACTTATACTTCCACGCTCAATCTGTCTTCATCGTCCATGCATCCGGGCAAGCAGATTACAGTCTATTACCGCAATGACAATCCCCAAGAGGTGCGTTATCTGGATGATAACAATTGGATAATCGGCCTATTGATGGCCATGGCGTTCGTGTTTGCCGGTATGGGACTGGCTTTTATTCTGGTAAGGCGGAAACACCGGCAGAAAATAGCCCGCCTGCTTGCTACCGGCGATACAGTGGAGGCGGAGATAACAGGCATCCGTGAAGATGACAACCAAAGCATGAACGGACGGCATCCCATCATCGTGAGTTGCCGTTATGTGGCATCCGATGGGCGTATATACCTGTTTCACAGCGGTTCTTTCTGGTATGAGAGTTACGAGATAGATCCCCAAAGAAAGGTGCGTGTCTATGTTGACCGCAATAATCCTTCCAATTATTATGTGGATGTTGACAGTGTGGTGGGATGAGAACGGAAAAAAACGTGTTTAAGGCAAATTATCCTTGGCAACCAGCATCAGTTCGCCCGCTTTCTTCATCAGCGTTTCTTCGGATACATCCGCTCCTTCCATAAAGATAACCAAGAGGTGGTCGCCCACCAAAGCAAAAACGTTCAGCACACGCCGTCCTCCTACCTCTGCGCAGGCTAAGGTGTAGTAGGTAATCCATCTCTTGTCTTTCAGCGTCAGCTCCAGGTAGTCCTGCGTTTCATAGATGTCAGGGTGCTCCCGGAACAGGTGGTCCTTGTAACGCATCAGTCTGCCCAGCAACGAAGCCGTGGCAAGGGGTGTGGCCTGGTTGAAGGGTGTGCTGCGTGCTGATGTCAGTCTGAATCCTTGTATTCCGACGGAGGCATACAACACTCCGAAACGTTCCACGCCGCCGGCTATCCGTGTCACTGCATCCGTGGCAAGGGTGTCTCTGTCGGACACTGCTTCTATAGTTGCGTAGTAGAAAATTGTTGTCTTGTCTACCCTCAAGGTATCCGGATTAACGCCCGATGCTTCCAGACGGATTTCAGCGGCAGCTGTCGCACACGCACCTCCCAGGGTGAGCAACGGCCAATATCCTCCGCCCTCTATCTGCATCGTGTCCTCCAACGCCGGAGAAAGGATGCAGACTCCTGCGCGTGGCGCAAAACCTTCCAGCAGGCTCTGCAACTTCGGCTTCAGGTCTGCATTCATGTCGTAGATATATTTGTCCAGCCTGTCGCGATAGCTTTCGGGAATCATCAACATACTGCTTGTCCTGGTGTGCGTCAGTCCCTGTGTGCCCCACACCACAAACATGGGACGTTTGCATTTGTCGGTAAAGCGCCAGGAGGACGTCCAGTCTTCATATCCGTCCTCGTCGGTATAGCTCCATCTGTTATTTCCGGGGAGGTATTCGTGCAATTCCGTGGCATAAGCATTGTAGTAGCTGAAACCGGGCGGGAGGTTCAGATCGGAAACCAGCACGTAAGTCTCAAACCTGTTGTATATTATGTAGCCGAATGCTGTTACTAAGACCATGACAAAAGCAACGATAGCCGATGGAAGCCACCTCCATCTGCGACGGCTACGGAACACCCGTTGCCCCCTCTCCTGGTGTCTGAGTATCGCTTCGCCAATGTTTCCCACGTTTGTGCCCTGCCTCTTTAGTTTTTCCAAGCTGTTGACAAACGTCTTGTTCTCCTCATAGAATTGGCGGACAAGGAGGTGCGTATATAAGTAGAACTTGTACGGATGGTCGCGGTCCACGAAAACGGGCACGCGGCTTCCCACCTCAATCAGTCCCAACAGCCCCGCCTGCGAGCCGTTGAGCTGTTCCTTAACCTGCCATTTCCGACCGCCGGGCAGGGTGAATTCATAGACTGCCACGAAAGCCTCTCCGCCTTCCTCGACATCTATCTCTTTCTGGATGGCCGTGACGACGGCTTCGGCCTGGATGCCATGCCCTATCAGCTTCCGCTTCTCCCTCAGGATGCCCAGCAGGGAATAGGCGATGTAGCCTGTCACCACCAGACAGATTATACCCGCCCAGCAACTCCCGATGCCTTGGAAGCCATGCAGGAAAAGATTTACTATTCCCGACCCGCTGAACACTCCGGCAAGCAGCAATCCACCCGCTATGGCAACCAGCCACCAGCACAATTCCCGCTTTAAGATTCGCCGGTACGCCTCTTTCCGTATGTCTGTATCGTTCCTCATACCGCTATCAGTTATTTGGGGAGCGAATGTAACGAATGGATGTTTCGTTTCGGTTACGAATCTGTGTAATTGTTTGAAGCCCTTAAAAGCGGACGGTCGGGAATAAAATTTTCCCGTTTAATGTTTATTAACGCAAAATCGGGTAACACTCGCCCCGTCCGCTACGAATTACATATAGGAAGCAATCCTTTAATGATATAAGAAGTTGATATTTCATTAAACGACCCTTTTACAATTATGCGTTACAACAAAGAAAAAGCACTGGTCCGGGGCAAGAAAAAAGACAAGGCATTTGTTCGCATTTTCGGCGGAATATTTGTGCTGGTGGGCATCATCCTGTTTACCGTCTGTATCTTCATCTATACCAGCGGTCACACATTCAAAGCAGAAGCTACACCTGTGCAGGCAGTTATCCTGGCCATGCGTGGGGCAAATCACGAATCGCTGGGCACACCGGTGGTGGAATACACAGTCGGCGGAAAGACTTATACTTCCACGCTCAATCTGTCTTCATCGTCCATGCATCCGGGCAAGCAGATTACAGTCTATTACCGCAATGACAATCCCCAAGAGGTGCGTTATCTGGATGATAACAATTGGATAATCGGCCTATTGATGGCCATGGCGTTCGTGTTTGCCGGTATGGGACTGGCTTTTATTCTGGTAAGGCGGAAACACCGGCAGAAAATAGCCCGCCTGCTTGCTACCGGCGATACAGTGGAGGCGGAGATAACAGGCATCCGTGAAGATGACAACCAAAGCATGAACGGACGGCATCCCATCATCGTGAGTTGCCGTTATACGGCATCCGACGGGCGGATATACCTTTTCAGGAGCGGTTCTTTCTGGTATGAGAGTTATGAGATAGACCCTAAAAGGAAAGTGCGCGTTTATGTGGACCGCAATAATCCTTCAAATTATTATGTGGATGTTGACAGTGCGTTAGGATGAAGAGCCGGAAAAGAAAAGAGCCTGTCTTGACCAATCTTGGCGGCAGGCATATTCAGGCTTTGCAAAGGGTTATCCGGATGGCGGAAGCTCGCAAAAGCGGACGGTTGGAAAGAAAATTTCCCTGTTTAATGTTTATTAACGCAAAATCGGGTAACACTTGCCCCGTTCGCTACGAATTACATATAGAGGGGCAAAGCTCGGAAGTGCGGAATGCACAGATGGCGGAAGCCCTGCGAAAGCGGACGTTCGGGAAGAAAATTTCCCCGTTTAATGTTTCTTAACGCAAAATCGGGTAACACTTGCCCCGTTCGCTACGAATTACATATAGAGGGGTAAAGTTCGGAAGTGCGGAATGTGCGGACGGAGGAAGCCCTGCGAAAGCGGACGTTCGGGAAGAAAATTTCCCTGTTTAATGTTTCTTAACGCAAAATTGGGTAACACTCGCCCTGTCCGCTACGAATTACATATAGAGGGGTAATCCTTCTTGAAAGTAAAATGACTGATAAAATAAAGTATAAACAATAAAAACCAGACAGACCATGCCAACGTCAGACGACAACCGCCGCAGCGTTTCAGGCAAAAAGGAACGCAAACTTTGGGAACGGATGAACAAACTCTACCGTAAATATATGGACGGTAAAGCTACGGACGAAGAAAAAGAAACCGTTGATGAACTCTCCGACATCATCATGACAACCATCAAGCCCTGCGCCGAAAAGGAACTCACTTCTGAAGAACAAGAAGAATGGAGTGAAAAGACCTTTCAGGCGATTGCAGGACGATTGGGGATAAATCAAGATGAGGAGCGTCCGCAAAAATCTTTCCCGATACGCGCTGTTGTCCGCCGCAACCTGCTCCGCTACGCAGGTATAGCCGCTTGCATAGCCTTAGTGTTCGGCCTCTCTTACCTGCAATGGTGGAAAGGCGACACACAGAAGTGCATTGCGTCCGGAGACGGCAATGCCGAATGGAGGTACGACAGGGACACCACGGTGCTTTTGCCGGACGGTACGGAGGTCTATCTGAAAGGCGGCAGCCGTCTGGCTCTGGCGGAAGACTTCGGAAAACAGCGGCGCACGGTCTCCCTGCGCGGGCAGGCGTTTTTCGATGTGGCTACGGATTCCACGCGCCAGTTCGTAGTAAGGACGGACGGCATCGAGGCGGTGGTACACGGCACGTCGTTCAGCGTCATGGCTTATCCTGAAACGGACATCCGCCAAGTGACGGTGTGCAGCGGATGCGTGGAAGTCACCAACGAAAAGAGTGCGGTCACCTACGGCAAATACAACCGTGGCGGACAGGTGACCTACCACATTGCCGATGGCAGCGCGAGCGTGGCGCAGGTGGATGCCGACGAGGCCACCGAATGGATGCGCGGAGAGTTCACCCTCGATGCCTCTACGGTGGACGAGTTGAAGATGAAAGTCATGCAGTCATTCGGCAAGACGCTTGTCATCGAGGATGATGCCATCCCTTCCGATGCTGAAATCACGTTCTCGTTCCGTCATGCCAGCCCTACGCTCGACAATGTGATGCGGGGCGTATGCTCCGTCTATGCCGCCGAGTATAGAATATCCGGTAGCCGGGTCATCGTTACCCCGGCGAACAACATAAAATAGCGAACCGCCCTCTACGGAAGAGCGGCTTGTGCCCATAACAGCCATTTTGTGAACGGGCGGACGGTCGGGTGCTGTCCGCAAGCCTGAAATTTCCCCCGCAAGGAGGAACGGCCATCCTTATGCCCTTTTGCGAACGGCTGTGAGACAATGTAATTCATTGAATATTAACAAATAACCAATTAAAAGACAAAAAGAAAATGAGAAAGTGGAGTTTATACTCTAAGATGCAAATGGCAGTTGTTCTGCTCGCCGGTGCGCTTGCAGGAACACCCGTTTGCCCTGCTGCGGCCCATGTCAGCCTTGTAGCACAGTCGGCAGGCCCGCACGAAAGCAGCTATCCGTCAGAGACGATGGACAAACGTCTGAACCGTATCATCGGCAAATACCGGGTGGACATCGGTTACGATGCCGCACAGATGGCAAGGGTCAGTGCCGCGCCGCTGCGCAGTTCATCCCTTGAAAAGGACTTGGCGGCCAGCCTTTCGGGTACGGCCTACTCTTACAAGAAGACGGGCGAACGCACGTATGCCGTTTATAAGACAGGGAGCACGGCTTCGGCTTCCGGCCAGCAGCCCCGCACGGGCAGCGGAAGCCTGACGGGTACGGTGGTCGATAAGGACGGCTTCCCCATCGTGGGCGCTACGGTGCGCATTGTTGAGCTATCGGGCAAAGGGGCAGCTACCGATCTGCGCGGCAATTTTACCGTCAGCGGGCTTCCCACACGCAGCTTTACGGTGGAAGTGTCCTGCATCTCCTATCAGACCATGCGCGTGAGTGACGTGAAAATCAATTCCGGGAAAAGCACTCCGCTGGATGTGATTTTGCAGGAGGCAAGCGAGATGTTGGGTGAAGTGGTGGTGACAGCCACCTACAACAAGGCCAGCGCCAACGCCCTATATGCCAAGCAGAAGAACATGGTGGCGATGAGCGACGGTATCAGTGCCGACCTGATGAAAAAGACATCGGACAACAACGTGGCGCAGGTATTGGGCCGTGTGGCAGGTGTCAATATCGACAACGGTAAATATGTCAACGTGCGAGGCATGGGCGAACGCTACAACAACGTGCAGCTCAACGGCGCATCGCTGCCTTCCACGGAACCTAATCGCCGCAACTTCGCTTTCGACGTGATACCGAGCGGACTGGTGGATAACGTGACTATCGCCAAGACCTTCACCCCTGACCTTCCGGGTGAGTTCACGGGCGGTCTTGTGGAGGTGAACACGCTCGCCGTACCCAACAAGAAGATTTTTAACCTCTCTCTCGGCACGGGCATGAACACGCTTAGCACAGGCAAGGACTTCATGAGCAACACACGTTTCAAGTCCGACTGGTTCTTCGGCAACGTGGACGACCGCAAATGGTATGCCGGGCGCGATGATGCCGCGCTGGAATTAGGTGCACAGAACGCCGCGCTGAAAAACACTTTCGGCATGAAGCGTTACAAGGGCATGCCCGTACAGAACTATTCGCTGACCGTAGGTGCGCCTTTTGAGTTCGGCTACAACCAGAAAATCGGCTTCGTGGCCGCCCTCACATACCGCAACGAGCAGACCGTGGAGGAATACAAGGAAATGAAGACCATATCAAATGACAGCCTGAACGGACCTGGCAAGCGTTACAAGATGGTTTCCGCCATAGGTGCGGTGGCAAATGTGGGTTGGGAAATGCCCAATCATAAAATCACGTGGCGCAATATGTTCAACAACCGATTTACGCATACCAATCTCGAACGTTACATACATAGATATACTACAAAATTTAATACTTATGAGCAATACAGCGTACCCATGCGTAGCCAGCTTTGGCAGACCCAGCTTGACGGTGAGCACAAACTTTTTGACGAAAACCTTATCGTGACATGGAATGCCTCGTTCAATCAGGTGGAGCGTACCAATCCCGACGATCGTTACGCACAAGGTATTGTACAAGGCGATATGAAAGAAGGTATAATTAGCTGGAATCAAAGTATAACTACTAGTCCATTTGAGATACAGCAAGGACATCTGATGTACAGCAATCTGAAAGAACGCAAGAAAAATATAGGATTGAATCTTGAACATCCTTTTGTTATCTCAGGTAATAAACAGATTGTTAAAGCAGGATATATAGGTACCTTCCGCACTTCTGATTATGAGCAACAATACCTGCATGGTATGCCTCCATCCGGCGATAGTGAAAATTGGGAGACTTGGGTTGCCTTAAGAGATGCTCATTTTAACCTAACAGAATTGTATGACCCTAAAAACTTTGCAAGTGGCGCCATCCATTATGTGACAAGCGGTCTTGGTGGAAGTGTTGCTGATTATTATGAAGGAAAGCAGAATATCCATGCCGCCTATCTGATGGGTGAGTTCACTTTCTTCCGCAAGCTGCACCTTACTGCCGGTGTGCGTATGGAAGATGCCAATACGGAAGTGTACACTACATTTTTTGACAGAAATGAGCAAGTAACAAAAGACAGCACAGTAACTGTAAAGAAAACCGACTGGCTGCCTGCCGCCACTTTGGTATATAATATCACGGATAACCTGAACGCCCGTTTCGCTTACAGCCGCACCATAGCTCGTCCGGATTTCCGAGAATTAACGCCATGTACGTATTACAACGTGGACGATCGTGTGGAGATTAGAAGTATGGGGCAGCTCCGTCAATCGCATTCCGATAATTTTGACCTCCGCTTGGAATGGTATCCGCAGGCGGGTGAAGTGCTTTCGGTCAGCGCATTCTACAAGAAATTCAAAGACCCTATCGAAATGGTAACCCGCCAGACCAACGAATTGCAGTATGTGCTCTATCCGTTCAATATAGATGACGCTTCGGTGAAAGGCATTGAAATTAACGTGCGCAAGTCGCTCGGTTTCCTTGCTCCCGGTTCGTTCCTGAAAGACCTCTACTTGAGCGGTAACGCCACTTTTCTGAAAGGTGATGTCACTTACAACTTGGACAAGTTAATGAGCGAGGCGGCCGGAACGGAAAATCGTTCGCAAATGGAAGACCGTAGCCGCCCTTTGCAAGGCTTGGCTCCCTATACCATTAACGCAGGTTTGGCTTATGACGGCAAAATGTTCGGTGCAGCCATCAATTATGGGCGTAACGGACGCAAGTTGGTTTATGCAGGAGATGCGACAATGCACGACCAGTATGAGGCTCCGCGCAATGTGCTCGACATTCAGCTTACCGGACATTTCCTTAATGATAAATTGGAAGTGAAGTTCAATGCCAGCGACATTCTCAACGAGGACATCGTAGTTTACCGGAATTGTAGCTACTCAAATACTGACCTCACATCAGATATGAATTATAACAACGGAGATTGGGTGATGAGCCGCATCAAAAAAGGCGTAAACCTTTCGTTGTCGGTAGGATATAAATTCTAAATAAATATACTAAGATACAAAATAAAAAATGGAGACGAAGACAAGAAAGCCGACCAATACCAGTCAAGTAACAGAATGGTGTCTATGGACAATCGACAGTGCCTATATGCTTGTCATGCGGACAAGTTACATCTGCCATTTGTCCCCGATATAGACATTAAAAGCAAAGCAGTGGTTCACGGTTCCGCTTTTCTTTGACGGAGTTTCCAATATGTTCAATTAAAATTTTAATTAACAAATGAAAAATTCCATTTTTTCAGCCTTGCTGTTAGCCGGAGTGCTTACAGCTGGCATGAGCATGACTTCGTGCTCGAACGAAGACGAGGTGATTAACAGTGTGGACACCCGTGCAGCCCGTTCCATTACCGTGTCTGGTGTAATCAACACCAACACCACGTGGAATTACGATGAGGTTACATTGAATGGAAAGGTGTATGTTACAGGTGGTGCCACCTTGACGATTCCTGCCGGAACGAAAATCATCGGTAAGTACAATGCCGACCCTGCACAAGCATCGGCTTTGATTATTACCCGTGACGGTATGATTGATGCTCGTGGTACAGCATCTAACCCGATTGTCATGACTGCTGAGTCAGGACATCAGACTCCCGGCGGTTGGGGTGGTCTCGTAATATTGGGTGATGCTCCTATCAACCAGACAGAAACACAATACATCGAAGGTATTGAGCAGGCATCTGTTCCTGCCGGAGTTGATGTTTCTTATGGTGGCAACAATGCTAACGACAATTCCGGAACTATTCAGTATGTACGTGTAGAGTATGCCGGTGCTAATGTACATACAGACAATGAATTGAATGCCTTTACCTTTGGTGGAGTAGGTGCAGGTACTACCTTTGACCACTGCCAGGCTTATTATGGCGAGGATGACGGTTTCGAATTCTTCGGTGGTACAGTAAATGGCAAGTATTTGGTTTCTACCAGCACACACGATGACGCTTTCGATTTCGATTTTGGTTATCGTGGCAAGCTTCAGTTCCTTGTGGCTACAGTAGATGCAAGCGGTACTCTGTTTACCAAAGACCCGAACGGTATCGAATGTGACAATGAAGGGGACGAACCTTACGCTTCTACCCCTTACACTCATCCTACCATCAGTAATCTTACAATTATAGGTACAAGTACAGGTCAAGTTGCAGCTTCTGCTATGAGCGATGGTAAATCTTTGAAATCTGCTGCAAATTTCCGTAGAGGATGTGAGTTTACATTAAAGAACAGTATTCTTTATGGCTATCCCATAGGAATTTATTTTACAGATTCACCTCGTTTGGATAATAGTGTATTAGAAAATAATATCATTAGTTCTCAGCCTTCTGGTAATGAAATTGTAGGAGGCATAATTGGTAACAACAATGATTTAGTTGATGCATCTGGTATTGGTTTAACCTCTGAATGGGGAGCATATAAAAATGCCAGAGCATTAAGACCTAACGCAAGTCCTGCTAATGAAGGTGCCGACTTTAACGGTTTGGACAGCTGGTTCACCCCCACTACTTATCGTGGTGCTATTGCGGCAAATAGCAACTGGTTGACAGAAAGTTGGGTTAGATGACAAATGTAACTAACTGAGCGGTTGATAGAGTGTGTATCTTTTTAAGTCACACTCTTCAACCGCTCTTAAAAAAGAGAAAATGAAAAAATACGTTTGCTTTACTTGTTTGCTTATCTGCTTTTTGTCATTTTTTGGATGCGATACAGAAGGAGATAATTGGGATGTTGGATATTATGAATATTCATTTTCCTTTTTCTATCCTGAAGACATAGAGCAAAATTATACTTTTGTGTTTGAAGGGAAAGAAGGAGCCAACGGCATAGTTCCACGGAATACTCCAAACGGACTTCTTGAAATTCATGAAAAAGAAAATGGGAATATAGTATTCAGTCAAAATATCTCATTGGAAGAACGACAAAATATACAATTTATAAAAATCGGAGATAGGATTGACATTTACAGTGAGGACAAATTTATCCCGATGACTCCATCTGTCATATTTACAAATGAGGCCGATAGCTATACTATTTGGTTTAACGACCAAGAACTACAGAATAATGTAATAAATTACATCCCGACCGAAAATTTGACAGGTGATTTGGAAATCAGGAAAACAGGTGAGACAACTCCAATATTCTCAACAGAAGTGACAATCACAGCTGGCATGTCAATAAACATTATGCAACTGTCTGACACTGAATTTTTAGATATTCCAGAAGATACAGAACCAGAACCGACAGTTTACAACACTTCAAAAGTCAGATTCCTTTATACAGGAGACGAAATATTAAACACTGATGAAATCATATTGAAGTTATATAAAGTCGATGTTAACTGGGATTGGTCTTCACAGGTACCAGTAACATACACCTTAACTCTACAGAGAGGTGTAATCTCGGAGTATGTAGAATTTAATATGACAGATATCAACAATGATTATTATATTTATAGTATAGAACTTCCAACAGGTGAAGTCATCATAGATTATGATAGTCAGATGTTTATTAGTGATTATTTGTATGGTGATGATACTTGGAGTTTCTTGGGATGGAAAAAAGCAACTGTTATGATTAGTGGTGGCGGAAATACTATTGAGGTTCTTACGGGATTAAGTATACCTTGGGAGCAACAATAACCGAAGCCCCTCCGGCGACAGGCATCAACGACGCAGAGCGTCGGAGGAGCTTTTTCCTCTTTCCTTAACGACCACGAAACCAGTCCGGCCAACGGCAGGAGCACTTGTCGGGGTATCCAGATGGCACAAAGACGCAACCGCATGGCATACGTGCCGCCCCGCCCCTATGCCACACGGCTGCAAATGATGCCGGGCAAGACCCGAAACCACGTCGGAAAGCGGAAACGGACAAGGAAACGGAAACATAAAAATACTATAACAACAAATTAAAAAATTCAACGATTATGAAATTCAGAAACATCTTCAGCAAGCCGGGCGGAACACTTCCGACGGCTGCAATCAGCGCGCTGTGCGTGGCGTTCATCCTGCTGGCCTCGGCGATGACGGCCTCCGGCGAGACGAAAGACAAAGTGCCGGCCGGAAGCCGCACGGTAGTGACCGCTGCCGGAGCCACCTTCCCCCTGCCTTTCTACAACGAGGCGTTCAAAGCCTACTGGCAGCGTAACAGCGTACCCGTCACCTACGCAGGCATCGGTTCCAGTAAGGGCATGGAAAGCCTGCGCAACCTGCAAACTGACTTTGTAGGCATCGATGTGCCGCCCACCCGCGAGCAGCTCGACAGTCTGCCCGCACAGGCCGTGGTCGTGCCGATGTGCGTGGGTGCGGTGGAGATAGCCTACAACCTGGAGGGCGTGGACAACTTGCGGCTGACGGGCGAACTGCTGGCAGACATCTACCTCGGCGAGCTGACGCGCTGGAACGACCCGCGCATCGCCGCCGTGAACCCCGGCAAGCAACTGCCCGACAAGGAAATCTACCCCATCTTCCGACTGGACGGTAGCGGTACGACCTACGCCTTTACCTACTACTTGAGCCAGACGAGCGGAGAATGGAAGTCATCGGTGGGCACGGGCATGCACCCGCAGTTTCCTCACGGCGTGGCCGCCACTGGCACACCCGGCATTGCCACACTGATAGAGAAAATCCCCGGCGCGATAGGCTATGCCTCATCGGGTTACTCGGTGGCCTATAACCTGCAACGCGCTGAAATACAGAATGCGGCGGGCAACTTCATGCTCCCCACGGCAGAGAGCATAGCCGCAGCCGCCCGCGAAGCGTCGGCCACCAACATCATGATCACCAACAGCACGGCTCCGGAAGCGTACCCCATCAGCTGCTTCTCGTGGGTGATGCTTTACAAGGAGCAGGACTATGCCGGGCGCAGCCGGGGTGAGGCGGAAGCCACGGTGTGCGTGCTCCGTTGGCTGGCGGGTCCCGAAGCGCAGGTCATCGCCTCGCGACTGAACTACGCGCCCCTGCCCACCGAGGTGGCGGCCAAGGCTCTGGAGACATTAGACAAGGTGACGTACAAGGGAAAGGAAATCAAGTAAGACGTGATGGTACAGTACAACGGAATCACGCTCTTCAGGGATGACGACGGAACCCCCTCGCGGATCGACATCGACCTGCACGTGCATGGCAGGGAGCTTAACGCCTTCCTGCGGTCGCACGGGCTGGACACGAAGGAGCAGGGCGACATGGCGCGTTCGGTGACGGCGCACACGCTGTGCCCCGCCTTCGACGACGCGGATCGCGGCGACGTTCGCTACCTGCCCGAAGTGCGCCGCCGTCTGTCCGAAGAAACGGGAAAAGTTTATTCCATGCGCTTCACACGTCCCACGAACATAAGGGAAAAGGAGTTCACGCCCTTGCTGTTGCATCGCATAACCCGTGCATTGCGCCCCCTGCCACGCCGCAGGGAAGCCACCCCCGATGCGTTCATCCGTTTCTGCGGCAAGGACACGTTCTGGACGCGGTTCAGGATGCAGGGCGTGCCGCACGTCACGTGGTGTGTGTTCTACACCGTGCACGACGGAGGCGTGGCGCTGGTGCGCCACCTCACCGCCGCCGTGGAGGAAGACGACATCTGAGGACAGCCACAGCACATACGGAAGCAAGCCCGGCATATAAGATACCGCCCGGCAGCCGCCAACACACGACTGCCGGGATTTTTTTGCCCTGACAGACAACATACAATGGAAAAGAAAGAAAGGAAACTGCAATACAGAATATTGGCGGGATACTTTGCCCTGCTGGCCGTCGCCGGAGGGCTGACCGCCATTATGCTCTACGAACGTGCGCAAATAAGGAAAATAGAGGCCGGCGTGGAGGACATACGCCGTGTGCGCTGCGATATGGATACCGTCCGCGACCGCATCATCCGGCTCTCTCTGCTGGGCGAGGGTGTCATGGGTTGGCGCGAGGCAGACTACCTCTGCTACTGCACATATCGCCTGCGCACGGACAGTCTGCTGCTGTCGGTAAAGCCGCGTTGCGCGGAATACGTGCACCCGGCACAGATAGACACGCTCCGCACCCTATTGGCCGACAAGGAAACACACCTCCGCCATGTCATGGAAGCGGTGGAACGGCAGGACGAGGCTGACAGCCTTCTGGTGAACCGTCTGCCAGAAGTAGCGAGGAGGGCGACGCGCGTCCGCACAGTGACACGGAAGAAAAGCGGGCTGGCAGGAGTGTTTGGCGGAAAGAAGAAAGTGCAAGTGCTTCCGTCGGCCGGGGAACTGCATAAATTCAGCGACAACCTGATAGAGCTGCAACGGCGGCAGGCGGCGGAAATGGATGCCTGCTCTGACAGCCTGCGTGTCCGCAACCGGGCGCTGAACGCAGAACTGGAACGGCTGATACACAGCCTTGACACACAGGCACGGGAAGCCTTTGCAAAACGGGAGCGAAAGATATCGGAAGCGCAAGCTCTGTCCGCGCAGCTGTTCACCGCCACCCTGTCTGCCGCCATCGTCCTGTTGCTGCTTTCCTATCTCGCCATCCATAGGGAAATGAAACGGAACGCCGACGAACGGAAGGAACGGGAGAGGCTTATCGGCGAACTGCAGGAAAGCAAGCGCACGAACGATGAACTGGCACGTTTCAGGCGCAACCTCATCCGGAACGTCACCCATGAGCTACGGACTCCGCTGACTGCCATTGGTGGCAACGCCGAACTGTTGCTGAACGACACGGAGGCGGACAGCCGCATGCGCCATGCCCAAGCCGTAAGGAACGCCGCCGGACGCATGGCGGGAATGATAAACGACCTGCTGGTGTATTTCCGACTTGACAGTGGCAAAGAGACTCCAAATATCAAACCGTTCAGGCTGCGTTCCGTCGCCGAAACCCTACAGGCAGAGTTCGGACCGCTGGCGGAAGGGAAACGGCTTTTCCTCAGGGTTGAGTGCAGAGCGGACGAGATAGTTTGCGGCGACAGAAGCCGCATCCTGAGCATCGGCAGCAATCTGCTCTCCAATGCAATCAAATTCACCCCAAGCGGCACAGTCGCATTAAGCACAGATTATAAGGACGGCACATTCACCCTGACCGTGGATGACACGGGCACGGGCATGACCGAAGAGCAGCTGACGCTGATATTCAAGCCATTCGAGCGGTTGGGCAACGCAGTGACGGAAGATGGTTTCGGGCTGGGACTTGCCATAGTCCGCCACCTTGTGCGCTTGATGGGCGGTACCGTCAGGGTGGAGAGCGTACCAGGAAAAGGAAGCCGTTTCACTGTGACTCTGCCATTGCCCGTGGCGCAGGAAACGGCAACAGGCGGAAAGACAGGCATGAAGCATCCCGCATTGTCCGGCAGCTCCGTGCTGGCAATTGATAACAACGGGATGCTGTTGGACATGATGAAGGAAATGTACAGGCAAAGCGGCGTGGAGTGCGACACTTGCCAGAGCGTGGACGGACTGACCGACCTGATGCGTATGAAAGACTATGACTTACTGATAACCGACCTGAAAATGCCGGAGATGAACGGCTACGAGGTGCTGGAACTGCTGCGCACGTCGGAAATCGGCAACTCGCAGACTATCCCCATAGTTGCCGCCACCGCCGCAGGCTATGTGAAAGAAGGTGAACTGAAAGCAAAAGGGTTCGCCGCCGTGCTGTACAAGCCCTATTCCATAGGCGAGTTGCTGGCCGTCACGGAAAATTGCGTCAAGCCAAAGGGTATAAACAATATAGACCTTTCGCACTTGCTCGCTTTCGGTGATAGGCGTCGCACATTGGAAAAACTGGCAATCACGACACAATCCGACATGGACGGAGTGCGCAAGGCGGCGGAAGCCGGGGACATGGAGGCGTTGGACGGCTGGATACACCACCTCAGAAGCTCGTGGATGCTGATAAAGGCGGAACAGCCGTTGGCGGCATTGTATGAGGCCATCCATAAAGAGAATATAAAGAATGAAAATGTGCAGTCCGCTATAAACGGAGTGTTGGAGCAAGGAAGTATCATCATGGAAATGGCAAGGAAGGAGGCGGAACGATGGGACGGATAATCGTGATAGAAGACAATTTTGTATTCTCCGACTATGTATGCAGGTTGCTGGAAAGCAAAGGTTTCCAAAATATCAGCACTTCCACCTGTCACGGCGCACGAAGGTTGTTCGCCAGGATGCAGGAGGATGACATCGTACTGGCCGACATCCGTCTGCCCGACGGAGACGGCATCACCCTTTTGGAAGGACTGCGGAAACTGGGAAGGAACAACCCCTACATAATCATGACCGAGTACGGCGAAATCTCCGCCGCCGTCAGGTCTCTGAAACTGGGCGCGGAAGACTTCATTCCCAAAAACCTGTTGGAAACGAACCTGCCTCCGCTCTTGAAATCCCTGCGGAAAAGGACAGAGCGGTATGAGGAACCTGTTTACGAGCGGCAGAGCGTGGCTTTCCGTGAAATAAACCGCAAGATAAGGTTGGTCGCCACTACTAACATGAGTGTCTTGATATTGGGCGAGAGCGGAACAGGCAAGGAACATATCGCTGGGAAGATACATGCAAGGAGCAAACGTGCAGGCAAGCCATTCGTGTCCGTGGATTGTGGGCTGCTGTCAAAGGAGCTTGCCGCCTCCGCCCTGTTCGGACACGAGAAAGGGGCGTTCACGGGCGCGGAGAACCGTAAGACCGGATATTGGGAAGAAGCCGATGGTGGAACTCTGTTCCTTGACGAGATAGGCAACTTGCCGCCTGAAGTGCAACGGATGCTGCTTAGGGCGTTAGAATCTAAACGTTACAGGCCCGTGGGTGGTACTGAGGACAGAAGGGCTGACGTGCGGATAGTCGCCGCTACCAACGAGGACATGAAAGTGGCCGTCGCCGAAAGGCGCTTTCGTGACGACCTGTACCACAGGCTGAAAGAATACACACTCGCCATACCGCCGCTACGTGAGTGCAGGGATGACATTCTCCCGCTTGCTGACTTTTTCCGCGACCATGCGAATAGGGAGTTTGACCGTCATACGACCGGGTTTGACGAATCAGCGAAAAAGGCATTACTCTCCTGTCCGTGGAAAGGCAACGTAAGGGAACTGAAATTGACCGTGCGCCGCGCGGTGCTGTTTACCGAAGGCGGGACGGTGACGGCGGAAGCGTTGGAAACGGAGGACGGCGAAGGAAGGAAACCGCCGTCCATGAAAGACTTGGAGAAGGCACATATCATCCATACACTCGAAGAGGCCGGTGGAAACCGAAAGCTGGCAGCGGAAATGCTCGGCATAGGGCGCACCACGCTCTATGAAAAGATAAAAGCATACGGGATAGGACAGAAAAAGGACGAAACATGAAAGATTCTGAAGCCAAATGCCTATCTTTGTAGCGACATTTGAGAAACCGGGGTTTTGATGCAAGTCATGCCCCGAAAAGATATTGTATAGAATAAGACCGCAAGACGTTCTAATGGAAATCTGGAAAATTTAGTTATATCTCAAAATTTCACATCATAATATCTTGTAAATTAATAGTTT
>OGCN01001907.1_pt1 | contig 24963 bp, 39 predicted proteins | sample 1570181 | NCBI WGS metagenome assembly OGCN01 (sample SAMEA4370584, study PRJEB24528) | human gut metagenome | reverse complement strand
CAGTAATTATAAGCATTATTTCAGTTGCTTTTTCCGTCTTTTTCGGACTGTTTACCTTAGGACTAAATCTTAAGAACAACAAAAAGTCTGACAACGCAGAACTTACGGAACGTGTAAAGCAAAATACACGCATAAATATGAAACTTGATACAATATCAAGCAACACAACAGAGATAAAGAATGAAGTCACAGAAATGAGAAGAGAACTTAATTCTCATGACAACAGGATTATTAAAGTTGAGGAAAGCGTAAAGTCGGCACACCACCGAATAGACGGATTGGAAGCACGACTTAATGAAGATAAGGAGGTGTAGCAGAATGGATATAACATCAGTATCAACAGTAGTTGCAATCGTTGTAATAACATATCTGATAGGTTTAGGAGCCAAAGCAATTCCACACATTAAGGATAATTACATTCCTATAATCGTAGGAGTTGCGGGTGGTATCTTAGGCGTCATAGGTATGTATGTAATACCGGACTTTCCAGCAAATGACATTCTTAATGCAATCGCAGTAGGAATTGTGTCCGGATTATCAAGCACAGGTGTTAATCAGATTTATAAACAGGTAAAGAAAAATGCTTGACATTAATAAACAAGCCATGAAATACGCGCTTCAAGGTCAAACAGTCACAGTCTATGAAAAAGACGAGGACGGAAATCTAAAGTTTTATGAAACAGAGGACGGAGAGAAGATATATTACACCCATGAGGAAACAGGCTTTTCGGAGCCGGTTGATTTTCGGGCGAATATATCGTTTGACGGAGGAGAAGCGCAGAACAAGGAATATGGCTTTAATACGGCTGATTTTGACGCTGTTTTACTGACAGATAGAGGAGAATATCCTTTTAAAAAAGGTGACGTTATTTGGCTTGATAGCGAGCCTACAAATGGCGAAAACGGATTAGTTGATTCAACATCCGCAGACTTTACAATAGTAGGAGTGAAGCCCTCTCTCTACTCAGTTAAATACATGCTCAAAGCAGTTGTGAAAGAAGTGTAATTATGAAGATTGACGTTTCTCTGACAGAAAAATCTATACAAGATGCGATAGACAAGCTTGAAAGATACAAAGACCGCTTACAGGACAAGTGCATAGCGTTTGTTGGAGAGCTTGCTAGTAACGGCATAGACGTAGCACGAGCAAATACAGGCAATTTTGGACACTATATCACGTTTAGTTACGAAATTAAAGATACAACAGACGGATGTACAGCTATTATTCTTGCAACAGAAACAGGGCAGATACAAAGCACATGGCAAACAGCAGACGGACTTAAGACAGTTGATGTATCGCCTTTGCTTATGGCTGAATACGGCTCAGGCTGGAAAGCTAAACCACATTTCAATGACGCAAGGGGCGGTCAGGGCACTTTCCCGGGACAGACACACGCATTCGATAGTGAGGGTTGGTATTGGAGAGACGAAAGCGGAGAATTACACCATTCATACGGCATTACACCTACAATGCCGATGTATCACGCATTTGTAGAAATGGAAAATGACATTATGAGAACGGCACGGAAAAATTTTAGTTGAGGTGATAAAGTGGCAAGTCAAAATCAATGGGTTTATGACCTTGAAAATCTCACATATGCGATTTTAAAAACCCGATGCGAGAAGAAATTGAAAACTAAATATCCCAAGCTAAAATTCACGCAAGAGGAACAGTCGGACAGTGCGGCGGCTAGTTTCCCAACAGTGCTAGTTCAAGCACTCGAACCTATTGAACAGAATGAGGATTTAGAGTGCGAAAGAATAAATACAGTGTTATTTACAGCACAAGTAATTGTTACAACAAATAAAAGCCGTTCAGAGGCTTTGGATGTGGCGCAGACAGTGGCTAATGAATACAAAGCTATGTCATTCAAGCTGACACCAGCCCCATTCGCTAGAAAAAACGGCAAAATATGGACTGCAACATTACGTGCTAGGCGGTCATTCGATTGGAATGATAGATTATAAGAGCCTTTTGGCTCTTATTTTTTTATGAAAAATTAGGAGGTAATACAAATGGCAACAGGATTAAAAAGTAGAATTGCTTACAAGACACCAAGCTCATCCGTCACAAGTGGCGATTATTGGGCTGGAACTTACAAGCTCTTACTTAGAGCAAAAACAATTCCCTCACCATTCGGCTCACAGAACATGGTAGATACTTCGACTCTTGAGGATTTAGTAGAGACACAGGAAATGGGTAGACGTTCAGCCGGTTCTATGGAAGTTGAGGGAGCTTTTGAGAAGAAGTACAAAGACGAGATGGTAACTAACGAGGGCAAGAAGCTCGATTTTATCATTCTCTATGGTACAGACGGAAAAGGTTCAGAGGGTATCTGCGCTTTTATCGGTCAAGAGTCATTCGCCCCAGGTGAGGCATCTGATGACCACTTAACAGGAACTGCGACTGTATCAGTTCAGACAGTGCCTAAGTGGATTGAGGATAACTACGAGGTTGCGGTAACAGAGGATGACCAAGGCTATCCAACAGCAATCACACTCACAAAAAAAGGGTGAGCCAATCGGAAAAAGCCGTAGCGGTTGGCTATGATGATAGCACGGCTGACAGCGAACTTGAAGATACAATATAGTAAGGTAATCGAGGCAGTTTTAATACTGCCTCTTTCCCTATATAAATTAGGGAGAAAGGGAAAGATAAAATGAAAATTAAATTAAACGGAAAAGAATACACAGTTAAATTCGGATATGCACCGGTAGTTAAGAATAAAATTATCCCAAGGCTCGTAGGAATGGAGCAACAGGGCGAGGGTCTTGAAGTCATTGACAACATGCTTGAGTTTTTACCGGAGTTTTTGCTTGTAGGCTTACAGAAATTCCACTCTGACGAATTTGGCTTTGATTTTGACAATAAAGAAGCAAAAGAGAAACAGCTTGTAAAGGTATACGATTTACTTGACGATTACCTTGACCCGGAGAATGAAGAGGGTGGAGATTTACAATCACTCTACAATGATTTGTCGGCTGAAATGGAGAAAAACAGTTTTTTATCCAAGATGCTGGCGAAAGAGGCACAGACAGCCAAGAAGAAACCAATCAAGAAGTAAAAGAGCTTACATGGGAAGTATATTGTAACGAAATCCGCCCATATTGGCTTTTAGCAACTAAAGGCTATGGATTTAGCGTTGAGGACATAGATATGTCTTGTCCGGCTGATTTAGAGCCTTATTCAAAGGCTTATATGCTTGCACAAAAAGAAGCCGACTCCAACATGTGGGCTTGGTGGGGCACATACGGATTAAGCGCAACTCTTACAGCGATTGACAGAGCCTTAAATGGCAACAAAGCGAGAGCGAAATACATTGAGAAATCATTAAATGAGCAATACTCAAAAGATAACGAGCCTAAATACAAGGAGTCTAATGAGGAAATTGCCGTTTATGAAATGAAACAACGAATTAATGCATTAAGACAGTCAGGATTACCTGAAAGTCCTGATTAATGAGGTGAAAATATGGCATATAAAGGAATTGACGTATCGTCATATCAAGGAAATATTGATTGGAGTAAGGTTAAGTGGGCCGGAGTGCAATTTGCAATTCTTAAAATAATCCGTAGAGACCTTAATCCGGATAAAACCTTTGAGCAAAACTGGAAAGGCTGTACTGATGTAGGAATGCCGATACAAGGTGTTTATAACTACTCATACGCTACAACGGTAGAAAAGGCAAAGACGGATGCGCAGAGAGTGATTGAGGTACTTAACGGAAGAAAAACTTTCGTTTGGTTAGATGTTGAAGATAAATGCCAGCAAGGACTCGGACAGACGCTTATTGATATTATCAACACATATCAGAGTGTTATCAAGAGTGCCGGGCTTAACTTCGGCGTATATACAGGGCTTAGCTTTTACAATCAGTACATTGCACCATACGCAAATCAGATTAACTGTCCGTTTTGGATAGCACGTTATCCGTCAACTAAAGGAATGTCTATCGGTGATGAGCCTAACAGTGCAAAGAAGCCTGTTATTCAACATCCTCTGTATGGCTGGCAGTATTCGAGTGCATTTACCTGTAGCGGTCTGAATAACAGCACTGACGCTAACCTACTCTATATTGAGCTTGATAAGGGTGACGGAATAGAGAATAATCCGGCACCAATAGCAACTCCGACACCAATAGTAACTCCGGTAAAGAATAACGCTTGGAAAGGCAATGAGGAATATTACCTCGACAATGATAATGTAAGAAAATGGCAGCACGCTATGAATGTAGGCTTCGACCTCAAAGGAGCTGATGCACTGAAAGAAGATGGCAAGTTTGGAGCCAATTCACAGAGATTTGCTAAAAATCACAATTTGTGGAGCGGTCAGAGACATAACTGCCCGACAGCATTTAAGTGGCTGAGAAAAACTCTGCATGACAAGTATCATTTCTACAAACTTGATACTGATTACGGCAAGTGGACGGATTACCTCACTAAATGCGTCATGGTATTTCAAAAGAATAGAGGTCTTAAGCAAGATGGCTATGTTGGATTGATTACAACATACTATCTGCTCAAAGACTAAATACATGAGAGCTACTTTAGGGTAGCTCTTTTTTATTACAGGGAGGTGAGAAAATGGCAGAGAGCATTGAGCTTCAAATCAAGTCGGATGCGCAACAAGCGAGTAGAGCCATAGGCAACTTACAAGCTAAGTTGCAAGGACTTGGAGATACTCTCAATTCCCTCAATGGTGCAAGCATAAGCAATTTTGCGAGCGGAATGTCACAACTTGCAACATCACTTAGAAGCGTGAGCAGTATTGACACTCGTACCTTTAGCAAGATTGCAACTAACATGGAAAAGCTCGGTAACCTTGATACTGCAAGACTTGTCAGCTCGGCAAGTGCTTTAAAGAGCATGGCAACAGAATTGTCGGGCTTTGCGAATATCTCAAAGCAATCAGCAGAGATTACACAGCTAACAGCTTCAATCTCAAAGCTCGGTTCAAAATCAGCCGGATATGCTGCGGATAATATCAGAAACCTTGGCAGCGCCTTAAAAGAGGTAATGACAACATTATCTAACGCACCGAGAGTCAGCAACAACATTATTCAAATGACTAATGCACTTGCTAATCTGTCGCAACAAGGCGCAAAAGTCGGCTCGGCTAGTAGGTCACTCGTAACAGGATTTTCAAACACAACAAAGTCAATTAAGAATACAAGAAGTGGATTCAGGGGCTTAGCTTCAACTATCGGTAAGTTTTATGCGACTTATTGGTTGGTTATGCGAGCTGTCGGGAAAATAGGCGGTGCAGTTGATTTAGCGAGCCAATTAACAGAGGTTCAAAACGTAGTAGATACCACGTTTGGCGATATGGCAAGCAAGGTTGATGATTTTACAAAAACATCAATTCAAGATTTTGGAATGTCGGAGCTAACAGTTAAGCAAATATCAAGCCGTTTCCAAGCGTTAGGTACTTCTATAGGCATTTCGTCAGAACAAGTGGCAAATGGTACAGCTGTGGCAAATAAAGCTCTTATGAGCCAAAATAACACACTATACAAGACTACAGACAGCATGGCTGATATGTCGCTTAATCTTACAAGGTTAGCTGGCGATATGGCTTCATTCTATGATGTAGACCAAGCTGATGTTGCAAAGAGCTTACAATCCATTTTTTCGGGAACAATCGCACCATTAAGGAGATACGGACTTGATTTGACACAGGCCACACTTTCGGAATGGGCTATGAAAAACGGACTTGACGCAAATATCAAGTCAATGACGCAAGCTGAAAAGGTATTGCTAAGATACAACTATGTCATGGCAAATACGCAAGCTGCGCAAGGTGATTTCGCTAAGACCGCAAATACCTGGGCTAACAGTGTAAGAGTCCTTAAGCAAGAGTTTCAAGCATGGGGCAGTATCATAGGTAGCGTAATAATCAATGCTCTAAAGCCGTTTGTTCAAGCCTTAAGCAAAGTAATGCTCAAGGTTATCAGCTTCACAAGAACTGTAGCTGACGCACTCGGAGCAATCTTCGGTTGGACTATCGAGATAAGCGGTGGCGGTGCTACTGTTGATGGCATGGAGGACATAGCTGGCGGAGTTGGAGACATTGGTGATAGTGCCGATAAGTCGAATAAGAAAGCTCAAAAACTGAAAAAGACACTGCTTAGCATAGATGAGATACACGCACTTGACGATAACAGCGATAGTGGCAGTGGTGGCGGTTCGGGCAGTGGCGGTTCCGGTGGCGGTGGAGCTGGAGGTGGTGTTGATAGCTCGCTGAAAAAGACCGATGGATTGCTCGAAAAATACAAATCATCAATCAAGGATTTATACTCACTCGGAAAGTACATCGGTGACGCTCTTGAGAGTGCTATGGAGAGCATTGATTGGAAGAAGATTTATCAGAAAGCTGACAATTTCGGAAAAGGACTTGCAGACTTTCTTAACGGCTTAATCAGCCCAAGACTCTTTTATGATTTGGGTGCAACAATAGCCGGTTCACTAAACACAGCTTTGCATTTTCTCAATTCATTCGGTACAACATTCGACTGGACTAATTTTGGCTTGTCGATTGCTAACGGCATTAATGGATTTTTTGAGAATTTTGATTTTGCGTTACTAGCAAAAACTATTAACGCATGGGTACAAGGAATATACACCATGCTAACCACGGCAATTAAAAATGTGTCGTGGAAAGACGTACTAAAAGGAATTACGGACTTTTTAAGCAATTTGGACATCAAAACTGTTGAGATAATAGTTGGCACATTGCTGATAAAAAAGATAATTTCGCTAAAATTAGGTTCAGTGGCACTCGCTTTTATTGGAAAATCATTATCAAAAGCGATAGCACAGGCAATAGCTTCAAAAATTGGATTTGAGCTTGTAAAAGGAGCCAGCATTGGAACGGCAATAATGCAAGCATTTAAAACGATTTTCGCCTCATTGTCAACTAATCTTGGATTGCTCATAGAGGGATTATTTAGTGGCTTAAGCTTGGGTGATGCAATAACAGCCGCATTCGGAACAGGGGCAGTAGACCTATTAGCAACAATTGGTTCTGCTTTTTCGGCAATAGCCGGAACAATTTTATCTATTGTAAATTTTGTCAAAATGTTAAAAGACGGATTTAGTTGGATAAATGAAATTCTAATGGTAATAGGTGTTGCATTAGCCACAATCGGAGCAATATTAGCTGGTGTGGCAGCATTGCCGGCGGTAATTGTTGGAGCAATAGTGGCGGCAGTATCAACAATCGTTGTTTTAGTAAAAGATAATTGGAACACAATTTGTGAACTATTTTCAACGGTTGGCGATTGGTTCAATGAAAATGTCATTGAGCCTGTAGTTTCATTTTTTAAAGATATGTGGAAAACCATAAGTGGCTTTTTCGGTTCTTTATGGAAAGACATAGTAACTGTGTGGCAAGGAGCTTCGAAATGGTTTAGTTCCACAGTAATTGAGCCGATAGTTGGCTTTTTTAAAGGCTTTGCTACACGAGCACAACAGATTTTTCAAGGTGTTTGGATAATAATTCAAGCAATTTGGATAGTAGCTTCAAGCTGGTTTAATAATAATGTAATTACTCCAATTTCAAATCTGTTTAATTTTTTAAAAACGCTTATACAGACAACGATACAGACAGCAAAAGATTTTGTATTTTCAACATGGCAAGGGGTGGCAAGTTGGTTTAGCGGTACAGTAATACAACCGATTTCAAACTTTTTTAATATGTTGAAAGCTGGCATAACATCGGCACTTAGCGTAGCAAAGAACTTTGTTATATCTACTTGGCAAAGCGTGGCGGGTTGGTTTAATGGCAATGTTATTTCGCCTATCACGAACTGCTTTAATATTATGAAAAACGGAATTACAAACGCGTTTAATTATGTGTGGAGTTCAATAAGAGGCGGTGTCACAGGGGCTATGAACTACGTTATATCAAAAATAGAGAATGGGGTTAATTTTGTTGTCAGTGGAATTAATTCTTTATTAAGAGGATTTAACAAAGTTGTTTCTATGGCTGCTAAGGTGGCTGGTGCAAATTGGAACGGAGTATCGTTAGTTCCGAAAGTACATATTCCAAGGCTTGCTAGTGGTGGAATTTTCCCAAGGGGAGAGGACGGCATGGCTTTCATTAATCACAATGAGTTAGTCGGTAAATTCTCAAACGGCAAAAACGTAGTTGCAAACAACCAACAAATCACCGAGGGAATTAAACAGGCTGTCATGGAAGGAATGGCACAAGTAATGATGAACTCTAATGTAGGTGGAAATTCTGCACCACCTGTCATTGAAAATGTGTTTAAGTGCGATAGCGAAACACTTTATCGCATGACACAGGTAGGTAAAGCAAAGCACGGACAACGATATATTGTAGCAAATGAATTTGGCTAAGACACTCACACCTATGTGGGTGTCTTTTTACGAGGTAACAATATGGCAATGATGTTAGTGGACGGAGTAGAATTACCTACTCCGTCAACTTTTGAATGGGGCATGATTGATGTGTCTGCAAGCGACAGTGGACGTACACAGGACACTCAAATGCATAAAAACAGAATAGCACAGAAACGACAGCTTAAATTGTCATGGAGTGGTACAGACACGGCTAGGACGGCAAAGATACTTCAAATGGTAAACCCCGAATATATCAGAGTGACATATCCTGACGCTATGAGTGGCACTGATGAAACACGTACATTCTATGTGGGCGATAGAAGCGCACCTATCAAGATATGGACTATCAACAATAAGAGGTATGAGACATTGAGCTTTGACCTCATAGAAGTATAAGGCGGTGATTAAATGCTTAACGTATCGGCTAAGTGGCAAAGGGCAGTAATGCTCGATAATAATATAAACGTAAATTGCTTTGCTGACATAGTTACGGCAAGCGGTGAAAAAATCCCTATTAGTGATAGCGAGCTGTGGGCAAATGGCTTCGAGGTCAATGACTCAACATCAAGCAATGGCACTTTCACAATCGGGGCTTTGATTGCCGGAAAACTGAAAATTAAGCTGAATAACATTTATGAAGATTACAACAAGTATGATTTTGATAAGGCAAGCGTAACAGCATATGTTTCAAAAAGCTTTTCTGATGGCACAAGTGAAAAACTAAAAATTGGTGAGTATAGAGTCAGCGAGACAAGCTATGACGGCTCACTCATAACGCTTACTTGCCTTGACAATATTAATAATTTCAATCGTGAGTATGACAGCAATTTAAGCTACCCTACGACAGCGTATGAGGTAGTCAGAGACGCTTGTATTAAGTGTGATGTACCTTTTACTATGGCGAAATTTGATAACTCTGATTACGTGATTAACGAGATGCCAAGTGATAATCAAAAGCTCACATACGGACAGGTAATAGCTTATATCTTACAGTTAAGCGGATTATGGGGCAAATGCGGTCACGATGGTGAATTGCTTATCGGTTGGTATGATATGAGCCAGTTTGGGAGCCAAAATTACAATGGTGGAACTTTTAGCACAAAAACTACACCATACTCTGACGGAGATAGTGTTGATGGTGGAACATTTAAGTATTCTGACGGAGATAGTGCCGATGGCGGAACATTTACAGAAGCGAGAAATTACCACAATATTTACACGCAAAAAGACTTGAATGTTGCGACTGATGATGTTGTTATCACCGGGGTAAAGGTAACAGTAACCTCAAAAGAGGATAAGGCGAAAGATGTTAACGCGCTTGCCGGAAAAGAGGGATATGTAGTCTCAATCTCTGATAATCCGTTTATTCCGGAAGACAAGGCACAGGCAGTTGCAAATTATATCTTCAAAAAAATCGGTGGCATGAGGTTCAGACCGCTTGATGCTACACTCTTGTCAAACCCACTGATTGAGAGCGGAGATGTGGCACTTGTGACAGACCGCAAGCAGAATACCTATAGCTGTTTTATTTCTAACCGAACATTTACAGTTGGAAGCGGCACTAAAATTTCGTGTGACGCTGAAAATGCTTCAAGAAATAGTGCTGACAAATTCAGTAATGAGACAAAGGCTGTCGTACAAGCTAGGAAAGTTGCGCAGGCACAACTAAGTGTATATAATAAGCAAATGCAATTGCTGACACAGCTAATGTCTCAATCGCTCGGGCTTTTTAAGACCGAGCAGAAACAAGAAGATGGCTCAATCATTTACATTATGCATAATAAAGCCGACCTTAATTCGAGCAACATACAGTGGAAAATGACGGCTAATGGCTTAGCGGTTTCAAATGATTACGGCAAAACATGGAAAGCAGGAGTTGACAAAGACGGAAACGCTATTTTCAATATTATGTCGGCTATCGGCATTAATTTTGACTGGGCGCATGGTGGAACACTTACTTTAGGCGGGGAAAACAATGTAAGTGGTGTGCAGTATGTTAAGGATGCAAAAGGTAAAACACTGGTCACCCTTGACAATAGGGGCTTGACACTTGATAGCAGTGTGAAAATTGCTTGGGATAATGTGGCTGACACTATTGCTAAAGTCACTCAGATAACCAAAGACACAGTGACTACAAGCTATGTAAACGCACTTGACGTTAAGGCAGGAAGTGTTGATGCCGAAAATATTACCGGAACGACAATAAATGGTAAAAATATTGTTGGTAATTCATCAATATCGCTTACTGGCGGAAGCGTGTATGATACTAAATTTAAAATCGAGTCAACAAACAACGTGGGGACAAAATTTAGATTAGAAAGCAACGGTGGCGTTTTTAGAATGTATAAAAATGACGAAGCCGTAATATCACTAAATGGACCATTTGGAAGCATTGGTGCAAAAATACTAAATGCAGCAAGCTATGTGGAATCGCCAAAATTTAGAGAAAGCGATGGAGGATACGCGATGTGTGGCGACACGACAGAGCATACATATCACTGCGACTGGGATGGTAGTGCCTTGAGCTTCCAAGTCGATGTTACTTGGGTATGGAGTTCATCAGATAAACGTTTAAAAAAGAATATTGGAGCAATTAATCAAGATTATATTGATGCAGTAGGCTCGGTCGATTTATTTCAATACAATCTTAATAGGCAAGGATATTCAGACAAGCCATTATATTTCGGAGCAATGGCACAGGATATAATCGAGAATCTTAAAGATAAAGGACATGTCGATGAAAACCTTGATATGATTTTTCAAAGCAGAGCAACATCGGATGATGATACACTGTACTACGGCATGAACTATGAGCAATTCCTAATCTTAAGACTTGCCGGAGACGAGCAGAAGATTGATAAAATGCAAAAACACATAGATGAATTGGAAGATAAGTTTTCAAGATTGTGTCAGAAATTAGGCATTGATGAAAGCGAGGTGTAGCTTATGGCAATTCAAATGAGGCGAGGGGCATACGCGGAGTTTGACCCCTTAAAAATGAAAGCCGGAGAATGGGCAGTATCGACCGACTCCGATACGAAAAAACAGCAGATATGGATGTGTTTCGCACCGGGAGTTGTTAAGCGAATGGCAGCACTTGAAGATTTGCAAAACGAATTAGGCAAATTTGCAACATTTGGAATTACGGATGATGGATATTTTTACGTTCAGACACCCGATTGAAATGATTTAGTTTTTGCATGGGTGATGATGGAAGGTTGGTGATTGACTATGCCTAGATATGTAGGCAACAGATGTATTCCAATGCCAATGGGTAATTGGGACAAAAACAAAGAATATGAAAATCTCTCGGTGGTTTTAGCAAACAATGGTGACAGCTACGCTTCAAAGAAGAATGTGCCAAAAGGAATTGAGCTATCAAACACCGAATATTGGGCTATCAGTTCTCGATTTAATGCGCAGTTAGAGACGCAGAAACAGCGCATTGACAACATTGTAGCACTACCTGATGGCTCTACTACAGGTGATGCTGAATTAACTGATATAAGAGTAGGTGCGGACGGAAAGACTTATCCAAATGCAGGTGACGCTGTAAGAGAACAGGTTAGTTCATTAAAGGAAGATGTTAGTTCACTAAAAGAAGATTTATCCAGCAAAATCACAAAGTTCTATGCATCAAATCAAGGTGAAACCCATCTTGCCGATTCTGACAATGGCAAGATTCAGGATATGATGATATATGGCAAGTCAGAGCAAAAACAGTATAAAGGTATAAATTTGTTGCGTCCAGATATTAATATTTCAGAATATGCAGAAGTTTCTATTCCCAAAGGTTCACGTATATTTTGGATTACAGACGGAACTCCGACTTCTGGGGGTAATTTTAGATTTTACAACGAAGACAAAACACAAGATATGTGGTTTGGCGTAGACAAAAATACGACTTCAAACAGTGTACTTTTAACCATTGATGCGAAATATGTACAGAATCTTATCAAAGAACCTTTTGATTTATCTAAAATCTGCTTAGGAATTGGAAATGAACCAGTATATGAACCCTACACAGGCGGTCAGCCGTCCCCCTCGCTAAATTATCCGCAAGAGATTAATAGCGTTGTAAATCCAACAGTAAAACTACTTGGAAGTAATATCTTAAAAATTAGAGATGGTGAATATCAAGATGTTGGATGTACCATTACTGTAAGCAACGGAGTTATAAAATTAAACGGAACATCTACCAATAATAAACGTATTTACTTGCCAATAGATACCCCATCTATGCTTAAAGAAGGAACTGAAATTATATTTTGTCCAAATAATATAAAAGGCATTGAACATTTAAACAAATGCTACGTTGATTATAGCAACGAGAACACAAAGAGCCTTTCAATTACAAGCAATATTGTCAATACACCTTATGTAATTACAAGACAAGATGCTAGGTATGAATTTAAGTTATCTATTAAAATTACAGGAGGAAATACTTTCAACAACGAAACATGGAAGCCACAAATCTTAATAGGTAAACAAATTACTCCATTTGAGCCATACAAAGAACAATCAATACAGTTGCCAATAACATTAAATGCTATTCCAGTCTCAAGTGATGGTAATGTTACAATTAACGGACAACAGTATATTGCGGATTATGTGGATGTGGAAAGAGGGAAACTTGTAAAATGTGTAAACACCATGACGTTAAATGGTTCGGAAGCTTGGGAAGAAGAAAAAGGTACGACAGTAGGTAGTAGATACCATTTAATTATTGATGATTCAACTATATCTAATAAAAATACAGGAAATAGTATGCTATCGCATTTGCAATTAGGTACAGATGGTTCGACCTATGCGCAGAAATATTGTTATACTATTACTAATAATAATAATCTATACGTTGCACTGAGCGGAAGTGAATCATTACACGAGTTTAAAAGCATACTGAAAGCTGACAATTGGCATCTAGTATATAAGGTAACCACCCCAGAAGAAATCGACCTTACCACAGAAGAACTCCAAGCATTAAAAGAACTTGTAACCTATTATCCAGTAACAGACATCAGCGTCAATTCAGAACAGCTTGACGGATATACAGTATTTAACTATCCAATTAGCATAGCTAACGGATGGAACTATGTAAAACAACAGTTAAACGACAACCGAGATTATATCTATGATATGGATACACAATCAGCAGAAGCCTATGTAAACAGCGAATATGCAGTAGCATTAACAGAATTGGGGGTATGATTATGCTGTACAGAACATTATTAAAACTTAAAGAAAGAAACGGACTTACAGACAATTTAAAGAACAAAATTGATATTTTCTTCGCAACTGACAGAATTACTGATGAACAGTACAATGAGCTGATGGATATTAATAAGGAAGAAGAACCGAAAGCGAAAACTAATTACTAAAGGAGGGCTATAATTAACTAAGCTATTACAACTAAAAAGGAGAGGGAAACCTCTCCATAGTTCAATGAAAAATAAAATCAAGCCACATCAGCGCAGAAGCAACAATGCCAAAGATAGAACCGCCATGATTGCGTGGAATTTCATTCTTAGATGCTAAATCAACTATTCCGAGAATAATTGAAGCAATAGAGCAACACACAAAAATTAAGCCGAACATAGCAATAAAAAGGTCATTGTCCACCGGAAAGAATCCTATTTTTGTTGCAATAAACATTATAAGCGGAATGGCTATGAGAATGCCACTTGTGAAGCTTGCCATTGAATTTTGCTTAATGAATGGCTCATCTTTTTGGCACAGCTCTACATAATATTTGGCTGTTTCAAATGAAACCAAAGTCCTTTGCGATATTTCATTACAAGCCATGCCTAAGTTGCCATTATAATGCTTGATTATATCATTAACATTGATTTTTTGACCATTGATGACGTAGGAATTGCATTTATTTGTTTTTACCATATTAACATCTCCTTTTGTAGTTCTTTTTTACCATTCTATTCTTTGCAATCCATATTGTCAATATTCGACAAAATAAAACACTTTAAAGTGCTACAGTAATGATGTTCTCAAACAAGAGAACTCTTCAAGTTTCGGTAGGGCGGTGGATTTTTCTGCCGTCCTAATATTGACGTTTAAGAACAAATGTTCTATAATGTGATGTATCGGAGGTGGCATTGTATGGAATATAAGGATGAAATAATTAAAATGATTGAGGGCTTGGAAGATAAAGACCTGTTATTGTACTTGTACATATTTATTAAAGGAAAAATAGAGGCAGAGTAAAAACTCTGCCTTGTGGTTATATTTTCTTTTCCCAAACGTTACCGCACTTTGAACACACAAACTTTGTTTTGCCGTTCTTGCCTTTAATTCCGGTAGCAGTACCGACAACGGCACCGACAGGTCCGAAGAGACCGCCTACTGTGTTACCAACAAGTGCTTTACCAAATGAGAATTTTTTCTTGGTATCAACAGGTATGCCAACACCATCACAACCCCATTTAGGACATTTAACAGTTTTACTCATAATTAAAATACCACCTTTCTTATTAATTTAATTTATTTTGAGTATTTCCATACATCATATCTATTAAATTCATAATATTTTCCTGCTCTTTATCCGACAATTTAGATAATTTCAACGCGTAGTCCTTGATTTTACTATCCATTTTCGACAAAGCCAAGTCTTTTGTTGCTTCCTCGACAACTGAATGGTGCTCTTTTCCGGTAACTAAATAATCAAGTGAACAATCAAGACATTCTGCAATTTTTACCAACTTAAACAATTTTGGACAGCTTTTTCCTTTTTTCCAATCCGAAAAAGTACTTTTAGGGAAACCGCCATATTTAGCCACTTCTGAATCATTTAACCCTTTTAAGTCTCTTAATTTACAATATCTTTCGTACATAGAAAATCTCCTTTAAAAAAAGTTGTGATTTCTCAACATTTGGGGTTGACAAATAAGACTTCCTAATGTAGAATGAAAAAGAAGTTAGGAAATCTCAACTCAATAAAAAATAAAATTGAGAAAATAATATTATGTTTCTGGACAATTCATAGTATACACGATTTTCTAATTTTTATCAAGACTTAGTTAGGATTTTTGAACTAAAAGCAAAAACTGTTAGCGTACTATCTCTAACAGCCGTTGCCTTATATGGCACTTTTTATAGCAACGGATTTCCTAACTATTGTCAAGAAAGGAGATGGGAAATTGAATAAGAAAAAACGACAGGCGAGCTTTAAAAAACTTGACACGCTCATAAAAGCTAGAGACGTTTCGTTTTACAAACTGTCAGAAGAGCTTGGAATGGCGCGAAGCACTTTTTCGGATTGGAAGTCGGGAAAATCAATGCCAAAAACAGACAAGCTAATTAAGATTGCTAATTATTTTGGCGTAGAAGTTTCTTATTTTATCGAGTAGAAAGGAGAAAACATGAACGATTTACAAATTTTCAATAATGAAAAATTCGGAGAAATTAGAACTATCACTAAAGGCGATAAGACATATTTTGCCGGAAGTGATGTTGCAAAAGCGTTGGGATATGCAATACCTCATAAGGCAGTGCAAACTCATTGCAAGGGGGTTCTAAAATGGAACATCCCTACCAATAGTGGAAATCAAGATGTTTTATTCATAACAGAGGGTGATATTTACCGACTTATTATGAAATCAAAATTGCCTAGCGCAGAGGAATTTGAGCGGTGGGTAATGGATGAAGTGCTTCCGTCAATCAGAAAAACAGGCGGTTATGGTATGCCAAAGACAACAGGCGGTCAGATACAGCTTTTGGCACAGGGCTACACAGAATTAGAGCAGAAAGTAAACGACATCAAAGATGATGTGAGCGAGCTTAAGGAAAATGTACCACTTTATAGTTGCGATATTGACGAGATACAACAGCATGTTAAGCGCAGAGTTGTAAATATTCTTGGCGGCAAGCAGAGCGAAGCATACAGGGATAACAGTATCAGGCATAAGACATTCTCTGATATATGGACGCAGTTAAAACGTGAGTATGGTTGCGTATCTACTTATAAGAGCATCAAGAGGAAGTATATAGACGATGTGCATGAGTTTATTGATTGCTATGTCGCGCCTAAGTATCTTGATGAGCTTATTCAGGACGCAAACGCTCAACAGAGTTTTGCATAGCGAGGTGATTTTGTATGAGAAAAAGAACTTTAAAAGAGAAGTTTTACACCGGCTGTGGCTATTCGATTTTCGGAGGATTAGCATTTGCATTTTTCCTTGGATTATCGGTGGCATACGGAATTAAGACAGCGAGTATTATCGTTGGGGCAATCGTAACAGTCTTTTGGCTGATACTGATTGCAATATGTCTCATAGAGGAGGGCGAACCGCATGAGAAGAAAAAGGATATTGATGTTATCGACTTTAATAATTGGAACTATGACCTTAAAGCCAATAGCAGCGAAAGCAGATAGCAAAGTTGAGCTGACAGCCGGTGTTACTTCCTATTTAAATGATGTAATGCTAGGGAAGATTGAACCGACAGTAGTTCAGAATGAGCCGGTTGTAGTTGAGCAGACCTATGTAGAGCCAACAGTTCCAACTTGCCGTAAGAAGTACAGTTGTAGCCGGTTTAAGAAGCTGGGGCGAGTCCAATATGGCGATTACACTTATACGTGGTACTCACAGAGAGTGTTACCTGGAGGCGGTTTAAATATTCCGGGCAGACATTTAAACGAGCATGGGCTTGTAGTTGATGAAAACGAATACGTGGTAATTGCAAGTGATGATTTACCACATGGAAGTGTGGTTGATACTCCTGTTGGCATACAAGGAATTGTATATGACGAAGGGAGCGGAAATGGAAATCTTGACATCTACTGCGATTGGTAGCCAATTGAAGCGTCAGAGTGCTAACGATTACCTACAAGAATTATATCGAGCTAAACGGCACGAGGACAAATCATTTGACTTCCAAGCACTGTTGGACAGAGAAATGGAGAAGCTAAATGAGCGACAATGTAAGAAGGATTAGGTTGGGTGATACGAGATACCGATTGAAGCCATTAACAAGAGAGCAGAAGCTATTGCTCAACAAGGCTCATTACGTGCCAAGTGAGTGGCTTTTTGTGTCGGAGTCGGACTCATACCTAAGAGTAGTGAAGAAATCAAGCCTACACGGAAATTTGATTCTAAAAACTATAAACAAATAATGGAAAGAGAGGAAACGCAATGAAGATTACACACATTTTTGCGCAGAATTTTTGTAAATTCTATGGCAAAAACACATTAGACGCAGATTTTTCAATGAAAACTGTATTGTCCGGTCAGAATGAAGTCGGCAAATCGACAGTTAAGAGAATTATTCTTGATGTGCTGAATTGTCACGATGAGAATGACAGAGAGATTACAGGCATAAGACCACATGATGAAAGTGGAGTCGAGATTGACGATGTTGACATTGTAAGAGCTGTTACCTTTGAGATTGACGGAAAAGCAAAGACTCTGAAAAAGGTTACAAGACAGAAACGCAACAAAAAAGGCGAGATTACAGGCAGTGTCACTGATTACTCAATCAATGATGTGCCGTATAAAATGGCTGACTATAATCAGTACATCAATGACAACATGGCAGAGCTTGGAGTATTACCATTTTGCTTAAATGCCATGACATTGCTTAACAAGTCACAGGCAGAGCAGAGATTAGCGCTTGCAAGCTATTTTGGTACACGTACTGATGAAGAAATCTGCGATATGTTTCCACAGTTTGCCGAACTTAAGCCAATGTTTGACGATGGGGATGTAGACCAGCTCAAAAAAGTATGTCGTAGCAAGCTAAACGGTACAGGCGGTAGGAATGGCTCAAAAGGACTTGTTAAGGAAAGAGACGAAATCTCAACAAGGATTGATACAATCCATTCCACCAATGAGTATACAGACCTTGCAGAGCTTGAATTGCAGAAGAAAACATATGAGCCACAGCTTAAGGAAATTGAAGATAAGCTATCCGACTATAACAAGATTTTAGAGGATAAGCAGAAAGCCACAGAGGACATTATGAACCTTAAATTTGAGCTTTCAGATATGGAGAGAAAAGCCAATGCTGACAATCAGAAAAAGCGCATGGAGCTACAGTTACAGATTGATGACTTCGACGCTTCAATCCGCAAAACAGAGTCAATGATAAGAGCTAAAAAGGCTAACATTAAAAACTTTGAAGGTACGGTTAGAATTTACACAGAGAACTTAGCAAAGGTACGTGCTGACTGGAAAAAAGCAAAGGCACTTTCCTTTGATGAAAGCAGTGTTAATTGTCCGATGTGCGGTCAGAGATTGCCGGAAGATACAATAGAGAGTTTGAGAACTGATTTTAGTGATAAAAAATTGAAGAAGCTTAAAGAACTTGAGGATAAGGGCAATTCATTATCAAGTGACAGCAAGGAATTCAAACAGGCTATTGAGGACAAGAAGAAAGAAATAGTTGACCTTGAAGCAGAACTTAAGGAGCTGACAGAAAAGCGTGATACTGTTGCTAACGAGTTTGAACGTGATAACATCGCTAAAGAGCTTGGAATGGTACCTACTGATATTGATATGACAAGCAACAGTGAGTATCAGGCGCTTAAAGCTAAAATCGAGGAAAAGGAGAAAGCTCTTGCAGATGAAAACGATACATCAGAACTTATCAGAAAACTCAAAAACGAGCGAAGCGAACTGTTAAGGCAAGTTTCATCGGTTGATACAAAGATTGAACTTGGTGTGGCAAATAACAAGCGTATAGACGATAGCATAGCTGATCTTGAAGATAAGAGAAAAGACCTAAATCAGGAGATAGCTGATTGGGAGAGAAAGCTTGACTTGCTGAAAGAGTTTACTCGAAAGAAGAACGAGCTTTTACAGGCTGATGTTAATAAGTACTTGGATTTTGCCACGGCAAAGCTGTTTAGACCGCTCTTAAATGGTGATACCGAGGAGTGCTGCGACTTTGTTTACAATGGTGAAGCATATGCAAGAAATCTCAACCATGGTGCAAGGATGTTAGTAGAGGTTGACGTGTGCCGGGCTTTTCAGAAAGTGGTAGGTGTTAATTTTCCAATTATTATTGATGATACAGAGAGTGTTGACGATTGGAGAATACCACAGATTGATAACCAGTTGATTATGTTAAAGCATACACAGGACAAAGAGCTTGTGATTGAAAATATGGAGGCATAGAAATGATTAAAGCAAAAAACGGAGAAGTTACATTTAGAGGTACAAAAAACAATATTATAGCAGAGGCGGTTACTGTTTTACATGCGCTCAAAGAGGAACTTTCAGAGGAAGAGTACAAAATGGTAATTAGACTTGCTGATAAAAGCAGGGAGCAGTTAAGCGACGAAGCCAAGAAAATGAGAGAAGAAACCGAGAGAATGAAAGAAGAACTCAAAAAGTTACTTGGATTATAGGAGGTATAGAAATGAGCATCAAGAAAAGAAATTATTACATGGGCGGTAAGAAACATACCGTGGAGCTTAAGTATGACGGATATATGTATACAGTTATATCTGACGGAGTTTTATTCAAGCAGACACCTAATGAACTGTTTGCGGTTCAGGTTTTCAATGAGATTTAGGAGGATTAATTATGGCAGAGAATACAGCAGTTGCGGAAAAGAAAGAAGCTGAAAGCAGAGAGCTTGTAGCAAAGGATTTTACAGAGGGAATGGTTGTTAAAATTAAGCAGAAAGAGAAATTCGGCTTAACATTTCCTAAAGATTACAACTATACAAATGAGCTTATGTCGGCAATGCTTATCTTACAGGACACACAGGATATGAATAAGAAGCCTGTATTACAGAGCTGCACAAGGGCAAGTATCGAAAATGCACTTATTGAAATGGTAACAGACGGATTATCAATAAGAAAGAAGCAGTGTTACCCTGTCGCTTATGCGGGCAAATTAAGCTGTCAGCCGTCTGTTTATGGCGCAACTTGTCTTGCTAGAAGATATGGGCTTAAAGACATTAATGCATCAGTTATTTATAAAGGGGATGTATTCAAGTACCACAAGGAGGATGCAAAGACAATTATTGATTGCCACGAACAGAGCTTTGAGAATATCGACAATGACAAGATTGTTGGTGCTTATGCGGTAGCGATTATGGGAAATGGTGAGAAGATTACAGAAGTTATGACTATGGCGCAGATAAAGACCGCTTGGAAACAGGGATACGGATATAAGGAGACCGGAAACGGAGTTCATCAGAAATTCGCAGACCAAATGGCTATGAAAACTGTTAAAAATAGACTTCTCAAAGCTATCAACAATACTCATAGCGGTTTTGGTAAAGAAGATGATTACGAGGAAATCAGCCACGAAGAAATGCTCGAACAAGATGTTGCCTACGATATTGAGCAGAATGCAAACACAGTAGATTTTGACGAGGACAACATAATTGATGTAGAGCCGACCGACACAGCCGACAAGCGGTCAGAGGAGCTGCCGCCATTCATGCAGAGCGAGGAGGACTGATATGAGAGTAATTTCACAGCATGGCAATGTTGATTTGCCTTATGAGCAGTTAGTTGTGTGTCACGCAATGGAGAGCGTTATAGCACTATACAATGGAGAGAAATACGTATTAGGCGAGTACTCTTCCAAGGAGAAATCGTATAAGGCTATGGAAATGCTTAGAAAAGTGTATGAAAATAATGTGTTTTATCATTGCACAGCCAGTTCAAAGCGTTTTGAAGAAGTGCAGAGTATTTTGAGTGAGGAACAATTTTGGAAAGCTACAGCAGAGTACTTTCAGTTCCCACAGGATGATGAAATCGAGGCGTGAGTATGCTAATCAATTCAAATAAAGAAAGTGTAACCGAACATGTCAAATTCATAAGCTACACAGGCAAGTATCCCAATTTATGTTATGGAGATTTGACACTCGAAATTGACGGAGAAAAAGTAATATTCGGGAGTATGTATGACAACAAAATGAATAAACGTAAAGGTGTATATCCTATATTTTGGCACTCCGGCGGATATATTAGAAATTATGAAGCCTATAAAAGAGAATGGCAAATAGATGTATCTGAAATACCCGAAGAATACCGCAAGTATGCAAGCGAAATAGACGAGGTATTTACTATTAATGTGCCTTATGGCTGTTGCGGAGGTTGTATATGAAGATTATTAAAGGTAAAGAAAAAGAATACAAGGATTGGTATGACAAGAATAGTGACGGATACAGCAGAGCTTGCTTCACTTATGCTGAAAGGTGGGCTGAACTGTTAGAAGCAGAAATTGACAAGAGCAATGATGTTATGAAGTGCTTTGTTGATAATGCAGACAGATTGAGCCGTGAAGCAGACACAGAGGGCATAACAGGATTTATGTACGGCTGTGCAGTTAGTATTCTTTCGCAGTGCTGGGAATACGGAGAGTATTTGAGAAAATGGCACAATAAAGAGTATGACTATGACGGAAAAGGTGTTGTTAATCCAGCGCTTATGAGGATAAGCAAATGAAACTTAAATGTTTAGGCTCATCGTCAGCCGGAAATTGCTATCTGCTAACTTCCAACAGTGGAGAAACACTTATCCTTGATTGTGGGATACCGATTAAGGAGATTAAAAAAGGCTTAGATTGGAACATTAAAGATGTTGTGGGTGTGTTATGCACCCATAAACACCTTGACCACAGCAAGTCATTAAACGATTTTAAACCAATGGGAATACCGATACTTGCCCCATATTTAGGCGATAGTTGTAAATCAATGAATATGGGCGAATTTACAGTAAAGCCTTTTGATTTAACAACAATAGATGGAAGCTGGACACACACAGACGCAAACGGCGAACCTTGCCCGATATATGGCTTTCTGATTACTCACAAGGAAATGGGAAGAATGCTTTATATAACCGATTGTGAGGTTGTCAAGTGGAAATTCAAAGGCATCAACCATATCCTTTTAGGTGTGAATTATGACAAGGATTTAATCGACAGGGATAACACAGGCAAAGCTAATCACGTATTCAGAGGTCATTTAAGCATTGACACGGCTTGTGATTTTGTCAAGGCAAATTATTCAGATAGCTTGCAGAACGTCGTAATGTGCCATTTATCAAGTGAAAATTCTGATAGAGATAGTTTCATCGAGAAGATGAAAAAAGTTGCTTGTGGGGCAAATGTGGATGTTGCAGAGCGTAACAAGGAATGGGTTTTAAGGAAAGGAGATGAATGTCCGTTTTGAGAATTGAAAAGTTAATTAATTTTTTGAAAGAAAGATTTGAAGATGGAATACAGATGTTTGATACACCATCTATAGCGGGTGATTATAGAGTGCCTATTTATAGTGAAGATAAAATCATTGTATTATGGGCTTCGCATTACGAGTATATAGAGATATATGGTATTTCTGACGAAGAGTTTGAAAGAGTTATGAAAGAGGCAAAAGGATATTAGCAAGTGCCTTTTTTAAAAATTAAACAGACAGGAGAAAAATAATGAATATTGTAACACTTTTAGGACGATTAACTAGGGACCCTGAGATTAGATATACACAGGGCGAAAATGCAATGGCAATAGCAAGATTTACACTTGCCGTTGACAAAAATTTTAAAAAGAAAGGTGATAAGGCAAATTTCATTAACTGCGTGGCTTTTGGCAAGATTGCTGAAACAGTAGAAAAGCACGTATTTAAGGGTTCGAAGATTGCAGTTATCGGTGAGTGGACTACAGGCAGTTACAAGAACAAAGACGGAAACACAGTCTACACTAACGATTGCAACATATCTAAGCTGGAATTTTGCGACAGTAAAAATTCAAGTGGCAGCAGTGCAGAACCGCAGCCAAAACCCGATGATTCCTTTATGAACATTGATGACTCTATTAATAGTGAAGAATTACCATTTGCGTAAGATTGAGGTGGAAAGTGAAAGAAGAATGGAGAGACGTTGTTGGCGCTGAAAAATTTTACAAGGTAAGCAGTTACGGAAACATTGTGAATAAACTTACCGGAAAGTGCCTTAAGCCTTCAAAAAGTGGCTCGTATAATCATATCCAACTTAGATATGGAGTTAATAAGAATTACTTAGTCCACAGACTTGTGGCAGAAGCATTTATTCCAAACCCCAATAATTTGCCACAGGTTAATCATATTGATGAGAATAAGAGGAACAATCGTGTTGATAATTTAGAATGGTGTTCTGCAAAATATAATTCTACATATGGCAAAGGCAGTAAAGCAAAAGAACATAGAGTTATCCAATTTGATTTATCCGGTAACGCTCTAAAAATATGGGAAAGTATAAAAGAGGCCAGTATGAGCTTGGGAATAACATATCAAAGTATTTCCTCTTGCTGTAGAGGACTCGATAAATCAGCCGGTGGCTATATTTGGACTTATGCAAATTTGATAGACACTCATTTACGTTGGAAAAAGAAATAACTCATAGGGCAGTCAATAACAGCTGTCCTAGAAAGGAAAAATAATGGATTATACGAACGAAGTATTTGCGGTCATTGCAGAGGAAATATCGAAGTGTAAAGATGGCATAATTACAAGAGCATTTGTAAGGCAGATCACTGGGCTATTGCAGAAAAATGGCATTATACCAATATGCAGTGAAAGATTCATAAATCTTAACCCTGATGTGCCAAATAATAGTTCTGTCAGAAGAGTCACTGTTTCATTCGATGAGCTTGATTGTACCGAGCATGACCGAGAAGTTAGAGAACAGGCATACAGAGATTTTATCAAAGAATTTGAGGGTAGAGTTAATTCAAAAGATATATCTGAAAAACTCTTTGAAACTGAATGTATATTATTGGAGCGTGATAAGAATGAGATTGATTGACGTAGACACACTAAAGAAAGATTTAAAATCGGTTACTTTAAGTAATGGAACTTTAGTAAATACAAATGCAGTATTGCTATTACTGGATAAATATCCGACCGCCTACGATGTGGACAAGGTTGTGGCAGCAATGGATAAAGCACTAATTGAACTTGAAGATGGCACTAATTGTGGAACTTGTGCATTTAAAGCAGTTTGTGATGATGGATATGATGGCTGTTTGCAAACGATAGTTGCGGTGTGCAAAAGCATAGTAAAGAAAGGCGGTGTATCTGATGATGTGTGCGAAAAAAGTGAGGGCGGTGGAGTAGATGAATTATGACAACAAAAAAGAATGTGTATTATGTGACTATTGGAGAATTTACACGACTGGCAGTCATAACTGTTCATTAGAAGATGGAAATTGTCCGTATGACAAAAGTAAAGAAGGTGGTGGAGTAAATGACGATTGATGAAACGATAGCAATGTTAAAATTCAATAATAGGCATATTGCAGATTTGGGAAATGATGATTTACAACAGCTTGCAGAGTGGCTAGAAGAATTGAAAGAAATGCGAAAAAACCAAGGACAAATTGCAGATTTTTGGTATCAAGAAGGTATAAGCAGAGAATCAAAACTGATTTTTGACAAAATCGAAGAAATAAAAAATAGATACGATAACGAAGATTTTGCAATAATAGGTATTTTGATTAAGATACAAGAAATTGCGTTGGAAATGGCAGAATATTTAAAGGCGGGTGGAAACATTGAGTTATCAGAACATAGCAAGAGCCAAGGCAATAGAACACGAGAATAAAAAGCGACTATTGAAGCTGAATCCAAAACTGAATGACAGGAGTGGGATTTACT
>OGCN01001899.1_pt1 | contig 25051 bp, 18 predicted proteins | sample 1570181 | NCBI WGS metagenome assembly OGCN01 (sample SAMEA4370584, study PRJEB24528) | human gut metagenome | reverse complement strand
AAAAAGTAAGCTCCTGAGAATATCCCAGGAGCTTCTACTGCTATAATATATAGCTAAAAATGGAGAAAAAACAGAAAAAGTGTATTTACTTGCTTGAGTGCCGGGAAGCGTTTCCTTCTCCGGCTGGATATACCGATAGCAGCTATCAGCCATCGATAAACCATACGAACTATTTTTCCGGCAGTGAAAGCATATGCACCATTGCCGGGCAATTCACTAACGAATAGAAGCAATGAATCTGTCAAATCATCCACCGGTACACCGATGTCATCCCGCACCATCAGGCAACCCCAAAGCGAGAGCGCCTTACCATGCAAGTGATTCTTCCCGATTCTTTCAGCCATAACTCCGTATCAGTTCGATAGAGTCCATATCGTCCGACAGAAAGGGAACTCCCTCACCGCTGCGTGAGCGCTGAAAATGCATCTCCTCGCCGGAGGGGGAAATAAGGATTGGAAAGCTGCCGCTAAGGGAGGTGCCGGTACCGGCGGAAAGCTCCAACCGAAGGCAGTCATCCTCCATGCGCCACACGCCGGAAAAGACCCGTGTCAGTTCTGTATTGTCCTCAAAGCGGTGGTACAGCTCGGCAATTCCGGCATACTCCGGGTCGCAGCCGCCATAGCGCAGATCCATCATCCAGTCATCGCAGACCCAGGTGCTGTCCGCCAGTCCCACATCCGTAGGCGGCAGCCACCAGTCATCGCCCGCCGGCTCCCAATCCTCCGGATAGTCAAGGCCTGTGGCAGTGCCAAAGACTCCAAAATCCATCAGCATGGGGGCGTAGTTCACGCCGGTGGGCACGACGGGGCAGCCGGACGCATCGGTCAGCGGATACCACTTCACCTCCAGACCGTTGTTGGTCACAAGGTTGATCTCCGTGTCCGGCTCATCCGGCCACTCCTCATAATTCACGAATACCAGCACAGGCTGCGCGTATTCTTCCCGATAGAGGACCTCGTCCGCCACCGGCCACACTCCGTTTCCTTGGGACTCCCAGGTCACATGGTTCACGGCGAGGCTGGTGTTCTCGTCCCGGGGGACAATGCAGTAGAGCTTACCGCTCTCTCCGCCGAGTATACGCTCCGCTGGAATTTCCAGCAGAAACGGCAGCTCGGATACAAGACCGCCGCTGTTTTCGAGCAGCCAGTCCGTCATCGACGAGCTATCGTTCGGCTCGCGCTGACCGAGGTAAGCCACCGCGCCGGCCAGCTGGTCATCTTCTGCCATACACGCCCTCAGCCGGTCAAGTCCCGACTCCGATTTCTCTGAATCGTCTGGATCGTCCTTTGGTTCAGACACATTGCCCTTTCCGCCGGAAAATGCTCCTGCCATGCTGCTGCCGTCTTCCGACGGCGACGGCTCGCTTTGTCCGCCGCAGGCAGTCAGGCTCAGCGCCAGTGACAGGCTGACAAGCGCCGCAAAAAAACGGAGCAGAATCAACCGTTTCATTTGTCTGCCTCCTTTCAGGCAATACCGCACAAGGAAGGCGGCGGCTCCTTGCGCGAGTTCCGTCCGCGCTGCCGCGGCTCCTTGCGCAGGCTCCGGTCGCGCTGCCGCGGTGATTTACGGAAATGATGCAGCATGGTTTAGAATTTTCCGCTGCGTCCGCTGCCACCGCCGCCGCTGCAGCTGCTGGTACCAGAGCTGCTGCTGTCATCGCTTCTGGAAATCTTGCTGCGAACCTCGGTGGTGTGGGTATAGCGGTCATACTGCTTGCTCAGCTGCAAGCCGCCCGGTGCAACATACTCGTTTGCCTCGACTTTCTGATGTACGGTTTTCATGCTGCGCTTTAAGAACAGACAAATCGCGCCGGACAAGAGGCAGGAGGCTACAACGGCAATCACAATAAGCAGTGCCGGACTTTCCCGCACGGGTTTTCCTGCGTCAGCCCGGGTCAAGTACTCGTCGCAAGTGCTCAGATAATTGGAAACGCCGCCATACCAGTCATCTTCCTTGAAGTTGCCCAGGAATGCCTTTTCCAATTTTTCCTGACCGTAGCTGTTAAAGGCGGTTTCCGCATACGTACCGTAAACAAACATGGCGTAATCCCGCTCCGCCATGCTCAGCAGAATGATAATGCCGTCCCGGTCATCGCCCATACCCAGTTGATCTCCGTGGTAGAGCTGATACGTGGTTTTGTAAACACCGCCGCCGTCGCTGTACACGGTGTAATCATCTACAAACGCAACGTAGACACCGCAATGATGGCGCAGGGAAATTTCCTTTGCCTGTGCCTCCAGCTCCGCCCGCTGAGTATCGGTGAGCATGTGGCTGTGGTCGAACACATAGCTCATGCTCTCGCTTTTCAAGGTCCGGGGCACATTTGGCACCGCCGTGGTGGGCGTTGCCGCCGGCTCCGGGTCCGGTTCCGTCTCGCTGGGCGGGCAATTCGCGTTGATATACTCCGTCACGGCATTCATCATGGCATCGGTGGCTTGAATCAGTGCCGTTCCGCTCATGGTCACGTCTTCCCCGTTCCATGCCCGCTCCGCCATGTAAGGTGCCACCGCATCATATACGGTATCCGCCAAATCCTGCTCGTTGCCCCGGGTCTGGCTCAAAAAGGTATAAATGCCCCAATCGTCTTCTGCCAGTGCATAGGTTCCGTCCGGCTGCGCCCGCATCAGCAGCGTCAGGGAAACGCCGTCCCGGTTCTCGCCCCAACCATAGCCGCTGTTTTCATAGACGTATTCCGCAATGTCCATGACGTCGGTATCCGCAGACACGTCCTCATCGGTAAATACGTCAATCCGCAGGTCCATCTGCAATTTTTCCGAAAGCTCCGGCAGGGCATGCTCGCCCATGTAATCCAGCTCCACGGAGCCAAGGGAATCGGTCTCGTCATAAATCACACCGTATTCCGACACCGCCATGGCAGGAACACACAGTGTCAGCGCCAACAGGAGCGCCATCAGCAAAGCTGTGAATTTCTTGTTCATGTCCGCCCCTCCTTATCGCAGCATCAGCACTGAGACAATCGTTCCCAAAATCGACAGCGGTGCGGCAATGGCGGCAAACAGCCCCCAAAACCGTCCCCAACTCATGGGAAGGTCGCCCACCAGTTTTCCGGTCTGTCCGTTCATGGCAAAGGTAAAGTCCTTGCCGTGCCACTTCGTGTTCAGCATCCACACCGGCATCAAGGCATAATGCACCTTGCCGCGCTGTAGACTGGAGCTGCCGTCGGTTTGAATGCAGGTATCATAACCTCTCACGCTGCTCCGCAGCGCTGCGTCCAAGGTTCCCTGACAGCGCTGATCCGCCCGCTCCCGGCTCTGCTCCACGGTGACGTCGAATTTATCCGCCAAATACCCGGGAAGATAGGCCGTGGAGAAGGGTTTCAGCTTTTTGTAGTCATAGGGTTCGATAGAATCCATGTGGTCATCCGGCATTTTACTGGACGCATCCACCGGAACCTTTTCAAAAGTCACTCTGCCGGCGCGGTAAACGTCAAAATGTTTTGTCTCCGTGATTTCACAATCCCCGGAGGTGTAGGTGCGGGAGCGGGTTGCCTGATAATGGGCATCGCCCTCCGCCTCGCCGTCAAACATCCAGAACGGAACATAAATGCCCTGAATTTTCTGAATATGGTTTTCGTTGGTGAAACTCTTGGGCAGGAAAATTTTTCCCGTGCAGTGCTCTTTCAGCGCCTTGACGGCGTCCTCTTTGCTGTACTTGAAGGGGATAATGAAATCCGGTTTCAGCTGACCGGCAAACTGCCCGGGCACCACGGTGGGGTTGCCGCAATAGGGACAGGAGGTTGCCGCTGTGCTGGCATCGCAAATCAGCTCCGCGCCGCAGCTCGGGCAGCTGTATGCCTTCATACTTTCCCCCTCCTCGCCCCAGTCCTCGCTGAAGCCGGAGGTATCCCAGTCTCCGCCGTCGGCGGATGCTTCCTGTTTCTCTGCAGCCTGTTTCTCTTCGGCCTTTTTCTCCTCTGCCTGCTGCGCTGCCGCAGCCTTTTCCTCCTTCTCTGCGTAAAGTGCCTCAATCTCCGCGACATCGTAGCTGGCACCGCAGTAATCGCACTCCAGCTTGCCGGAAGCGCCTACAAAGTGCAGCGGTCCAGTACAGCTGGGGCATTGATAGTTGGTTACCTGTGCTGGCATAGATGGTTTCACCTCTTTCATTTTCTCCCTTAACGGTGCCCGCATCTGCGGGCACCGTTTACTATATTGCGGTCAGGGAAAGTCTGCCCTGAATCATTCCGCATTTACTTGATCGTCATGCTGCTCAGGATGACATCAGGCGCCGTGCCCGGCGCGCAGTCCAGCTTTCTCAGTCCGATGGACAGCGCGCGTCCGTCATCGATCTGCGCGACGTACTCGATCCAGTCGTAGCCGATGTACTTGTAGGTACGTCCGTGGAAGGTGATGCCGCCGATCTTGCGGTCCGCAATATCCTGATAGTTTTCGAACTTGTCCTTGTAGTAGTCGAAGTCCTCCACCTTGGCCTGCACCTCGAAGTCAATGGCACCCGCGCCGAAGGCCGATGGATCATCGTTTGCCACCAGGCATTTCTTTTGCTCGTCATACGACCAGCCGGACTTCGGAATCTTCGCCGTGATCTTGACCAGCACATCGTCATGTGCAAACTGAGTCACAGTTGCAGAGAAGTCCTTCGTTCCCCCGCTTGCGACGGAGGCCTTATCCGCCTCAGCTGCCTCGGCCTTCACCGTGTCGAGATACTTCTCGATGGCCTCCGTGCCGGAGAAGCCGCTCGTGTTGTACGCGCTGACCGTGAAAACATTCGGTTCCTCTTCCGCGAAATTGACATAGATAAAGTGGTTTTCGTCATCCTTGGAGATCCATTTGTAGTAGCGCTGGTTTCTCTTCATGTGGTCGCTGTACTCTTCCTTGACGAACTTTCCCTCTACACCGAAATAATCGGCAATCTCCTCGTAGGTGGTGTCAAAAATGTTGTTATTGACCTCGTTCATCCAGACATAGCCCTTCTGCACCTGCTCCTCGGTCACGATACCGGTGCCGCCAGGAGCGCTCTTGCCTGCCGCCGTGCCTGCATTGCCGCTGTCCGCCGGTGCATCTGCACCGACAGCATCCGGCATGGACTTGCCCGCCTCGATCAGCGGCAGATACCAGCTGCTGTAAAGGTTAGGCCGCGAGTCTTCGTCCATGTCATCCCAGACGGTGCCCCACGGACGCAGATAGATCTCATAATAGAACTCGTCGTCGCCGTTTTCATACCAGCCTTCAATCCGGATCAGGTTCTCATAATCCTCCAGACCGGGATCTATAATCCAGTCTGCGTGCTCCAGATCCACGTCCGTGAAGTGGCCGCTCTCGGATGTCAGCGTGCCGTGTTCGCCGGTGCCGGATGTGCTCAGACTGACCGAAGCCTCGGCCATCAGGTCGTCCTTTGAATAGTCCTCGTCCCAGAGCTTGACGGTGCCGGTCTTATCCGCGCCAATATCGATACTGCCGCAGATATCCCACCATTCGCCCTCCATATCCTCGTAACCTCCCGAGCAGCTGCTCATCGTCCACCAGCCGTACCAGTCGCCGTTCCACCAGTCGAGCAGCGCATCTCCGGTTGCTGCCGCTTCGGAGCCGCCCTCCTTCCGGAAGGTTATGGTAACCTCATTACCCCAGAGGTCGGTCAGCGTGATCATACCGTCCTTGAGCGTGCCGTTGCTCTCCAGGCTGTCCCGGGTCAGCTTGAGCGTGCCGTCGCTCTCGAGCATCCACTTGATGTCGGTCGCGTCGCCGCCCAGACAGAACACACCCTTGCCGCCGTCCTTCAGTTCGATGTAACTCTCGCCTTCATCAAAGATCTCACTCAGACTGAACCAGTTGCTGCCGTCGCCGGAGTATTCCTCACCGATATATTTTCCGAGATTCGGATCATCGGATGCTCCGCCTCCCTTGCCGCCGCAGGCGGTAAGAGAGAGTATCAGTATCATCACAAGAGATAAAACTTTTTTCATTTCTTACTCCTTTTACCGTCGGTTATATCAAACCACTGTGTTTCGCGCCTATCATTCTTCACGGCCGCACCGCTCAGTTTCGCTGGATCACGTTGCCGTTCTTATCCGTAAATTTTCCGGTGGCGATTTTGATAAGATCCACGAGCCAGCCGATGCCGAACAGACCGCCGGTGAACAGATAGAGAACGCCCGTGCCGATCTTGCCTGCATAGAAGCGATGAATTCCGGCACCGCCGACGAAGATGCACAGCAGCAGGAGCGTTAGCCAGTTCAAGGGCTTGTCCGCGCCGGGCGCGACTGCCGGCATCACATAGTCCGCAACCGCCTCATCGGCAAGGATCTTCTTGATGGTATCGGTCACTCCATCAATGTACTGACCCTGCAGCATCGGTCTGCTGGCAACTCCCTTGATGCCCTTGCGCATAACGCTGTTCTTACCGACATCAATGCCGTTGATCGTGGCGCTGCTGCTCTGTGTAACCGGCGTGATCTTGATGTGCGTGCCGTTCTTGACGTGGAGCCAGATAGTAACATCCAGGTTCGGCTCCTTTGTGAAAACGATGCGCTCGCCAGGAACGCCGCCCTTGATCGAAAACGGCATCTGGAACGCCGCTGCATGGGCATTCAGCTTGTCATAGATCTCCTGGATCGTCATTGCATTGGGAATATCGAATTCACGAGGAAAGGTTGCGGTCATAGAGTCCTTCAAATTTCCAGTCAGGTTAGCCATAATCGTTTCCTCCTAAAATTTTATTTACTGTTGATACCTTGGGCTTCTCCCATAGGCTCTCGTTATTTCTGTTACGGTCTGCAGGCAGTTATCAGGGGCGGGGAGACCCGCAGTATTCGCAAAATCTTCCTGTGTTGGCACCGCCGCAGGCAGGACAGGTCCAACGTTCTGCCGCAGAAGTGACCTGCTCCGCTTCGTTCGTCACGGTGTCCCCTTCCGGCACAGTGCTGATGGGCTGTTTTTGCCTGCACGCCTCATTCAGCCTTTGGCAGATCTCCTCACCCATCTGACGGTATTTGCGGTATTCCGCACAATCCTCCGGGTCAACGCGGCCTGCACCGAGCCTTTTGGGATGACCCATCGGAGAACGGCTCATCGGAGCGTGCTGCGGTTCATAGTACACAGAGCTGCTGTTAAGCGGGAAGCGCATCTCGTCAAAATAGGGATGACGGACGGTGATGATAAGGAAAAAGTCGTAGGAATACTCGTAGCGAGGCGGAACACAGCTCACGTCCTTGCTGTCTGCGTCCTCGCGCGTCAGCTCCGTGCGATTCTCATCAATGTCCAGTCGGCATCCGGTGATGGCATCAAAGTCCAGAATATCGGGATTGGCCTCCGCCAAATCCCGTGCGCGGGTGACAGTGAACCAGCGATGCTCCTCATCGAGCAGCACCTTCCGTTCTTCGCCAAACGAGCGGGTGATGCGGAACTGCGCTGCCTTTTCCAGATTTTCCTCACGATAGGCAAGTTGGCCTTTGATGTCCTCCACCGTGGAACGGCGGCGGTCGCTGAACCACGGCGAGAGCTTTTTCGCACAGTCCTTACAGAGATTGCCGTCCTCCAACTTGCGGTTGCCGAGAAGTCCGATCTTTTCACCGCATATATCGCAGTATTTCTTATCAAATAAGCCCATGATCTATCGCTCCTGTTCCTGTGTTTTTTGGAATGTCACCGTTTTCTCGCTGTCGCCCGGACGCTCCAGCTTCAGCATCAGCGTTCCGCTGCCCTCGCCGCTCCCCGCTTCGTAACCAAAATCCTCGATTTTACCGAGAGGAACACCGTCCGGCGTCGCAAGCTCGCGCTCCTCCGGTTCAAGCTCTGTCCAATCCGCCTTGTCCGGCCGGAGGTAAGTGAAATACAGCGGAGATGTTAAAACCGTTTCTCCATCAGCGCGGAGGACAATGCCGCTCTCCTCGCCGATGACCGCCTGCCAGCGGCCATTTTCACCTTCCCATGTTCCCTCCAGCACGGGCCAGAGGTCGGAATTGTCCACATAGGTACGGTCGCCGTCCAACGGGAAAGCCGCGTCCGGATTTTCCATGCCGTTTCCCCCATCCATGATCCGGTCTGTGACAAAGTGCTTATAGAGCCCGGAAAGGGTAATTCCCACGAGTATCCCCGCCAGAAAGATCCGGATCATTCGGTGCTTCATCCCACGATATCCCCATTGTCAAAGGGATCGCCGCACTCGGGGCAGAATTTCGGGGGATGCTTGGGGTCGGCAGGCTCCCAACCGCACTTGTCACATTTATACTGGGGGACACCGGCAGGCTTTTTCGCGCCACACTCAGAGCAGAATTTGCCCTTGTTCACCGCACCGCAGGAGCACTTCCAGCCCTCGTCCGCAGGAACGGGTCTGGGACTGCCGCATTCGGGGCAGAACTTTCCGTTGGCGGTGGCGCCGCAGATGCACTTCCAGCTATCGCCGGCAGGCTTGGGCTCGGGCTTTTTGCTGCCGCAGTTGGGACAGAAGTTGCCGGTGATGCCGCTCTGGCCGCAGGAGCAGGTCCAGCCCTGCACCGCCGGAGCGGGAGCAGGCTGCGCCGCTTGCTGCATCTGCTGTTGCTGCTGGCCCATCTGGAAGAGGCTCTGGGCATTCATGCCGCCGGCCTGACCGGCCATGCCCATGCCCATGAAGGCCATAGCGGGGCCCGCACCGGTGTTGGCGGCTGCTGCCTTCATCGCTTCACCCTGCGAGCCGACAAGGTGCGCCGCCGCACGGGTGGGATCCATAAAGGCTGCATTGCGCTGCAGCTCCTTGATCATCTGCTCGTCTTCCTCGTTGGCCTTCACACTGGAAACGCCGAAGGAGACAATCTCCATGCCGCGCAGGTCGCGCCACTTGGAGGACAGCTGTTCATTGAGCGCATCTGCCAGCTCCAGCGTATGGCCGGGCAGAGCGGAGTAGCGGATGCCCATCTCACTGATCTTTGCGAACGCAGGCTGGAGCGCGGTCAGCAGCTCGGTTTTCATCTGGCCTGCGATATTCTCGGTCTTATAGTCCTCGCCGACGTTGCCGCAGACGTTGGTGTAGAACAGCAGCGGATTCTTCAGCCGGATGCTGTACTCACCGAAGCAGCGGATACCAATATCGAGATCGATGCCCGCACGCTGATCCACTACGCGGAAGGGAACAGGACTGGGGGTGCCGTACTTGTTGCCCGTCAGCTCCTTGGTATTAAAGTAGTAGATGCGCTGATCCTTGGGTGCTTCGCCGCCGAAGGTAAAGCGCTTGCCGATGTTTTGGAACACGCTCTTCACGCTGTCGCCCAGATCGCCGGAAAAGATACTCGGCTCGGTGGACATATCATAGGTGTACTCGCCCGGCTCGGCACATACATCGACCACCTTGCCCTGCTCCACGATGAGCATGCACTGTCCGTCTGCAATGGCGATCAGGGAGCCGTTGGTGATGATATTGTCATCGCCCTTTGTGTTGCTGGATCGGCCCGTGGCCTTTTTCCTGCCCTTTACTGCCAGCACGTCCGAGGGGATGGACTCACAATAAAAGTATTCCTTCCACTGGTCGGCCATCACGCCGCCTGCTGCGCCCAATGCCGCTTTGATAAGTCCCATAATCTTCGTCTCCTTTTTTATCTTAGTCAGCGCCGCGCACTGAAAGCTGCGGCGGCACTGCCCTGAAATCTTTTTAATGAATGACTGCTGCTCCGCCGCCGGAGCTGCGGACCGCTGTTACGTTTCCGTCAGGAAAGTGTCTCCGCTGACAAAGAACGGATCCTGATCCGTAACAGGCCAGGTAAACCAGCTCTCATCCCACGGCCGCTTCATAAACAGGCACAGCCTTGCGTTCTTCTCCGGAATGGAAAGTGAGAACCACTGCGGCTCGTCAATCCGGAGTGTACCCTCATACAGCACTGTATCCGTGATCCATTCTCCCAGCGTGCCGTCCGCATTCTGCTCGGCACTGCCTGTGCAGAACTGGATATCCGTCTCGTACCAGCGCCCTATCAGCAGCAGCCTGTTTTCCCCGCCGTTCTCCAGTACGGTCACAGGGAGCGCCGCCAGTGGCTTTGCCACCTCCGCCGGCGGATCCCGCCAGTAAAACATCAGCGCATCGTCCGGCTCGTCCGCCATAGTCTGCGTCAGCGTCTCCGGCATGAGGCTCTCCTCGCGTGTATAAATGGCGGTACAGGCTGCCGGCGCGTCATATTGCTGAAGGTACAGGGTATTCCGGTCTGTCAGGGAAACACGAAACTCCGTATCAGATTCTTCGGCGTAGAGCCGAGCAGACCAAAGCTCGTTGGGAAAGCCGTACATCAACGGCTCATCCAGCTTTTCCGTCAGCAGGTTCTTCTCCGTCTTGTATTCCGGTGCATCCATATCCAAAAGCCGGGCGTTGTAGTAGTCTGCATGCAGGTTATAGCCGCCCTCATCATCGGACCACCAGCGCTCAATGTTCAGCAAAGAGGCCATGTGCATCTCCTCCGGGCTGAACTCGTCGCCCTCCGCTTCTCCGGCGCTCATCCGCCAAGCCCCCTCCAGGTCCGCCATGCAGAGTTCCCCACCGGAAGCCGGCCGTTCCGCCGGTTCAAAATAGAAACGGTTCCCATACGGGGTTTCCAGCATCACGGAGCCTTCTTTCTCTATCCGTCCGTCCATAGTAACGGATTCTCCGTCAGTATCCTCTCCGGTCAGCCGCAGGGCATTGTCCGCTCCCAGCCACCATTCGGCGTTTATCAGGTAGGAGGCATAGCCAAAGCCCAGCACCTCTCGGAACAGCGCTGTTCCGTCCTCATTGAGGTAGAGGTCCGCCCACCATTTTTCCGTAGGCATGGTGCTGACCTCCGTGCGGTCAAAGGAGGGATTGTAGGACTCATGCCGCACGGCAGTCCAGTAAGTAGCATCAAACGGTGCCGACTGCGGCGATGGACCGCCTTTTCCTTCACCGATGCCGGAGAGAGGAGTGGTGATATCCGGCCGGCCGGTGCAGGCACTCAGACTGAGTACCTGCAGCAGCGCCAGCACCAGCGTAAGACATCTCTTTCCCATAGCGTCATCCCATGGAGCCTGCGCCGTGACCGGCAGACAGCTGCATGGCGTCCTCCTTTCTCGCATCATCCGTGAGGCTGTCGAAGGGCTTCCCTGTTCCGGCTGACACAGAACACGAATCGCCCGAAACCATCAAAACTGTTATCGATAGGTGCGGCTCCAGTTTTCGCTGCCGCCGGATTTGGTATAATCATGACCGTTGGCGGCCTCCATGGCGTACCAGTATGCCCAGTGGGTGTCCGGCACGTCCGCAAAGGTTCGAAGCTCACCGATATGGCTGCGGATATAGGTCTGATCCGCGCTGCGTTCCAACAGACGGCAGGTGACCGCCGCTACCTCCGCGCGGGTGATGGAGTGCTCCGGCTTGAAGGTTCCATCCGCATAGCCGGTGACCCAGCCGCGGGTAGCTGCAAAGTTGATATATTTGACTGCCCAGTGGGTGTCCGGCACGTCGGTGAAGCTCTTGCTGCCCTGAGTCAGCTTTTCAAAGCGGCTGGCAATGGCGGCGAACTCAGCGCGGGTCACAGGAGCGTTGGGACGGAAGCTGCCGTCCGTATATCCGGTGACGATGCCGAACTGCTGCATATAGCCGATGTAGTTGGCCGCCCAGCAGTTCTTCGCCACATCGTTGAAGGTGCTGGAATAGGTCTTATCCGCCTCGATCTGCTCGGTCAGCAGACGGGCGAACATGGTGGTCACCTCGGCGCGGGTCATGTCGCGCTCCGGTCCGAAGGTACCTTCGGCGTAGCCTACCAGAAAGGCGGTGTGGTCGCGCCGGTTCAGCTCCGCCGCCTTGCGGTTGACGAAGGTCACAGGAGAATAGGACTTGCCATTCATCGTGACGCGGGAACCGCTGACGGTCAGCTCATAAGTCTCGTCCGAGGTTACATAATCCTCCGGAGCAGCCTTTTCCAGCAGCGTATAGGTGCCGTTGCCGACCCTGGTGAAGCGCACGATGCCGCTGGCGTTCGAGGTGGCCTGATAGGCCTCCCGTCCCCGGCTGTCCTTCAACACGAAGGATGCGCCGACAAGGGGCTTGCCCAGAGCGTCGGTCTTGTTTACCGTGATGGACGCGCTGCTGGAGCCGCCGCCACCGCCGCCGGAGCTGCGGGTGTAGGTGTTGATGAAGGTCATCTTGTCCGCCGACGTCCCGTAATCCACATAATCGACACCGTTGTCGCTTTCCTCCCGCTTTGTGGCGTGGATGACAAGGCGGTCGTTCGCGTCCGTCTCCGGCTGCGTATCAGCAGGCAGATTATTGACCAGCGGCGCATCTACATCTACGATATAGCGGGTTCGCTCCGGCAGGATGTGCCATACCGCGTCGTCATACGTCCAGTTGGCGGCTCCGGCGTTCTTTTCCCTGATATAGAAGCCCTCGCAGACAAGCGCTTCCACCTGATCCGCCGGGCCGGAGATGACCAGTTTGCCATCGTAATCGTCCGCGCCGTTTGTGGTAACAGCTGCCGTATAAAGCTCCTTCGCGTGCTCCTCCATGCTTCTGACGCCGACATTGAAGATCTCCAACTCGAAGTTCTCCTGTCCGGGAGCGGCGCTGCCGCCCAGCTTCACCGTCTTGGTGAAGGGGAGCTCATAGCGCGTGCCGTTGTAGGTGTTGGTAAACTCCGCTTTTGGGTAATACGTATCATTTCCGGGATCATGGATATTTAGTTGCATTGTGTCATCTGCAATGTCATACCAGAAGGTCAGCGCATATTCCTTATTAGAATAGTTCCATCCAGGCTTGCCGTCATTCTTCTCCCTGAGCAGGAAGGTCTTGCTGTACCAGGCGACCGTATTCGTGCCGGACTTGGGGACGGCATCCCAGTGATAGTCGGCATAATCCTTTGTCCACGAGACTTTGAAAGAGAACGTTTTCTCCACATCGCCGGCCCCGGTCGTGGACAGCTTCAATTCCTCCACACCAATACCGTAGTAGGAAAGGGGATGCTGCTCATCCCGAGCCGTGTCCTCCACTTCAAATTCAAAGGTCTCAGCGGGAGGTGTTTCCGTGCCGGTTTGCTGGACATGTTTCACGACCGAAATCTCCACTTTGATGTCTGCTTTTTCATACGTGTTTGTGTCGGAACTGCCCGGCACCTTGCCCAACTCATCTGCCAATGCCATAGGAACAAGCATTCCCATCGCTGTCACAAGACAGAGCAGACGACTCAGGAACTTCCCAGTGTTTTTCCGTTTTTTCATGTCGTTTCATCTCCTATTCTTTGAAATTCTTCCGGCTGATTCGGCGGGTGCTCTCCGTGGGTCGGAGACCTCCCCTGCCACAACATCGCCGCGCACCTGCAATGCTTTCGCACAGGCAATGCACAGATCCAGATCCTCGCAGATCAGAAAGCATCGGTCGCACACCAGCCTGCCGCAGACCGGACAATAGTTGAAAAACTCTGCGGCCTCCGCCGCGGCCTTTTCCCGTGCGGCCTCCCGTTCCCGCTCGTAAAGCGTGCGGAGGATCGTGCGCATCCCCTCCGACTCCGGCTCCGCGCCGGCTTTGGAAAAGCGGATGGGACTGCTGTGCCATATTCCACCGCATTCCTGGCAGCGAACGAGAAATCGAAACTCCTCTACGGTAGAGCAGTCTCCCATTGCCTCTTTCACGACCCGCTTCATCTATCCGTCCCTCCTCTCCGGGCAGTTCTTTCGATTGCGGCTTTGCTGATTTATTCATATCAGTTTTTACAGGAAAAAAATATAGGCCTGAGTCATGTTTTGGGGGCGAAAACACCAAAACATGACCCAGTCATAGACGAAATGCACAATGGCAAACAGTGGTTATTGGTTATTTCAACAATGAGAAAACGGCCCTGATTCGCGCGGCAACGCACCTTCCAAAGCGTTTCCTGCGCAAACGCACGAAAACCGAGGGCATACGCCTCGGTTTCCGCACAGGAACTTTCTTCCTTTATTTACCACCGCCCTGAAGCAGCTCCTCCAGCCGCTCACAGCGCCGGAGAACATCCAGATATGCCTTCAGGCTGTCGTAGGAATTCACGCCCAGCTTGCTGTAGATATGGCTGTTATGCCCCTTTACAGTACCCACGCTGATAAACAGCAGGCCGGAAATATCCTTGACCGCATAGCCCTCGGCATAGTAGCGCAGGATCACGCGCTCCGTACCGGTCAGTCCCTTCGCCCGGTCGATCAGCTCGGACACAAGGCTTTCCACCTGCCACGGCAGGGCATCCTCGGACGGTCTCTCCCGCAGACGGCTGTGAAAATAGGCCGTCAGCTCGTCGATCTCCCGAATGCCCGTAGGCTGCCAGTCCTGCTCCTGACTTCTGGCTGCGGCAAAGCCCTGCGTGATCGGCATGGAAAAGCGGCGGGAAAGCGCAGCGGCCAGCGCCAGCATCCCCACAAGAAAGCCGAGGGAACCCATCACCCAGCCGATGCGGGCACTCTGCGCCCGGTTGTGGTAGCCGCTCTCCGGCACCAGCGTTACTGCCGCCAGCGGATAGCCGTCCGCCAGCCGTCCGGGGATGATCTGATACTTGCCGAGATAGGCCGTATCGTTCCATATAAAGGTATCGTAGTCCCGGCCGCCGCGAATCTTCATCTCGCCCGAAGCCGACAGATTCGTTCCCTCCGTGCTGCCCAGCATGGCCTTGTCCAGAAGCAGGGTATCCCCGTTCATGGGCGCCAGCAGCATCACAAAGCTGCCGTAAGGGCCGGAGACCGTGCTGTGAGACAGTCCGAAGTAGAGTTCGCTCAGCTCCATGCCGCAGACACCGCGCACCGTTCCGCTCCCGTCCCGCACAGGGACGCACAGCAGCGTCACGTTCTCCCAGGTATCCAGCAGCGGCACCCGCTCTGTCCAGAGACAGCCTCCGGAAAGCCGGTCGCCCTCCCACGTCATGACCTGCCGGTAGCCGGGGATCAGGGACGTATCAAGCTCCGGATTCCAGCGGTTGTGCAGCTGCAGGCCGTTTGCCCGTGCAGCATCCACCGTTCCCCGGAAGCAGGCTGTGCTGCCGCTCGGATGGGCAGAGCGCAGACCGGAATAGCGCAGATACACTCCCATGCGGGATGTTTTAGACTGCGGCAGCGATGTATTGGCTGTAGCATCCAGACAGAAATACACACCGCTGCAGGTGCTCCCCGCCATAGTGGTCTCCAGCGAGGGGATTAACGCGGTCTCCAGTTCTGCGATAAGGGTCGGATCGTCATTCAGTGCATCGAAGGAGAGACTGCGGCAGGCAAGAAAGCGCTCCAGTTCTCCGCTGACCGTTTCGGAAAGCTCAATGCCCTGTGCAGAGAGCGCATCCATCTGCGCGGTGAAAAGAGCGGCGGTATTATTCTGCTGTAATGCCGCCGTTTCTCCAAACTGGCGCGCTGTGCGGGAGAGAACACCCGTCACGCTCAGCAGGAGCAGCGCGGCAGCCAGCATCGCCAGCGCCATGCACAGCCAGTACAGCACCAGACTTCTGCCGATGCTGCGGTTGCCCGCCGAAATATCCGTTTTGGCCAGACGCCTGCTCTGCAGCAGCACAGCAATCCCTCCTTTCGCGTTTTTGTTACTTGTCATAGCTTTTCCGCAGCTCCTCCAGTGTGGTTTCCAGCAGTGTATCCATCGCATCTGCGCCCTGCTCCAGATACTGCGCCCGTCCGGCCGCCAGACGCAGACGCGCCGTTTTTTCAAAGCGGGTCTCCAGCGACAGATAGTCCTCCCGCTGGGGCGGCACATAGAACGTATAGTCCTGCCTTGTTTTCAGAAAGGCCTCATACAGCGAAGCATACATAGGATCTGTCAGCGTTTGAATAGCGGCAGGCAGGTCGCGGTCAAAGCCCTCCTTTGTCACCGGCATATAACCGAGAGAGGTAGCGAAATCCACGTTCCGCTTCGGCTCGGTCAGCCACTTGAGAAAGGTCATGCAGGCTTTTTCGCGCTCCGGTGTGGATTTCACGGTACAGATTCCTGTTCCGCGCTGCATGACCAGCTTTTCTCCGCCCTCAAAGATAGGACAGGGCAGCGAAATGATCTCGACCTTTTCGGTGCGGTTGTTCTCATCGGTCACTACGTCGGAATAGTACAGCACACTGGCAGACGAGGCAACGGATGCGATCACATCGCCGGTGCGCAGCGGTTCGGTGGCATAGCCGCTGCCCAGCCACAGTCCGCCGGTCAGCGCGGCTCTGGCGTAAGGCTCCCACGCGCGGGTAAACGCAGGACCGAAAGCGATGCCGTCCTTGTCGAAAAAGTTCTCTCCCAGCGATTCCACACCCACCTGAAAGTAGTTGAAGTGGTAATCGTGGACGAAAAAGCTCTTGCCGCCCGACCATTCCGCATATCGCTCCGCCATCGCGTACAGTCCCTCCCAGGTGGACAGCTCGTCCAGCGCTGCGCCGGTTTCGGCGGCAAAGCGGTCGAAGGCCGTCTTGTTCACAAAGAGGATCTCTGTGGATTTTGCCAGCGGCAGAATGACCAGACGATCATCAACCGTCCCTTCCTCAATAAATTCCGGAAGGTAGGCATCCAGCTCCTCGTCTGTGAAATAGTCGTGATAATCCGCCAGAATGTTCTCATCCGGCAGGGCCAGCACGGTCTTGGGGTAGGATACGAACAAATCCGGCAGCTCGGGTGCGCCGGGGTCCTTGTAGGCGGCCGCCAGCACATTTTCATGGATCACGCCGCTGTTGCTGACGCTGTCCACCCGCACACGAATGCCCTGCTCCTGCCCGACAGTACGGTTAAACTCATCCACCAGCGTATTCATGGGCGAGTTTACCTCGCCGCCGTAAACGTGCCAGATGGTAATGGTAATCGGTTCTCTGTTGTTTTCCCCGCAGGCGGCGAGGCACAGCACAAGACCGGCAGCCAGCGCCGCCAGCATAAAAATTCGTTTTTTCATGGTTATGCCTCCTCGCACATGGGGAAATACTTCATTTTTCACGCCTGCTTTGTTCACAGGCGGCTGCTTTCAAAGAGAAAAGGGCGCGGCGGCGATGCCGCCGCGCCTCATTCTGCTGATAAACTGCTGCGCTCGTGTTTACTTCATCGCGCGATGCAGGAACGTTACGATCTGCGCACGGGTGCAGGTATTGTCGGAGCCGAACAGGCCGCCGCCGATACCGCCGGTAACGCCGTTCTTCTCTGCCCATGCAACCGCTGCTGCGTAGTACGCGTCAGCCGCTACGTCGCTGAAAGCGGAATTGCCGCTGACAGCATGGCTACCGTTAGCGCGCCACAGGAAGGTGACGATCTGTGCGCGGGTGCAGGAAGCGTCCGGGGTAAACGTGGTGTCGCTCGTGCCCTTGGTGATGCCGTTTTCAACTGCCCAGAGGACAGCCTTCTCGAAGTAGCTGCCTGCCGGTACATCGGTAAACGGCATAGCCGCGGACTTCGGCTCGGGAGAGCCTGCCGCACGCCACAGGAAGGTCACAGCCTGCGCGCGGGTGCAGCTGCCGTCCGGATCGAAGGTCGTGGCGCTCGTGCCGGAGGTAATGTCCTTCTTAACCGCCCAGATAACAGCGTCCTCGTAATAAGCGCCGGAGGGAACGTCGGTAAACGGGTTCTCGGATGCCGGAGCCGCCGCCTTGAAGGCTGCGGAAACCGTAACCTTGCCGGACGGCATGGTGAAGGTGTACTTTCCGTTCTTCTCGGTCAGCTTGACCGCCTTGTCCTTGCTGTCCAGAACGGTCAGGGTGTCGAGCGCGTAGCCCTTGTCGGGGGTGACGGTCAGGGTCACGGCCGTATCCTTGGCTGCGGACTTGTGGCTTGCGGTCACGCCGCCGTTCTTGCTGTTCTGAACGGTGATCGCATAGGTGGTGACACCGGCGCCGCCGCCGCCACCGGAGGAACCGCCGCCGGAGGAAGAACCGCCGCCGGTTGCGGAGATCACGGTGCCTTCATTGCGCTTTGCGTGGCAGTCGGAGCACTCCTCGTGCTTCAGGCCGGTCTGGGTCGTGGTGGCCTCCTTGTCTACCTTCCACACGAAGGTGTGGTTGGCGGTTTCGGTGTAGGTGGAGCCGTCCGTCATCTTGCAGGCGGTGCAGGTGCGGCTATGATTGGTATCATTAACCTTCTTCCATGCGGAGAAGGTGTGGGCTTCCGCCTTGAAATCGTCGCCTGCTGTGCAGGTCTTGGTATGCGTGCCGGGGTCCATGTATATCCAGGGCTGTGCTTCGGTATCGTGGGTATGAGCAACCGTAACGGTGCAGGTGGCCTTCTTATCGCCGCAGGAGACCGTGATGGTGGCCTCGCCCTTGGCAACAGCGGTCACCTTGCCGTTGCTGTCAACTGTTGCCACGCCGGTATTGCTGCTCTCCCAGTTCAGGATGCCCGTTGCGTTGACAGGCTCCTTGACGGCGGAGAGCTGACAGATGTCGCCGACATTCTTCAGATTTACCTTCGTCGGGGCAACGGTGACGCCGGTAAGTGCAATCGTGGGAGCCTCGGTCACGGTGACATAGAAGTCGGAAAGCGAACTGATGTAGTTATTATTGTCCTTGTTGATGGCAACCAGCGCTATTCTGGTATTCTTCGATCCGGTGTGCGCCTTTGTTGCCTCGATCTCGCCGTCCTTCAGCGTAATGTTATCGTCACTCGTCTTATACGAAGGACCGTAGTTGACAATGCGCCATGCCAAATCATAATTCTCCAGCGCGCCCTCGGGGTACACAGAAACGGTATACTTCGGCAGGGTCATGGTCTCGCCGGGGTGCATCGTTGCGTCAGCGAAAGTAGGAGAAACGGTGATTTCGGCATCACTACCGATGTCACTCACGTTCTCATACACATGGACTCTCCAAGTGCCGTAGGACTGCGCTGCCGGATAGCCGCCGTACTCCGCTGCCAATGTGCCCGTTCCCGCTTTATTGCCATAGATGGTGACGCTGAGGATTTCAGCACCGGAGGCCACCGGAGCAGTGGGGTAGGTCACGGAGAACGGAGCAGATGCATCGTACTGGGACTTGAAGGTGAAAGCAGACCATGTATTGGCACTGTTGGGGTTCTTCGTGACGTTGAGGGTCACGCTCGTGCCCTTTTTGATATAAATGGTGTTTCCGTTTCCGTAGGAACTGTATACCTTGCTGCCGCTCTCGTCCGTCAGGATGATTCGGTTCAGCTTGGTTTCATCGTCCAGCAGCACGCTGCTGCTGCTGATCTTGGAGCCTGCCGTATGGGTGTCGGTCTCCTTGTAGCGGGTGTAAATGTAATAGGTGTTGCCTGCGGTCAGGTTCTCCACCGTAGCGGAGGTGATCGGCGTGCCGGACGGCCATCCGCTGCCGGAGGCGGGAGAATCGGTATAGACATACTCCTGCTTGTCGGAGTTGAAATCGCTGATTACAAACTTCTTGTAGGCGCCGCTATCGTCCTTCTGTGCCGCAACTGCCGGAGGTGCCGGGGTATTGTCGTTGTCGGCCTTGCTGACCTTCACCGCTGCGCCGACGATCTCGCCGAGATAGCCCTCCGCTGTGATCTTCACGCGGATGCGGACATTCTCGCCCATGTCAGCCGCCTTGGGGGTATACCGGGAGTCGTTCGCGCCCTCAATATTCTTCCATGTGTTGCCGCTGTCCGTGCTGCGCTGCCACTGGTACGACTTGGTAGCTTCTGCAGGTGTCACGCTGGCAGCGATGGAGATGGGGCGGTCGTAGACGATGCCGCTGGTGTAGTACACGCTGCCCGCGAGGGTGGGATCGGGTACAACCACCGGCGCCTGATTCACCACCAGCTTAACGATATGCTCGTTGCTGTAAATACCGACGTTGTAGTCGCTGTCGTTCTTTTTCAGATTCAGGTGCAGGGCAAAGGAATAGACCTTGGGGTCTGCGCCCGCAGGAATGGTGAAGCTGTATTCGGTGCCGGTGATGTTTTTATCGGTCTCGGGCGTTTTATTGCCGGAGATATAGCGGTCGCACTCTGCGCGATAGCTGTAGCCTGCATTTACCAATTCACTCACCAAAGGCTTCCACGTGAATTTGATGGTATGCGCCGTGCTGTTGTCCATCTTCTCAACTGCGCCCTTCCAGTCCTTGGCGTAGTTGATCTTTTTGCCGTTCAGCGTAACATCGGTAATGCCCCATGCGTTGGGGATGATTTTGACGGAGTTGGAAGCACTGCCTTCCAGCAACATTTTATAACCTTCACTTTTCGCTATCTTTTTCAAAACAGCGGTGTAAACATTGCGGCCGGTAAAGGTGCCGTTAGGCGTAACAACCGCGCTGTAGCCAAAGCATTGATCCAATCCCAACGCAATGTTGGGGTTGCTTTCTGGTTGATCCTCAGTTCCTATATCACCGTAAATGAAATAACCGCCACCGCTAACGGCTTTTTTTGTTTTTGCGTGAAGGTTTACTGTGCCCTCAAAGGTGCCGCCATTCAAACGGTACGGCATATAAAGTCTCGATATCCAAGGCCAGTACTGCAAATAAACATTGCCCTCAAAGGTGCCGCCGTTCACTGTGACAGCAGGATCAGAATTATTCTCCTCTGCTTCATACAGCACCTGCACATCCTTCTTGAAGGTGCCTCCGTTGATTTGAACAGATCCGTTTTCGGCCTGACTTCCGGTCAGATTTACACAGCCGTCAAACTCGCCGCCATCAATGATGACACTGCCTTGATTATTTTTTCTGGTTACCGCCTTCAGAGCGTAGCCCAGGCCATCCAGATCAGAGGCATAACCTTCATCAGCAAACTCCGGTTGGCTGAGTTTCACGCCATCCTTGATCGTAACAAAACTTCTTTCACTGTCAATTATAATGGCATTTGTTTTGTATGGATTGGAATCAACGGTGAATGTACCACCTTTCAGGGTCAGTGTACTATCAGTCGCGTAGATCAGTATGGCCTCTCGGCCTCCTAAAACGTTATCAAATGTGCCGGATATCTTACCGGTTTTCGCGGGACTGCTGTCCTGGATTGTCAGATGAGCATCGAGGCTAATATCAATGCCATAATACATATCAGCATCCCTACTCTTCAGAGCCAAGGTATTTCCATTCAGGTCAAGGGTACAGTGATAACCGGTATATTTAAAGGTCAGTGTGTCTCTTTTGAGCAGACCAAGACCCTCGTTGTAGCTGGTGGTATCAATGTTCTGTCCCAGTTTGATGTATTCCTTTTGCCCGTTGACTGCGTCCTGCAATTCCTTGTAGGTGTTAACGGTCGTCCATTCCGGCCCCGCCGCGCTCGCCGTCACGCCCATGGCGGGCAGCAGTGAGAGCAGCATGGCCAGCGTCAGCAGTAAACTGGTAATTCGTTTTTTCATTTTTTCTTCCTCCTTTATAGAAAAATCGGTCGATTTGCCGCGTTTTTGTCCCGGTTTGCGGCCGCCGGGCGGCTTTACCGCGCGTGTCCGTTCTGCATGGCCTGCGCCGTTTCGTCCAGCCACGCTCTCGCCTGCCGGTCTGTCAGGTCTCCCAGACAGTAGCCGTCGATCAGCCCCAGCTCCACCGCCTTTTCCAGCGCCGCCTGCTTTTCCGGGTGGCCGTCCTCACAGAGGAGATAGACCCGGCACTCCGGCAGCCTGCGCCGCACCTCGATGGCGATGTCGCAGCGGGCGGAAACGTCCTTGTCCTCCACGCCCTCGGAAAAGTCGGTCTCCAGCAGCAGAAGATCCGCCTGCTCCGCCGCGCACTGCCACACTACGTCCTCGCAGTCGTCCGAGAGGATGGCGATGGGTTTGCAGCCCCCCAGCGCCCGCAGCCAGTCCGCCGCGCGGCGGGTCATGGCGGGACTGGCGCAGCAGACCGCGGCCTTCGGCGGCTCCCGCCTGCGAAACAGGCTCATACCGCCGCCTCCCGTCTCTCCGGCAGACGCGCGCCGCACTCCGGGCAGTAAACCGCCACCTCGGTAACCACCACGCCGCAGCCGGGGCAGCAGCGGTGGCGGGAACGGTAGAAGTCGTAGAGGGTCGTCTCCGGCAGAGGCGCGCCGCAGTCGGCACAGTGCGTCCGGTCGGCGCGCCCCGCCCTGCCGCAGACCGGGCAGATCTTGCGTCCCCGCAAGGTCTCCGGCCCGAAGCCGTATTCCAGCAGCACCACCCGCCGCAGGGCCTCTCGCGTTCTCAGGTCATAATCTGTCATCTGGCTTCCTCCTTTCCGTCTGTGCCGCCTACCTGCAGTCTCGCCCCGCAGACGGGGCAGAAGCAGGCGTCCGGTTCGCGGAGCCGTGCGCCGCAGTGATGGCAGAATGAGGGGTACTCGTTCTCCCACGGCGCGCAGTCCAGACACCGGCCTGCGTTGACGTTGAACATGGCGGAGGAGACATACCGGCCGCACGCCGGGCAGCGGTTGAACCGCCACCGGCCCTCCTTCTCCCAAGCGATCTCCAGCGCCGCCTGCTCGGTGTCCGCCCGAATGGGCTTCGTCTCGCAGCACAGCTCGCCGGAGATGTCGCAGTAGAAACGGAAGCTCCGTCCGCCTCCTGCATCCGTGACGACCCGGTAGGTCGCCGTTTTTTTCGACTGCGTCATCCGCATCCCTCCTTCCTTTTTTTGCCTTGTAAAAGGGCGGTGGAATATGATACAATGAAGGAACAGAAGGGGGACTCCCCCTTTACATGTTCCTTTGATCATTTTTACGGTGCCACGCCGTATGGCATTGGCTCCGTACACCCCTCTTATACCATAGATTTGGAATCTTGTCTGTCCCCTAAATCCTTCATTTAGGGGACAAACCCCAAAAAAATTTTAAAAAAACCCGAAAAAATATCGCAAATTTACGAACATTTGTTCTATTTTGGAGGTTCTGCCCATGAAAAAGCGCGTTTTATCCCTGCTGCTCTCTGCAGCCCTTCTTCTGGCCCTCTCCGGCTGTGGAGAGGACACTCTGCTGAATAAGAAAGAGCCTGTAACTGTCACTTTCTGGCATGTTTACGGCGAACAGTCCGGCTCCCCCATGGATGTTCTGGTGCAGGAATTCAACCGCACCGTGGGTACGGATAAGGGCGTCCGGGTACAGGTGACGAATCTCTCCAGCGCCTCCATGATCGGCGGTTTTCTGAAGGAGGCCCAGAAGGGCGGCGACCTTCAGGATATGCCGGACCTTTTCACCTGCCACATCAGTGACGCCACCGCGCTGGGCGAGGACAATCTGGTGGACTGGCGCGACTGGTTCACGGAGGAGGAGCTGTCCGACTTCGTCCCCGGCTTTTTAGCGGATGGCACCGCGGAGGACGGAAAGCTGCTGCTCTTCCCTATCTCCAAGTCCACTCAGCTTTTGATGTTCAACGGCAGCGGCTTTTCCCGCTTCTCGCAGGCCACCGGTGCAAACTATGATGACCTTGCCACCTGGGATGGCTTCTATGACACTGCCCGGAAGTTCTCTGATTGGGCCGGCACCCCTTTCTGCGCTCTGGACTACCCGATTCGCGCCGTGGAGCTTTGCGCTCTGGAGCGGGGCAGTGGGAATCTCTACACGGAAAACGGCTGGTATGACACGAACAACGCCGTTTTCAAAGAGTGCTGGATGCAGTTCGCCCGTGCGCTCGCCCAGGGCCATGTGGTGGTTTCCGATCTCTACTCCAACACGCAGGTCATGACCGGCGAGGTTCTGGGCGGTCTCGGTTCCTCGGCGGCGATCCTCTACTATAATGATACTGTCACCTATCGGGACGGTACGCGGGAGCCTATGGATCTTCATGTGCTGCCCATGCCCATGAGCGCAGGCTGCGACGCCCTGATGACTCAGGCAGGTGTAGGGCTTGGCGCTTACAAGACCACCGAGCAGAAGGCAGAGGCTGCGGCTCTCTTTGTCCGCTGGCTGACCGAGCCGGAGCGCAATCTGGACTTCGTCGCGCAGACCGGCTATATGCCGGTGCGGAATGGTGCCTTTGACGGCATCGAAAACTATGATAAGTTTCCGGAGCCGGCGGAGAGCTATCAGCAGCTCTATGCCGCGCTGAAGACCATGCGAGAGGACTATACCCCCGTATCCGAGCCCCGCTTCGAGGGCTATTACAGTAAGGTGTCCGCCCTCTACGACGGCCTGCGTCAGCTTCAGAAGGAGCTGCCCGCACGCGCTGCAGCCGGCGAGAATGTGGATGCTCTGGCAGAGGAGACCTGGGCGCTGCTTTGCTCCATCCGGTAAGGAAAACGGTCTAACGATCTTTGGAGGTTATGGGGCATGACGCGACCCGCTCTTTCAGAATTGCATAACATCCGGCGCTCCATGCAAAAGCGGCTGGCGTTCTACATGATCACCTTAGGCATCATTCTGGCAGCGACATTGGTCGCAGGACTGTTCTTCTTCAATCAGTTGAAAAGTCCCCGGGAGGAACTGGTCACATCGTTAAACTTCCGCATGGAGGCGTTCGCCTCGGATATGGAATCCCTGTGGCGGAACGTTTCTGTGATGGGTGTCCATCTTTCGGAGGACATGACCGACCTCATCGAGGAACAGACATCGGATTTTTCCTCCCTCAGCGGAGATGTAAACGCTGTGGAGGCTTTGCAGGAGACTATGCTCGAGCCGCTGTGCCAGTATGGCCGACAGGTGGACTGCTCCGGCGCGTTCGTGATGCTGAACACTTCCCTGAACGACAACGGGTCTTTCAGCGGTCTGTACATCCAGCGGAGCAACTCTGCCCGCATGGCCAGTGACTTTCTGCTCTATCGGGGTATGGCTGACGTCGGGCTGCGGCATCATGTGATGCCCCACCGAAAATGGTCCCAGGAGTTTGATATATCCGAGTTCCCCAACCTCGCCGAGCACCTGAATACAGCGTCTGCACCCATTGACTATGACTGCCGGACAACTGCGCTGCTGACCCTGCCCGATACCTCGGAACGGGCGATTTTGCTCACCGTGCCCATTCTGGGCGCGGACGGCACGGTGTATGGACTCTGCGTCTTTTCCATCAATCAGAGCTATTTCTTCGCCCACCATGTCCAGCCCTCCGGTATCCGCAGCCTTGCCTGCCTCCTGACGGACGGTGCGGCAGGACTGGATATTCCCCAAAGCCTGATCACCTATCCCGCCGACGGCTTCTGCTTCGTGCCGGATGAGATACTGACGGACAAGAGCATTCGGGAGGGACTCACCGCCTACAGCGGAACCAAACACTCCTTTGTAGGGCTTTCCGAGCCGTTTCTGGCAGCCAGCGGAGATGCACAGCCCCATACGCTGAC
>OGCN01001895.1_pt1 | contig 25068 bp, 23 predicted proteins | sample 1570181 | NCBI WGS metagenome assembly OGCN01 (sample SAMEA4370584, study PRJEB24528) | human gut metagenome | reverse complement strand
AAACAACGGCGCGAGGGTTCAAATCCCTCCTACTCCGCCAAGAAAAAGCTCGATGGTTCGTTGAAACCACCGGGCTTTTTCCATTACTGCACACTTTTGCGAATTTTCGGGGCGGATGATTTACTTTTGCACCCGGATTTCTTATAATGGTATAAAACGGAAATGCCGGAACAGGAGGAAACGAGCAATGGCACTCAAAAAATTTGCCCGCAGGGACGTCATCCTGCCCGCAGTGGTCTTCCTGCTCACATTTGTGGTGGCGCTGTTTTCGCTCCGGCTTCTCTCGCTCAATCAGGAAAAAGACGAGCGGCTGCGGGCTGTCTATGCGGCCGAGTCCACCATCAGCCGTGTGTCTTCCCAGCTGAACCGCTATCTGGCAGAATCGGACTTCATCAAAAAATATATCGAGTCGGGCCGTGTGCTCCGTGAAGAGGAGTTTGCAGTTATATCCAGCAATATGCAGGATGGCAGCAGCGTCATCAAGACCCACGAGCTGGCGAAAGACGGCGTCGTCTCCCAGGTGTATCCGGTAGCGGGCAACGAGGCGGCCATCGGGCTTGATATGCTGCATAACCCCGCCCGCAAAAAGGAAGCAAACCTTGCCAAGAACAGCGGGATGTACACCATCGCTGGTCCCTTCGAGCTGGTGCAGGGCGGAACAGGCGCGCTGCTGTTCGACCCCATCTATACCTATAGTGAAAAGGGAGAGCGCTCGTTCTGGGGCTTCTCCATCCTTGTTTTACAGTGGGACGACTTCATTGAGGAGGTCGAGCTGGACAAGATGGAGGATGCTGGCTACCGGTATCAAATCTGGAAAAAAGATCCCTATACCGGCGAAAAGATCGTCATCGCGGAGAGCGAAGAGGATTTCCCCGGCAATGCGCTGGAAGTTGCGTGCAGCGTCCCCAACGATACATGGTATTTTGAAATCATCCCGAAAGCCGGGTGGTTCTCGGACCAGCAGCTCTTGCTGGGCATCGTCATCGCCACCATCATTGGCATGATGGCGGCCTATGCCTGCTGGGAACTCATGAACCGGCACCAGAAGGACCTGCAGCACGAAGCGGCCCTTGAAAAGTCTGCACAGGAGGCCCGGGCAGCCAACGAGGCAAAGACCCGCTTCCTGTTCAATATGAGCCATGACATCCGCACCCCGATGAACGCCATCATCGACTTTTCGGAGCTTCTGGAAAAGCACATCGACGAGAAGGACAAGGTGCTGGATTACACCGAGAAGATACGCTCGTCCAGCGCATTTCTGCTCTCGCTCATCAACTATGTGCTGGAAATGGCCCGCATCGAGAGCGGCAAGGCCGTGCTGAAAGAAGAACCCGGCGACCTGTGCGCGCTGATGCAGACGCTCTCAGACGTATTTGAGCCCTCTGTCCAGCAGAAAAAGCTGACCTGCACCTACCATACTGATGTCGAACATCCCTATATTGTGAGCGACCGCACCAAAGTGCGGGAGATATTGCTGAATGTCATCAGCAACGCCATCAAGTATACGCCCGAGGGCGGACATATTGCGGTGTCGGTGAAAGAACTGCCGGCTGAGAAGCCGAAAACGGGCCGCTATACCTTTACTGTTCAGGACGACGGCATCGGCATGAGCGAGGAGTATCTGCCCCATATCTTCGAGGAGTTCACCCGTGAGCATACCAGCACCGAGAGCAAAGTCATCGGCACCGGCCTCGGCCTGCCCATCGTGAAGGCTCTCGTGGAGTGGATGCACGGCAGCATCGACGTGCAGAGCAAGCTGGGCGCAGGAACCACTGTGACCATCACCCTTGGGTTCCCACTGGCGGATGAGGCCCAGAAGAGCGTAGAGGAGCAGGACGCAGAGGGCGACGCGGCCCAGCTCAAGGGCTGCCGCATCCTGCTGGCCGAGGACAACGACCTCAACGCTGAGATCGTCGTGACCATTCTGGAAGAGAGCGGCCTTACCGTGGAGCGCACTGCCGACGGTGAACTCTGCATCGAGGCACTCAAAGCCCACCCGGTGGGCTATTATGATGCCATCCTCATGGACATCCAGATGCCCAACATGGACGGCTATCAGGCGGCGAAGCTCATCCGCAATTTGTCGGATGGCCGCCGTGCCATCCCCATTATCGCCATGACGGCCAACGCCTTCGACGAAGACCGCCAGAAAGCCCTCTCCGTCGGCATGGACGCCCATCTGGCAAAGCCTGTTGATGTGAAGCGGCTGTTTGGGACGCTGCGGAAAGTGATAAGATAAGCATATCATTTCATCAATAACAAAAAGAACCCCAGCCTAAGCCGGGGTTCTTTTTGTTATGGGCCAGGCAGGACTTGAACCCGCGACCAAGCGGTTATGAGCCGCCAGCTCTGACCAACTGAGCTACTGGCCCACGAAGACGGCGGTCTGCCGCACATGGACTAACTATAAGTATACCAAAAAATCAGAAAAAAGCAAATCCTTTTGCCGGAATTATTTTGTGCGGCGGGCGTCGAACTTGCGCAGCATGAACTCGTCCAGCATCGCGGGCTGGAACAGCGGCTCTTTGTAGCCAAAAGCTTCCCGGATGAAGATGAGGGTCACGATGGTCTGGCGGCCCGGGTCGAACCGGAGGGTGTAGAGGGTGTCCAGCGGCTGCTGGGTGGGCTGATGGAGCGTCAGGTGGAGGGTGAAGCCGCCGTCGTTCTCCCGGCGGCACTCGTAGGCGAAGACATCGTCCGGGCTGTGCTGGTCCAGCCGGTCGAAGCAGTCGTCCAGCGGCAGGTCGGTGCGGAACTCGGACAGGCCGCTGGGGCCGTACTGGCTGCGGCGGTTCTGGTCTTTCTTAGACAGCAGAAATACGATAAAGCCCAGAATGGCCGCGAGAAGAAGGATGGAAAAAACAGCGTTCATGTGCGCCTCCCGATGGAATTTGTGTCGAGTTTTCCTTATTGTAACACAACACGCCCCAAAATGTGTTATAATATTTGAAAAATTCCAAAAACTGATGGGGAGCCTGCGCCCTTTCTGCGGGCGGGAGGGACGATATGAAACTCAAATTCACGCGAAAGACCTGGTATTTCCTGCTGCTGGCTTCCGCAGCGGCCTCCATGCTCAACGGCTTTGCCGTCCTGAGCGGCACCAGCTTCGGCCTCATCGAGCAGATCGCATTCGCCGCGGCGGGCATCGCGGCCCTTTTCCTCGCGGCGGAAAAAGGCTCGGCAAGCTGGGAAAAACGCAACTTCACCGGCGTGTTCGTGCTGCTGATGGTGAGCTACATGATCAACGGCTGGGCGGGCTACCTCTGCTCTGCGCTGGCGTGGCCGCTGCTGCTCAGTACTGAGTACAAGCGCGGCATGGCCATCCAGCGCCAGCTGCAGCTGGTGGGTGCCGCCGAAGCGCTCCACCTGTTCTTCCTGCTGATGGCGAAATACGGCGGCATGGCCGCGCTGGGTTTCTGGACGAACCTGCTCTGGGTGCTGCTGGCCTGCGCCCGGGGCTGGGCGGCACTGAGCCTCTATAAGATGCAGGAGGACGCATGACCCAGCGGCGGAGAAGACGCCGCGCCCGGCGGGGCCGGTTCGGGCGGCGGGCGTTTCTGGCCGGGGTAGGCTGCGCCGCGCTGGCCGGGGCAGCGGTGATGCTGGGCCGGGGCCAGACGGCCTCGGCGTCGTCGGTGCCGACGACGGACGAAGCAGAGCCAAACGCCGCCCTGCCCTCGGGTGAATGGCGGGCCGTCTGGGTGAGCTATCTGGAATGGGCCGGGATGGACTTTTCGTCCGAAGAAGCCTTCCGTGCCGGTGCGGCGGAGCTGATGGACAACTGTCTGTCCATCGGGCTGAACACCGTCATCGCGCAGGTGCGGCCTTTCGGGGACGCGCTTTACAGGAGCACCCTCTTCCCGTGGAGCCATCTCTGCACCGGCGTACAGGGGCAGGACCCCGGCTTCGACCCGCTGGACGTCCTCATCACCGAAGCACACAGCCGGGGCCTTTCGCTGGAAGTGTGGGTGAACCCCTACCGCCTCCGCTCCTCGGCGAAGATGCCGCCCGCACTGGCGGAAAATAACCTTGCCAATGTACATCCCGAGTGGGTCTGCGCCGTGGGCGAGGGGCTGTACCTGAACCCGGCTATCCCGGAAGCCGCAGACTATGTGGTGCAGGGCGTGGCCGAGCTGGTGCAGAACTACGCTGTGGACGGCATCCACTTCGACGACTATTTTTACCCCACGACAGACGCTGCGCTGGACGCGGCCCAGTTCGCCGCCAGCGGCGCGGGGGATCTGGCCGCATGGCGGCGGCAGAACGTCACCGCGCTGGTGAAAGCGGCCCACGACGCCGTCAAAGCCGCCGACGCTACCCTCCGTTTCGGCGTCAGCCCGCAGGGCAACCCCGACAACGACTTTGGACAGCAGTACAGCGACGTGAAAGCATGGCTGGCCGCCGAGGGCGAAAACGCCGTGGTGGACTACCTCTGCCCGCAGATATACTGGGGCTGCGGCTATACCCTCCAGTCGGGCAGCACCCGCTTCGCCTTTGAGAACATCGTGCCGGAGTGGCTGGCCATGCCCAGGGCGGCATCCACGGCCCTCTACTTCGGGCTGGGAGCCTATCGCATCGGCGAGGGCGACGGCGGTGCCAACGAGGACAGCCAGAGCCAGTGGTGTACGGGCAGCGCTCTTGCCCGGCAGGTGGAAAGTCTGCACAGCCTCGGCGCGGGCGGATGGGCGCTCTACCGGTACGATTCGCTGTTCCGGTCGGCTCAGCCGGAGCTTGCCGACGCCGAACGTGCGGCGCTGGCCGCTCTGACTACAGCCTGAACTCTTGTATGGAAAAGCAAAATGCGGTATACTATATAAATCGTGTAAAACCTCGTGTTAAAACAAAATTTGAGGATAAAAGATCATGAAAAAGATAAAGCGAATCGTCCTGCTCGTCGTGGCGGTGCTGGTACTGCTTGTGGCTGCGTCCGGCGTCAAGACTGTGCTGGACATGAAGAACAGCGCGGACAATGAGGTGCAGGAAGAGGACAGCACCCGCTGGGCCGAACTGACCAGCGACCCGCTGAGCCTCGAGGGCATTGCTGACGCCTCGGCCAAGTATGCCTCGGCGGCGGTAAACGGGAGCCTGAACCTCGTGTTCAACGGCATCTGGAGCCGCCAGACCGATTACTTCACCGTCCCGGGCGGCAGCCTGACCATCACCGGCTACGGCACCGCCGAGGGTACCCAGCGGTACAAGGTGTCCGTCTGGCAGAAGGTGGCCGGCGGCGCACAGTACGTCAACGGAAGCACCTATTATATCAAGACCGATGGTCAGAACTACCGCTGCGTCATCTCCGGGCTGGACCCGGCGGCCAGCTACCGTCTGACCATCTCCTACGATTCCAGCCGTTACTACCTCTATGGCGGACTCAAAGTGGAGGGCATAGGATGAAGACACAGACCAAACATTCGCTTATGCTGATGCTCTGTGCCTTTATCTGGGGTACGGCTTTCGTAGCCCAGAGCGCAGGCTCCGGCATGGGGGCCTATTCCTTCCTCGCAGGTCGCAGCTGGCTGGCTGTCCTCGTGCTGATCCCTACCGTGTTCGCCTTCGACGCCGTACGCAAAAAACAGGGCCAGCCCTACGGCTGGCCAAAGGAGAAATCGGAGCGCAAGACCCTGCTGGTGGCGGGCCTCGTCTGCGGCACCTTCCTGTTCGCGGCCTCAGCGGCTCAGCAGATCGGCATCACCATCAACCCGTCCACGGCCAAGGCCGCGTTCCTGACGGCCATGTACGTTGTGATGGTGCCGGTGTTCGGCCTCTTTCTGGGCCGGAAGGGCAGCGTTCAGCTCTGGGTCAGCATGGTCATCGCTGTGGCGGGCCTGTATATGCTCTGCATGAAGAACGGCTTCGGCGGCATTGAGACCAGCGACTGGATACTTCTCAGCTGCGCCGTGCTGTTCAGCTTCCAGATCATGTCCATCGACCACTTTTCGCCGCTTGTGGACGGTGTGCGGCTGAGCCTCATCCAGTTCATCGTGGTGGCTGTGGAGAGCTCTGCGGCGGCGCTGATCTTCGAGACGCCCACGCTGGCAGAGTACGGCGCAAACTTTCTGCCTGTGGTCTACTGTGGCGTCATGTCCAGCGGCGCGGGCTATACGCTTCAAATCCTGGGCCAGAAAGATTTGAACCCCGCCATCGCCAGCCTTATCATGTGTTTGGAAAGCGTATTCAGCGCGCTGGGCGGCTGGCTGCTGCTGGGCCAGAACCTTTCGATGCGGGAGAGCGCAGGCTGCACCCTCATCTTCGCCGCGGTCGTGCTGTCTCAGCTGCCCCTTGCGGAGCTGCGCAGATGCAAAAAGGGCGCGTGATGCTACGGGCGGCCGGGGGCATCCCCTATGAGCTGACGCGGGGGCGGGTCAAGCGGCTCAACCTCCACGTCCGACGGGACGGCACCGTGGCCCTCAGCATCCCCCTGCGCACGACGCTGGAAGCGGCTGACGCCTACGTCATCGCCGAGGCGGAGTGGATACGGGCTGCACAGGCCCGGCAGGCCGCCCGCGAAAAGCGGCAGGGGGAACTGCCCGACAAGGCGGCCGCCCTGGCCCACTTCACGGCCATGAGCGACAAGGTCTACCCGGCCTTTGCCGGGGTACTGGGCGGGCAGAAGCCCACCATTAAAGTGCGCAGCATGACCAGCCGCTGGGGCGTCTGCCACATGGCGAAGCGCCAGATCACCTTCGCGCTCCAGCTCTACAATATGCCCGAGGCGGCACAGATCTATGTGGTAGTGCATGAGTACTGCCACTTTTTGCAGCCCAACCACAGCCCGGCTTTCTGGGCCGAAGTGGCGAAGCTGATGCCGGACTGGAAAGCCCGGCGGGATTTATTAAAATAGGAGAGAAAATCTTTTGGAAAGCGAAAAGACCTCCGGCGGCGATAAATATTCGAAGCTCGCCGGCAATACCATCATCTTTGCCATCAGCAGCTTTTCGTCCAAGCTGCTGACGCTCATCGTTCAGCCCTTCCTGACGTACGCGATGGCCGAGATTTCTGACCTCGGCCTGTCGAAGATTTTGAGCCAGTACGCCAACCTGCTCATCCCCTTTGTGTCGATGGGCATGTCCAACGCCATCATCCGCTTCGGCCTCGACAAGGGCAACAGCGAAAAGCAGGTGTTCACCAACGGCCTGCTCACAATCCTCGGCGGCTTCGGCATCCTCGTGCTCTGCTGGCCGGTGGCGCAGTTTTTGCCCGATATGGCTCAGTACGGCCTGCTCATTTATATTTACGTCCTGATGAGCTGCCTGCGCACCCTCTGCACCCAGTTCGTGCGCAGCCGCCAGTGGAACAAGCTGGTGGCCGTGGACGGTGTGCTCTGCACCGTGGCGACCATGGCGTTTTATGTGCTCTATCTGGTGGGTTTCAAGTGGGGGGCCAACGGCTATCTGCTGGCCATCATCAGCGGCGACTTTGTGAGCGTGCTCTTCCTGATGTTCACCGGCAAGCTCTGGGATTTCATCGAGCTGAAGGGCATCAACAAGACCCTCTGGAAGCAGATGCTCCACTTCTCGCTGCCCATGATACCGGCCCAGATAAGCTTCTGGATCATCAACGCCTCCGACTTGTTCTTTGTGCGTGAGATGTGCGACGGCCTCGACGGCCACAGCGGCGACGCATGGAGCGGCCTGCTCTCCACCGGCTATTTCCTGCCCACCATCCTCACGACGCTGGGTCTTATCTTCTACGACGCATGGCAACTGTCGGCTGTCACCGAGGAAGAGGGGAGAGCCAGGTTCTTTACCCAGATCTTCCACACCTATTCCAGCGTGCTGTTCTGCTGTGCGGCGGGCATCATCTGGCTCTGCCGCCCGGTCATGCACGTCATGAAGTCCAACTACTATTACGCATGGCACTTCGTGCCGTTCCTCGTGCTGGCGTCTACCTGCAGCTGCTTCAACCAGTTCATGAACAGCGTCTATGTCGTGAATAAGAAGTCCCAGCGCAGCATGGTCACCATGATGGCCGGTGCCATCAGCAACTGCCTCATGAACTACTTCTTCATCAAGTGGTGGGGTCCTGTGGGTGCGACCTATGCGTCCTTCCTCGGCCTCGGGCTGGTGTTCACTCTCCGCGCCATGGATGCCCACGGCATGATCGGGATGCATGTCCACCCGGGCCGTGTCCTCGTCAACGCCGCCGCGCTGGTGTTCGAGGCTTTCGTGCTGCTGGCCGAGACGCCGCTGTACGGCCTCTGGACGGGCATCATTACCGCCCTCATCATCCTGTACAACTTCTCCGGTGTCTGGGCCATGGCCCGCATCCTGCTGCCTAAAATTCTGGGCCGCCGGGGCAAGGCCCTTGTGGCTGTCGTGGACGGCTGGGCAGCCAAAAAGTAAAAATGGATCTATAAGCGCTCTGTCAGGCGGCTTTCGGGCCGCCCGGCGGGGCGCTTTTCCGTAGTCCAGAAGAAAAAGCCCCCACATCGGCAGTCCGATGAAGGAGCTTTGGATTCAAAGATGCAGTTGTTTTTCGAGCCAGCCGGCGATGTCCGCAAACACCTCGGCTTTGTTCGTCTCCACCAGCAGCTCGTGGCGGGCGCCGGGGTAGAATTTCGACTCAATGTTCCCGACACCGGCGTCCCGGAGGCTCTGGATAGCCCGCCGGACTCCGGCGGTGCGCTCGCCCACAGGGTCGGCGTCACCGGCGAGGAAGAGAAGGGGCAGGTCCTTTGGCACCCCGGCCAGAACGGCGGGGTCGTACAGCCGCAGGATGCCTGTGAACATGCTGTAGTAGGCGTTCAGGGTGAAGGTGAACATGCAGCGCTCGTCGGCGCGGTACTTGTCCACTTCGGCCTGGTCACGGTTGAGCCAGTCCTGAGGCGTGCGGCCCTCGAGGCCCCTGTTGTAGCCGAGGAAGGAGAGGTTCGCCACCAACTTGCTGCGGTGCTCCCAGCCGAAAAAGACGGCCAGCACCCGGCAGAGCGCCCGGGCTGTGGCGACCAGCGCTTTGGGCTGGAAGCCGGTACCCATGATGATGGCTCCGTCAAGCTCATCGCCCCACTCGCAAAGGTACTGCCGGGCGTAGAACGAGCCCATGCTGTGGCCCAGCAGAAAATAGGGGACGCCGGGATAGAGCTGCTTCGTCAGCGCGGTGACAGCGTGGAGATCGTCGAGGACGGCGCGGTTGCCGTCGGGCTGGGCGAAATAGCCGTAATCCGCCTTGGTGCGGATGGAGCCGCCGTGGCCCAGATGGTCGTGGCCGGTGACGAGGATGCCCCGGGCGGCCAGATACTCGGCCAGAGGCTTGTACCGGTCGATGAACTCCACCATGCCGTGGGAGAGCTGCAGGATGGCCCGCACCTCGCCCTCCGGCACACAGCGGAATGCATGGAGCGTCCGGCCCGGTACGCAGGAGGGCAGGGTGAAATCGGTCATCTGACTCATGTGATTCTCCTTTTCCGTTTACAGGGCAGCGATCTTGGCCCGGCAGGCGGGGCAGATGCAGTAACCCTCATACTGGGCCATGTCAGCCGCCAGCTCACCGCAGAAATCGCAGCTTCCGGCGGGACGGTGCTTTTTGAGGATGATCTGATCGCCCTCCACGAAGATCTCGAGCTTCGAGTCCTTGTCGATGTGCATATTGGTGCGCAGCTCCTTGGGGAGGACGATGCGGCCCAGAGAATCGATGCCCCGAACGATGCCAGTTGTTTTCATATTCATTTCTCCTTTTCAGTGTGTCCGGAAAGATGGCAGAATGAGCGTCGTTTACACCGACACAACGCAAAAAATGTTCCTGTGCAGGAAAAACAGGAAAATTCTGTCAACTTCGTGCCTGTTCAGTATACAAAAAGTTGAGCCATTCGTCAATCTAAACGGGCGGATTCGACAAAAACTTCTCAAAGAAGCAAAGAGGAGCCGCTTTCCAGCAGTCCCGTCTCGTTTTTCTGATTCACTTTCCAGTGGCAGGCGTCTGGCGATAGATGCCCAGGCTGTTGTCCGGCATTGGCATCTCCACCCGGGAGGCACGGTCGTTCACGGCCACCATCATCGCGGCCATTGCGGCCAGCACCACGGCAATGATGAGCCACTTTACAAAATTCGGCAGTTTTTTCATTTGTTACATCCTCAGTTGGTTTTCGGTCGGCAGAGGGTGCGGGCGTGGGCCAGCAGTTCCGCCGCCTCCGGCCCGGAAAGCTGTTTCACCCACGCCGGGCGCTCTGCTGCGCCCGGGCCGGTGCTGTCAGCTTCCGCAAAGCTGGCAAGGCCGGTATCGGTGCGGTCATTCCATGCGATAAAACCTTCCGGTGCGATGTGGGCGCCGAGACGGCAGTCCAGCACCGCCGTCTTGCCCTCGGGACGCCACGGACGCCCCAGATAGACGCTGCCCGGCGGGCAGTCGGAGACGAAATCGCAGTTCCAGAACACAAAGCCAAGCCCATCGGCTTTGCCCGAAGGAGCTGTGACATAGCTGTGGGGGATGTGGTTGTCCACCGTGCGGATGACGCAGTTTTCGAAGAGGGCGTCGCCGCCGCCAAAGATGAAATCAATGTCACCTGCGATCTCACAGTCGGTGTAGTACTGGGCGGTCGGTTTGCGGGGCGCAAGACTGCGCGGGCCGAGAAAGCCGTCCTTCTCCCGCTCCTTTTCGGGCAGCGGTGCGCAGAAGAGCGTGTCCTGACTGCCCAGCAGCTTGACCCGGCGGAACACCGCCCGGGTGCTGTCCACATAGGCCGCGACGGCCTGCCCGGCTTTCGCGCCCGGGCCGGCGTCGTTTTCAATCGTCATGTCCTCCACGCAGAGCGTTTCGCCGCTGAAAAAGGCGGTGTAGCTGCGGAAGGTATGGGTGGGCCGCCCGTCCTTGTGAGGCAGCTTGCCGCCGTCGCCCCACACGAGTTTTGTCTTATCTGCACCCGCCCCCCGCAGGGTGATGCAGCGCTTTTCGCAGACCAGCTTTTCCCGGTAAATGCCGGGACCGACCTGCACCAGTGCTTCCTCCTCATAGGGTACGACCAGCACCGCCTCCGCGATGGACGCGAAGTCGCCGCTGCCGTCCTGTGCAACTGTAACTGTCAGCATATGTGTCTCTCCTATAATCGATTCAGATACTGACAAGTATACCCTCTCGCCGCCTAAAAAGCAACTCAGCTGTTTTCGAGCCGGAGGACAGCGGCGGTAATGTCGTCGGGACGGCCCCGCTGGACGGCTCGGGCGCGGGCGGCTTCCACCAGCTTTTTCGCCAGAACGTCGGGCTGTTCTGCCTTGGCAGCGGAGAGTTCCAGCTGCTGCATCACCCAGCCGGGGCCGTCCACCAAGAGGCCGTCTGACACCAGCACCACATAGTCCCCCGCCGCCAGATGCACCACCCGGCTCTGTCCGCTGACGCCGCCGAGGATGCCCATCGGCAGGCTGGCTTCGCCCACAGCCCGGGCCTTGCCCCCATGCACGAGAAAGCCCGGGGCCGCACCGGCCTTGAAGAGCCGGGCTGTGCCGGTATAGAGGTCTACGCTCACGAGGTCGAGGGTCGCGCCGCTCTCCTCGTCGCTCTTGAGCGCCAGCGCCACGTTCACGAGCCGGGCCGCAAGCTCTGCGGTAAAGCCCGCTTTGAGCAGGCGTGCCGTCAGCTCTGCGGCGAGGTTGCCGTCTACTGCCGCCGGACGTCCCGTTCCCATGCCGTCGCAGAGTATCATCTGGGCCGCTGCCGCGCTGCAGAACTGCTGGACCGCGTCGCCGGAGATCTCGCCCCGCGCCGCCGCGCCCGCCGTCCCGAATACGGCCCGGAGCAGGGGCTTTTCGGCAAAGAGCAGGGTGGTCATCCCCTTGCAGGAGAGCACCTGCGGCGGCTCGAGGCTGCGGCGGCAGATATGCCCCACCTCCCCGGCCAGAGCGGCCAGCTCTTTTTCATTGAAGCGGGTGCGGGGCAGCGTCACTGCCGCCCGGGTGCGGCCCAAATCGTCCAGCGTCACAGCACATTCCAGCGGCGGCGTCCCCAGCTGAGCAAACAGCGCCGACACCCGGCCAGACTTGTAGGGCTCCGGGCTTCCGGGACGCCCCAGCTGTTCGCTGAGGACGCCCAGTGCATCGGCCACGGCGCTGTACTGCTCAGTAAGGGCCGTCCGCATGGCCTCGGAGTGGACGCGGGCCTCCCGGCGGCTGCGGTAGAGTGCAAACGCCTTGTCCCCCGCCGCGCAGAGCGCCGCCGGGTGGATGCACCGCGCCAGCTGACCGGGCAGAAGTGCCGCTTCCAGATGGCCTTTTTCTTCCAGAATGGGGCGCAGGGCCTCCATTCCTTCCAGCGTGGAGGCGTGCTCCTGCTTCCAGCAGACTTCCCGCCGTCCGCAGTTGGCGCAAAGGCCGTCGTGGATGTTGTCGATGACCCATCGGAAACCCTCGCACCGGCGTGGAAAAGCGTCGTACACCTCGTTCACCGTTTCCGCCAGCGAGGAGAGGCTTTCGGCCACCGCTTCCAGCCGGGTCGCGGCGGCAGAGAGGCGCGGCCGCTCGTCGCCGGGCGGGTCGTCCTCTTTGAGGGCAGGCATCAGCCAGCCCGCGGGCAGCAGGGTGCAAAGCCCCGCACCCGCCCCGGCACTGAGCAGAAAGCTGAACGCCCCCGCCAGCGGCTGGATGCAGAGCACCCCCGCCACACAGCCGCCCGCATAGGCCGCAAGCCCCTCCACCCGTCGCGCCGGGGCAAGCACTGCCGCAGCGGCACACCCACAGGCAAGCCCGGCGGCGGCAGGCGCAAGGGCAGGGTCTGACGCGGCCAGAGCCGCACCCGTCACCCCGCTGAAAGCCAATGCCTCCAGCGGCAGGCCCTTGCAGCAGAGGGCCAGCTCTGCCGCCGCACAGGCCATCACCCCGGGCAGGAAGAAGCCAAAGCTCATCCCGCCCAGTGCGGCGGCCACAGCGGCAGACAAGATCAGACTGCCCATGCCCGGTTTTTCGGGCGGGAAGCGCCGCAGGCCGTACCCCGCCGCCGCTGCCAGCAGGGCGTCGCCGCCGCAGAACAGGATGGTCTGGACGCCGTTTTCCTCCCCCGCCGCGAAGCAGACTGCGCTTCCCACCAGTGTGCCGCAGCCAGCCGCCACCGCCGGGACGAATCGGCCGGGCCAGAGCCACCGTGCCGCTACCGCCGCACCCAGTGCGCAGAGCAGGCAGACGCTCTCCACGGTCAGCGTTCCGAAACTCCGGGCCAGCACCCCCAGTGCGGCCCCAGCGGCTCCCACAGCGAAGCAGTCCTCTGCAAAGCCCAGCGTCAGCCCCAGCCCGAAAGGCATCAGCGCACCGTACAGCACGGCCCAGCCTCCGGCCAGCCCCAGCAGGAACGCGCTCCCCTGCCGCAGGGCAGGCCGCACTGCCGCCCGCGCCCGGAGCGCACCGTTCACCCGCTTTTTACCGTCTGTGAGCTGTATCGTCCGAAAAGACACCTGCATGAAAAAATCCCCGCTTTCCGGCGGGGATCTTTTGCAATATCACGCTGTGCTGTTCTGTTTCCCGCGCCTTCTGCGTATACTGTAGCGCAGAGTGCGCGCAGTTTTTGGCGGGGTGATGGGATGGGATAAAATCTCAGCAGAAGTAGTGCGCTTCGCCAAAAAAGCTCGTCCATTTTGCGACCACCTCGGCACTTCGCGCCTCAATGATGGCCATGATGTTCCGCAGAATGCGGGGCGGTATCTGCGAATTGTTATTGCTCAGATAGCACTTTCCGGCTCGTGTTATCCATATCTTGGTGGCGTTTGCGCTGGGTGCGCCCTGTGCCACATGAACATGGATAGGCTCCAGCGGCTCGTTCTCATTGGCCCAGAAATAGACCCAGTAAGAGCCTATCTTAAAAACCTGCGGCATTTTCGACCCCTCCCTCTTTGGAGAACTGCAGAATCAGATGAGCCGTAGATTCCACAAGCTCCTGATACCGGGCAATTTCCTCCGGGGTAAAGCCGTTGATGTCTTCCCATTTGTAGTCCGGAAGATAGCAGACAGCAGAATGGAAGCAGTCTTTTGCATCCGGCTTTTCAAAATAGACCTTCACGCGGCCATCCGGGAGCATCTCCGAATGGACGACCTCGGTGTTATCGTCCAACGTCATAAACGGATACATCATACAGACTGCCTCCTCACTTTTTATTATAAGGTATTTCAGCCATTCAGCTTCTCGATAGCGGCCTTCACCCGCTCGAGGGTCGTTTCGCGGCCCATCATGCAGGCGAGATCGGTGCCGCCGCCGGGGGTGCGCTGCCTGCCGGAGAGGGCGATGCCCAGCGGGTAGAGCAGCCAGCCATTCTTCTTGCCCAGCTCCTCGGCCTTGGCCTTGCAGGCGTCGAAGACGGTGTCACGGTCATTGAAGTCCAGTGCCTCGTCGCTCAGCACGGGCAGCAGGGCTTCCAGCGCCTCCTTTGCGGACTCAGGGGTGGTCTTCTGCTTCTTGTTGGCGTAGAGGCTCACGTCATACTCGGGCATGGCGTCGAAGAAATCCAGCTGCTCGGGGATCTCGCCCAGGACCTCGCAGCGGGGCTGCAGGTTTGCACAGAGCAGCTTCTTGTTGATGGGGGTATGGACGGCGCTGTCGATCCAGGGCTCAGCCTTGGCGAGGAACTCCTCGGGGGACAGGCGGCGGATATACTCGGCGTTGATGGCCCGCAGCTTGAGAGGGTCGAAGATGGCGGGAGACTTGGAGATGCCGTCCGGCGTCCAGATCTTGACCAGATCAGCCAGAGAGAAGATCTCCTGCTCGGCGTACTCGCCCTTGGGGCTCCAGCCCAGCAGGCAGATGTAGTTCAGGATAGCCTCGGTCAGGTAGCCCTTTGCAACAAGATCCTGATAGCTAGCGTCGCCGTTGCGCTTGGACAGCTTGTTCTGAGCGTCCTTCATGACCGGCGGGCAGTGGATATAGTTGGGGATGTTCCAGCCGAAAGCCTGGTACAGCAGGTTATACTTCGGGGTGGAGGACAGATACTCGCTGCCGCGGATGACGTGGGTGATGCCCATGAGGTGGTCGTCCACGACATTTGCGAAGTTGTAGGTGGGCATACCGTCGGTCTTGATGAGGATCTGGTCGTCCATCTCGCTGTTGTTGACCTCGATGTGGCCGTAGACCATATCGTCGAAACCGGTCACGCCCTCGCGGGGGATCTTCTGGCGGATGACGTAAGGCTCACCGGCGGCGAGGCGCTTTTCCACCTCTTCCTTGGGCAGGTCGCGGCAGCAGCCATCGTAGTGGGTCATCTCACCGTGGGCGCGCTGCTCGGCGTGGAGGGCTTCCAGACGCTCCTCGGTGCAGAAGCAGTAATAGGCCTTGCCCTCAGCCACCAGCTGCTCGGCATACTGCTTGAACATACCCATGCGCTCGCTCTGGACGTAGGGGCCGACGGGGCCGCCGATGTCCGGGCCTTCGTCCCACAGCAGGCCGGTCTCCCGCAGGGTGTTGTAGATGACATCCACAGCGCCCTCCACGTAGCGGCCCTGGTCGGTGTCCTCGATGCGGAGGATGAAGGTGCCGTCATCGTGCTTGGCCATCAGGTAGGTGTACAGGGCCGTGCGCAGGTTGCCAACGTGCATATAACCCGTAGGCGAGGGAGCAAAACGGGTGCGGATATTATTGTTCGGCATAATGATTTCTCCTTTTAATCTATCATAGGCAAATGAATTGCAAATATCTCTGCCTAAGTTTACCCTCTCCGGGCCTGTTTGTCAACGGAGACAGCAAAGAGAAGCGGCCCCGTTTTTGCATGATACCGCAGCCTCCCGCATATGCTGTACGGACAAATCTGAATGGGTGGGAGGCAAGGGTATGTTTGTGGTCACACTGAGTAAGGCAAGCGTCAAGAAGCTGGGCGTAGGGGCAATGTGCTGTGCGCTGGTGGTGTTCAGCGCCATGCTGGGGCGGTACATCAGCACCCGCTCGGTGGCTGTCGCGGCGGCAAGTAATAAAATCGAGAGTGCGCAGGACATCCAGACCTGGTTCACGGGCTACGGGCTGGATGTGGACGGCGCGTCCATCACCGCCGACAAGGTGAAGATCCCCCGCAAGTGGGACGACAGCTTTTCGGCCTTTAACGGGGTGGTGCAGCAGAGCGGCATGGACCTGGCCCGCTACAAGGGCAAGACGGTGGAGAAGTGGACGGCGCTCATCCCGGCGGCCAGCCGGGGCGATGTGAGCAGCTACGGTGTGCTGCTGGTCTACAAGAAAAAGGCCGTGGGTGCGTATCTGTTGGAAAAGCCCTCCGGCACCGTCACTGGGCTGAAAGACGCCCAGACCGCGATGGCCCTGCAGGAGGCCGAACAGGTGTCCGGCGAGGACTTCAGCGGGGACTGGGGCGAACGGCACGAGGATGAACTGACCGACGGGCAGGCCCAGCAGACCTCGGGCGAAGATTTCAGCGGCGACTGGGGAGAGCGCCACGACGGCGAGCTGGGCGCGGAGGGTCAGGCCCAGCAGACTTCCGGCGAGCCGGACGCTGCACAGGAGCAGCCCGTGCAGTACACCGACCTGCCGCTGGACGCCGAGGGCTACCCCGTCGAATAACCGTCATTCTGTACAAAAAAGTGCGATGAAACAGAAAAATTGTGCAGTAGTGGTATTTTTGCAGAAAGATTCTGTTCAATGTTACTAAAATTTTTGATAAAAAATCGGCAATATGAAAGGGTGAAAAAAGAACGACTAAGGTTTATAATAAAGATAGACATCCAGCAGCCAGAAGGTTCGAGTGCTGCGTCCCGAGGGGTAGGGTGAGCTGCCCAGGAGGACCGGATGAAGTAAGGAGAAAATGATCATGAAGGAATTCCAGTACACCGTTAAGGATGCCTGCGGCATCCACGCCCGTCCCGCCGGTCTGCTCGTCAAGGTGGCCAAGGGCTTTGCCAGCACCGCCACCCTCGAGAAGGACGGCAAGACCTGCGATCTGCGCAAGCTGATGGCCCTGATGGGCATGGGCGTCAAGCAGGGCGACACCGTTACCATCAAGGTGGAGGGCGACGATGAAGCCGCCTGCGCCGAAGCTATCCAGAAATTCCTGAGCGAGAACGTCTGATCGCCCAGCGTGATGAGAAGCCCTTGCGGGGAATGTCCTGCGGGGGCTTTTTGTTGCGGAACACAAAACAGCAAGAATAAGGAGAAATTGCAATGCAGGTAGGTACCGGTAAAAGCATCCTGAATGGCATTGCCATCGGAAAGCTGAAGATCTATAAGAAAAAAGATACCGTCATCTCTGCCGCCGAAGTGGCTGACACCGCCGCTGAAGTGGCCCGTTTTGAGGACGCCCGCGCCAAGGCCATCGACCAGCAGACCGCTCTGTACGAGAAGGCTCTGGCCGAGGCCGGCGAGGACATCGCCGAGGTGTTCAACATCCACGCCATGATGCTGGATGACGACGACTTTGTGGACGCCATCAAGGAGATCATCAACGGCCAGCACAAGTGCGCTGAGTACGCCGTCAAGACCGCCGGCGACAATCAGGCCGCCGTATTCGCCGCCATGGATGACCCCTATTTGCAGGCCCGCAGCGCCGACGTCATCGACATTGCACAGGCCATCCTCGACATTTTGCAGGGCGTGGACAATGCTACTTTGCAGGGTACTGAGCCCAGCATCCTCGTAGCCGAGGACCTGGCCCCGTCCGAGACGGTCCGCATGGACAAGAGCCTGCTGCTGGGCTTCATCACCCGGGAGGGCAGCTCCAACAGCCACACCGCCATCCTCGCCCGCAGCATGAACATCCCCGCCCTCATCCAGTGCAAGGACATTCAGGACGACTGGGACGGCAAGATGGCGGTCGTGGACGGCTACAACGCCTGTGTCTACGTTGACCCCACCCCCGACCTGCTCAAGAGCCTGAAAAAGCGCCAGCAGGAAGATCAGAAAAAGCAGGCACTGCTGCAGGAGCTCAAGGGCAAGCCCAACACCACCCTCGACGGCAAGACCATCAACGTCTTTGCCAACATCGGCGGCATGAGCGACGTGGGCGCTGTGCAGCAGAACGACGCCGGCGGCGTCGGCCTCTTCCGCACCGAGTTCGTCTACCTCAACTGCAAGGACTTCCCGACGGAGGACTACCAGTTCGAGGCATACAAGCAGGTGCTCGAGAGCCTTGCACCCCGCAAGGTGGTCGTCCGCACCTGCGACATCGGCGCAGACAAGACCGTGGACTACATGAAGCTCGACCACGAGGAAAACCCCGCGCTGGGCTACCGCGCCATCCGCATCTGCCTGACCCGGAAGGACTTCTTCAAGACCCAGCTGCGCGCTCTGCTCCGCGCTTCCGCTTATGGCAACATGAGCATTATGTTCCCCATGATCACCAGCCTGCGGGAGCTGCAGGACGCCAAGGCCGTGCTGGACGAGTGCCGCGCGGAACTGCGGGCTGAGGGCAAGAAGTTCGACGAGAAGCTGGAGGTCGGCACCATGATCGAGACGCCCGCCGCTGTCCTCATCGCCGACGAGCTGGCCGAGGAGTGCGACTTCTTCTCCATCGGCACCAACGATTTGACCCAGTACACCTGCGCTCTGGACCGCCAGAACGCAAAGCTGGAGCCCTTCTTCAACCCGCACCACCCCGCTGTGCTCCGGGCCATCAAGATGACCATCGACGCGGGCCACCGTCACGGCATCTGGGTGGGCATCTGCGGCGAGCTGGGCGCAGACACCGCCCTCACCGAGACGTTCCTGCGGATGGGCGTGGACGAGCTGTCCATGAACGCCAAGAGCGTGCTGCCCGTGCGCAAGATCATCCGCAGCATCGATTTGAGCAAGCCTTCCGATAAGTAAGGAGCGCTTGACCCCAAAAACTCCGCCCCCGGCAGGGAACTTCCCCGCCGGGGGCTTTGCATACCCGAAAAATTTTACTGAAATACTTCAAAACCATAAAGTGCAGTGCTATACTGGTAGCATCGAAATACCTGCTGAGAGGGAATTTTATGACACAACTGCTCATTCGCCTGTTCGTCCGGCACCCGGACGATACCAAGAACGCTGCCGTCCGTACGGCCTACGGCAATCTGGCCAGCCTCGTGGGCATGGCCTGCAATCTCCTGCTCTGTCTGGGCAAGCTGGCGGCGGGGACGCTGTTCGGCTCCATCGCCATCATGGCCGACGCCCTGAACAACCTCTCGGACGCCTCGTCCAACGTGGTGAGCCTTGTGGGCTTCCGTCTGGCGGCCAAAGGCCCGGACGAAAAGCACCCCTACGGCCATGCCCGGTATGAGTATCTGGCGGGCCTCGTGGTCTGCGTCACCATCCTCGCCATCGGGCTTTCGCTGCTGAAAGAATCTGTGCTCAAAGTGCTGCATCCGACGGCAGTGGTGTTCAGCTGGCTCAGTGTGGGGGTGCTGGCGGCGTCCATCGGCGTCAAGCTCTGGATGAGCCGCTTCAACAAGATCATCGGCCAGCGCATCAACTCTGAGACTCTGATGGCCACCGCCGCCGACAGCCGGAACGACGTGCTGACCACCAGCGCCGTGCTCCTGTCCACCGTTCTCTCCCACCTGACGGGCTGGGACGTGCTGGACGGCCTCATGGGCGTGGCAGTGGCGGCGTTCATCCTCTGGTCGGGCTGGGGACTTATGATGGACACCCTCAGCCCCCTGCTGGGCGAAAGCCCCTCGCCGGAGCTGGTGGAGCACATCGAGCACACCGTCATGAGCTACCCGGGGGTGCTGGGCGTCCACGATCTGATGGTCCACGACTACGGCCCGGGGCATCAGTTCGCCTCGCTCCACATCGAGTTCCCCGCCGAGGCCGACCCGCTGGAAGCCCACGACATCATCGACAACATCGAGCGGGATTTTCTGAAAAAAGACCACTTACAGGTCACCATCCACTACGACCCCATCGTGACGTCGGACGCCGCCGTAGGCATCCTGCGGAGCCGTTTGATGGAAAAAGCCCGCCAGATGGACCCTCGTCTGTCCATCCATGACCTGCGCATCGTGCCGGGGGACAGCCACACCAACGTGCTGTTCGACCTCGTGTTCCCGGCGGGCTACACCGGCGACAAGGACGCGCGGCTGGCCGAGATGTGCAATTTCGTCAAGGAGCAGGACCCGAGATACTGCTGTATGGTGAAGGTGGAGCAGAGCTATGCCTCCGCTCTGCCGGAAGAGGATCAATAAGAAAAAGAGGGAAAGTGTTATGCTGAACGAGACTTACCGCGCCATGCTGGGCCACAAGAGCGTCATCCGCGAGACTTTCATGTACGGCAAACAGCGCGCCGCCGAGATAGGCTATGAGAACGTGTTCGACTACTCGCTGGGCAACCCCAGCGTCCCCTGCCCGGACAAGTTCACCAAAGCCATGCAGACCCTGCTGGCTGAGGAAGAGCCTGTCGCCCTTCATGGCTACTGCCCCAGTCAGGGCGACCCGGGCTTCCGCACCGCCGTTGCGGCCCATCTGGCAAAGACCTTCGGCCTGCCTTATGAGCAGAAGGATATTTTCCCCACCACCGGTGCGGCGGGCGCTATCGCCCACGCCATCCGCGCTGTGACAAAGCCCGGCGACGAGGTGCTGACCTTCGCCCCCTACTTCCCCGAGTACGGCCCTTATGTGGAGGGGACCGGCGCTGTGCTCAAGGTCGTGCCGCCTCAGGCACCGGCGTTCCAGCCGAATCTCGACGCCTTTGAAGAGATGCTGACCGAGAACGTCACCTGCGTCCTCATCAACACCCCGAACAACCCCACCGGCGTCGTCTACTCCGCCGAGACCCTGAGCCGTCTGGCCGACATCCTGACCGAAAAGAGCAAAGTTTTCGGCCACAACATCTTCCTCGTCAGCGACGAGCCCTACCGTGACATCGCCTTCGACGGCAAAAAGGCGCCTTACCCGGCAGCGTTCTACCCCCACACCCTGACCTGCTTCTCCTTCTCCAAGAGCCTGAGCCTGCCCGGCGAACGTCTGGGCTATGTGGCTGTCCGGCCCGGCTGCGAGGGCGAAGACGTGCTGGTGGACATGATGGCTCAGATCTCCCGCTTCACCGGCCACAACTGCCCGCCCAGCATCATCCAGAAAGCCACTGCCGAGTGCCTCGACGTCACCAGCGATCTGTCCGTCTACGAGACGAACATGAACCTGCTGTACGATAAGCTCACCGAGCTGGGCTTTGAGGTGGAGCGCCCCGGCGGCACATTTTATATCTTCCCGAAGGCGCTGGAAGAGGACGCCAACGCCTTCTGCCTCAAGGCCCGGGAGTTCGATCTGCTGCTGGTCCCCAGCGACACCTTCGGCGTCAAGGGCTATGTCCGCTTTGCCTACTGCATCGACACCGAGAAGGTGAAGCGCAGCCTGCCCGCACTGGAAAAGCTGGCCGCAGCCTATAAAACCTCTCAGTCTCGCTGACGCTCGCCGGCTCTTCTAAAAGGAGAGCCAAATCGGACTAGCTTATGAAAAAGAGGTACTAAAATGCATCCGCTCCCCGAATATCCCCGCCCGAGTATGCGCCGGGACAGCTACGTCAACCTGAACGGCCCGTGGGACTACGCCATCACCCAGAGCTCGGAGTTCCCGGCAAAGTGGGACGGCGCTATCCTCGTACCCTATTCGCCCGAGGCGAAAGCCTCCGGCGTGGGCCGGACGCTGCAGCCCGGCCAGTGGCTCCACTACCACCGCACCTTCACGCCCCCGGCGGGCGAGGGCGGGCGCGTCCTGCTCCACTTCGGGGCGGTGGACTACGCCTGCGCGGTGGAGGTGAATGGCCGTCTGGCCGGGGGACACCGGGGCGGCTACTGGCCCTTTACGCTGGACATCACCGACCTGCTCCGCCCGCAGGGCCGCAACACCCTCTGGGTGGCCGTGCAGGACCCCACCGGCACGGGAACGCAGGCGAGGGGCAAGCAGACCCTCCGGCCCGGCGGGATGTTCTACCCGGCCCAGAGCGGCATCTGGCAGACGGTCTGGCTGGAACGGGTGCCGGAAAATTACATTGATACGCTGACCGTCACCCCGGACTACGACGCCCGGACCGTGACCGTGAAAGTCCATACCTCGAAGCCCGGCGGCGCAGTGAACCTCTGGGCCGTGGTGCGGGCCGGCGGCGTGACCATCGCCGAGGACTGGGGCAGCGACGAGGCCGACCGGGACGGTGAAGTGACCCTGAACATCGCCGAAGAGCATTTCTTTCCGTGGAGCCCCGACAGCCCCTTCCTCTATGATTTGACCGTCGGCACGACCCAGGGCGAAGAAGAGGGCTTCGACACCGTCCACAGCTATTTCGCCCTCCGCAAGTGGGAGTGCAAAGAGGATGCAAAGGGCATCCGGCGGTTTTTCCTGAACGGCAGGCCCATCCTGCTCAACGGCCTGCTGGACCAGGGCTATTGGCCCGACGGCCTCTACACCCCGCCCTCCGACGCGGCTGTGGAGCACGAACTGCACACCGTGCGGGAGCTGGGCTTCAACCTGCTGCGCAAACACGCCAAAATCGAGCCGGAGCGCTGGTACTACCACTGCGATAAGCTGGGCATCATCGTCTGGCAGGATATGGTCAACGGCGGCGGGGCCTACCCGATGTGGTACGTCACCTACCTGACCAACGCCTTACAGCCCCTGATGCGCCGCGCCCCGGACGGGAAGCTGCTGTGGGGCTTTCTGGGCCGGGGCAGCACCCACAGCCGGGAGGAGTACGCCCGGGAGCTGGCCGACACGGTAGCCGCGCTGGGTCGGCACCCCTGCATCGGGTGCTGGGTGCCGTTCAACGAGGGGTGGGGGCAGTTCGACGCGCGGAAAGCCACCGAGACCCTCCGCGCCCTCGACCCGTCCCGTCCGGTGGACGAGGCCAGCGGCTGGTTCGACCGGGGCGGGGGAGATGTGCATTCCATCCACAACTACTTCTATCCGCTCCGCATCCGCCCGAACGTGCGCACGGTGGCCCTCAGCGAGTACGGCGGCATTGCATGGCCCATGCCCGGCCATGAGCCGCCCCGGAAGACCTACGGCTACGGCACGGCCAGAAGCCGGGCAGAGCTGACCGAGCGCTACTGCGATCTGCAGCGCAAGACGGTGCTCCCGCAGCTGAAAAAGGGCCTCTCGGCGCTGGTGTACACCCAGCTGACCGACGTGGAAGACGAGGTGAACGGCCTGTTCACCTACGACCGCACGGCCATCAAACCCGATGCCGCCGCCGTCCGCGCCGTCAACGAGGCGCTGGAAGCGGAGTTTGAAAAGGCAGTAAAAGCATGAACGGGCTTTCGGCCGTTTTCCCCTGTGCAGACAGAGCGGCTGCCCTTATTATAAAGGTAAAGCAAAGGGCAGCTTTTGAGGTTTTTTGGCACAAATTTTGGCACGGATGCACATTTAACGGGCAGTTTGCTATTTTTCACGGCTTCTGATTGGACAAAATGCCGAAAACAATACCGTATCTTGACAATCTTGTGAAAATGCACTATACTGAACCCATCGAGACAGACCACGAAGTTCTTGTAGTGGTTTGCCGAAATAAAAAATATTTTTTATTGGAGGAATATCACTATGAAAATGTTCAAGAAGATCATGGCTGTTGCTCTCGTGGGCGTCATGGCTCTGTCTATGCTGACTGGCTGTGCTGTCAAGAATGAGAATGACATGAAGAGCGCTCTGAAGCTGGCTGGCCAGACTCGTGGTGTCACCGTCGAGGTCAACAACGACAAGAAGGTTGATGGCAAGAAGCTGTCCGCCTGGGCTGAGGAAGCCGCTGGCGTGCTCGATGATAAGGTTGGCGAAGATCTGACCGATCGTTACACCTTCGATGACGGCAAGATCATTGCTTATGTCATTAAGGAGCAGAACTCTACTGAGAAGTGGAGAAAGATGGCTGGCTGCGCTGTCGACAATATGAAGGCTACCGCTAAGGCTGATGAAAACGACAAGTATTCTGTTTCTATCGACACCTTCAAGGCTAAGAAAGAGGCTGACAAGAGCGCAAAGAACGATTACGTTGTTATCGTTGTTGAGGCAAAGGCAACTGTGTAATCAGCCTTTCTAAAGCAAAAGTAATTACAGGCACACGGCCTGTAATGATAAACATTATATGTTCGCGCATGTAGTGATTTATCTCACATAGTCTAAGGGCGAGGTTCCGCAAGGGGCCTCGCCCTTAGGCTTTTTATAGGTGCTGGGCTATTGACATTGGAGAACGATTCCTCTATAATCAAGGTGCAGACCAGTTAAAGATGCATGAACTGGAAAATAATGGAAACTCAAAAGCGCAAAAACTGCCCGTTTTGAGATGCCGCAGAAGGCGAAAATGACGCCGGAATATAAGAAAAATGATGCATCTGCATTGTTTTTAAGAGAACGGATAAAAACGTCGGATTGCATCAGAATGCGTTAGAAAGCGTCGGACCGCCCGCCCCAGCCTGAAAAGGCCGAAGCGGGCGGTCCGTTTTTATCTTTTGTATTCTGGAAGTTCTGACGCTTGACAATCCGCGTACGACTGCCTATAATAAAGATAAGGAAAGGCGCTGGCTGCACAGTGGTCAGCTCCCGTTCTGGATGTCAGATTTTATAAGAAAAAATGACCGCTCAGGTTGGGAAGTCTGGGGCGGTCATTTTTCTTGTCATTTTTTAGAATAGTGCTTTGCCCGAGGTTTGTCCCGAAAGACATCCCTCGAGATCATCCATGTCACATTGATGACACCGATGATGACTGTAGCCAGAAGGTTCAGTGCGGAAAAAACAATATTCAAAATATCCATAATGGATTTCCTCCTTTAGGTATCTCATGTAGAAACATTCGAACCGTCCGGAGGACGACAGAAATTGAACTTCCTCCGGACTTGACATCAGGAGGGAGCATGACCGCTGCACTTGCAGGACAGCGCCTTTCTGCTAAGAGGATACCATAAAAAACGATAAAAAGCAACGCCGCACGATGCATATCCGCGCGGCGCTGGAAGCGGAGTTTGAGAAGCTAGGATAGCCATATTCTTGTGCTTGACAATCCACGTACGGCTGTCTATAATAAAGATAAGGAAAGGCGCTATCCGTGCAAACGGCTAGCTCCTCACCAGTCAAGCATTACAAAAGTAATGACCGCCACCGGTTGGAAGCGTTGGGCGGTCATTTCTTTTTGTGCTTTTTCCTTTGTATTCTTGTGCTTGACAATCCACGTACGACTGTCTATAATAAAGATAAGGAAAGGCGCTATCCGTGCAAACGGCTAGCTCCTCA
>OGCN01001889.1_pt1 | contig 25146 bp, 27 predicted proteins | sample 1570181 | NCBI WGS metagenome assembly OGCN01 (sample SAMEA4370584, study PRJEB24528) | human gut metagenome | reverse complement strand
TCCAGACGGCGCTGAACTTCTTCCTTGGAAAGCTTCAGGCAGCGTTTGTCATAGATAGAGATCTCCTTGCCTGCAACTACGCGCTTCATGCTCTCCAGTTCTTCCTTCTGGCAGAAGCAGTAGTAAGCGTCTCCCTGGTCTACAAGCTGTTTGGCATATTTCAGGTAAATGCCCTGTGCCTGGCGCTCGCTCTGTACGTACGGTCCGTATCCGCCGTCCTTATCCGGTCCCTCGTCATGAAGAAGGCCTGTCTTCTCCATGGTGCGGTAAATAATGTCAACAGCGCCCTCTACATAGCGCTCCTGGTCTGTATCTTCAATACGGAGGATGAAATCTCCGCCTTCATGCTTGGTAATAAGATATGCGTATAACGCGGTTCGTAAATTTCCAACATGCATTCTGCCTGTAGGGCTTGGTGCAAATCTGGTTCTGATCTTCGTCATGATAATTGTTTCTCCTGTTTCTTTATTTGCGGCTGTTTCCCGCTATCGATACCTGCCCTGGAGCACGTTTGAAAAAGGCTCTGGCAGATTTCTCAAAATGGGTGTCGCGCCGCATCTTTTCTGTCTTTTCCCATTATATGATATCAGGGGCAAAAGACTTTTTGACCCTAACATTATTATATACCTAAAGGTTAAAAAATGTCTATAGGCTTTCCCGGACAAAATTTCTGGGAAATGCCGAAAAAAATCTCCCCGAAGCAGGTCCGCCTCAGGGAGATCAGCGCGCGTAAAAATTATGCGTCGATTCCTTTATCTCTCAGGTAGTCGATTACGTCGCCAACTGTATTCAGCTCTGTAAGCTCCTCTGCCGGGATCTCAATGTTGTACTCATCTTCCAGAGCCATAACAAGCTCGAAGAGGTCAAGGGAATCTGCTCCCAGGTCATCCTTGAAAGAAGTATCTGCTGTAATTGTCTCTGCGTCGCAGTTAAGCTGCTCTGCGATCATTTCACTCATCTTTTCTAACATTGTTCATTCTCCTTTAAATAAATATCGTAACCGTTCATCACCCTCACAGTTACGCCCTTCGCGATGCATCAAAATCATTCTTCACATGATTTCGCAGCCAGGTTCTCGGCTTCTCTTGCGCCGTATTTCATACACTGCGGAAAGTATATAATCTGGTGGCGCATTTGTCAAGAGAATTATAGTATAAATTCCGGTTCCTGGAATTTAATCTGTCTCGCCACGCTGAGGGCCAGTCCCATCTCTGCCATCAGGAACAAAACCGAGGTTCCTCCATAGCTGATAAAGGGCAGGGTAACACCTGTGTTCGGCATCAGATTCAGCACAACCGCCACGTTCATAATGACCTGAAGGGCAATATGTATAAACACACCGCTTACCAGCATGGAACCGAACAGATCCGGTGCATTCTGGGCAATAAAAAACAGTCTGTACAAAAGATAGGCAAACAGGGCCAGCACCATAAGTGCCCCAAAGATTCCCAGTTCCTCGCAGATAATGGAAAAGATCATATCGTTCTGTGCCTCAGGCACGCTTCCTAACTTCTGGATACTGTTTCCAAGCCCTCTTCCAAAAAAGCCGCCGGAACCAATGGCATAAAGGGCCTGCAGAGTCTGATAGCCGTCTCCGCTTGCATCTGCCTCCGGGTGAAGCCATACCTGGATACGGCGCAGACGGAAGCTTCCCTCTACTACATCCATGCGGGAAACAACATACACCAGGATTGCTGCCAGAACGACTCCCACTGCTGCCACGAGAATAAAAGGCTTGGTCTTTGGATGTGCAATAAATACCAGACCAACTGTAATTCCGAAAATAATAATAGCAGTACTTAAGTTCTGTGTCAGCCAGTATGCAAGAAATGCCTGGAAGCCTCCGACCCCGAGAAGTACCATAGATGCCTTTAAGGTTTTCACACGCTTGCCCATTTTCACGATCAGATAGGACAGACAGATGATCACCGCGATCTTGGCGACCTCTGCAGGCTGGAACTGAACTCCTAACTTCAGCCATCTTCTGGCACCGTGGGAGGTTACTCCAAGAGGCGTTTTAACAAGTACCATCAGCACCACAGCTGCAAAATAGATCAGCATAGGGATTTTCTGCAGAAGATGATAGTCAAAATAAGACTCTATAATTGCCATCACAAGACAGCCTATGCTGTAAAGAGCCTGCTTCTTGAAATAAAACATATCGTCCCCTTCATTGATCTGTGCCATGTAGGAGCTTGTACTGTAAAGCATAATAAGACCGAAGCACATGATCAGGATAATGACCGCTACCAGATTGAAGTCATAGTAGTCCGATTTCCCGATTTTCAGTGCTTTTCGGATTTCATAGGCAAGGCCTTTTTTCTTCTTTGCTGACCTGGCACCTGCCTTTTTGTTTTTCGCAGCATCCATTGAATCACCTGTTCCTGTTTCTTTCTATGTCAGTTTCTAGTGTGCCGACAAGTTGATTCTTGTAGCAATCTTGCAGGATAAATTTTTTATTTCAAGGCGGAGGAAGGAGGCGTAGCGGTGGCTACGGCGACCGACGACAACGCAGAAATAAGAAATTTAGACGCAAGATTGTTCTAGAAATCAACTTGTTGGCACACTAGTTGTAGAGAGGGATTATTTTTTCCAAATTATTCTATATTAGAATCCCAGTGTATCATTTACCAGAATTACATGGATTCTGCCTTCGTGACGGGAATATCTTGTAATCAGGAACTGGCAGCATATTGTATCCGGGGATTTGCAGTCGAAGCATTTGCCGGTTTCTTTGCATGGAGTTTTGACATCGAATCTCTGGGCATTGGCTGGGGCTGCTACATTTCTGGCACGTTTCATTGCTGCGTCAAGGTCGGAACAGACTTTGTTCATTCCCACGATGAATACTACTTTTCTTGGACCCTGGGCAATGCAGGAGACACGATTGGAATTTCCATCAATGTTGACCATAACGCCATCGCTTGTGATTGCATTTGCGCTGGAAAGGAATACATCTGCATCATATGCCGCCATAAGGCTTTCTCTTGGAGACATTTTACTGCGGTCAAGGTAGTTGTAATTGCCATCTTCTAAGGCACTGATCAGCCCTACTTCGGAAGCGCTGGCACAGCCGCCCATTGCAATGGTGCTGCCTTCTGGAATAAGCTCTAATGCCTGCTTCACAGCAGCTTCTTTATCTGCCGCATAGTAGCCGGACATATTGCGGGACTCCAGCCCTTTAATCACCGTCTTCGCCAGGATCTCGTTTCTTTTCTTCATGTTTTCATCCATAATTTTTAACCTCCTGTATTGTGTATATTCGTATATATCAAAAAAGCCCTTGGAAATCCAAGAGCTTTTAATCATGCCGCAGACCGGAATCGAACCGGTACGGGTATCACTACCCACGGGATTTTAAGTTATCCGAAATAATTCTCCTGTGTCTCCTTGCGACTCTTTAAACCCTTGAAAATTCAGCGTTTTAGGACATTTTGGTGTCTACACAATCTTATACCATTTTGACAGCAATGATGTCAACGTAAATCACTAATATATGTACCTTTTCGCCGTTTTTCTAATATGAAAATCTTTATATTTTCTGGATTTTGGAATTCGCCCCATTATTAAATAGCTCTTAGTTTATTCAGAATGAAATTTTACTGTAGTCTCATTTAAACACATCAAGCTTTCAAATAACGTTATATATTGTATCTACACAATATGATAAATACTCTCATATATTTCATTCGAAAAAATATATGTTATTTTTGCTATAAATTCACTTTATATTATGGCAAGCAAAACTACTCTATATACAGTACCATATCTACCTATTTTATTTCCTTACTCATCGTTCGCCGTCGCTTATGTCTGGCAACCTACATGTATTGTTTCACTTGTTCAACATCGTTATATCTACCAACTCCATCTGGCAACCTACATATCTACATGTATTGTTTCTGCCCTTTATTGCGCTGTTGTTTGTAAGCATATTCTGGCAACCTACATGTCTACATGTATTGTTTCGGGAGGATTGACGTATCACGCACACACCATCTTACTGGCAACCTACATGTCTACATGTATTGTTTCAAGATTGTCGCCCATATGCTGAACTGCACCACTTCTGGCAACCTACATGTCTACATGTATTGTTTCCTGTACACCGTTCTCCTGTGGCTCTGTACCGTAACTGGCAACCTACATGTCTACATGTATTGTTTCGGCAGCATTTGAGCGGCTGAAAAATGTTCACGTCTGGCAACCTACATGTCTACATGTATTGTTTCTCACTGCATCCCCCTTACTTCCCATTTTTAAAATCTGGCAACCTACATGTCTACATGTATTGTTTCGGCAAAAATGCACAAATGTAGGACTTTTAATACTATAAAACTTCTCTAATTCGGTTTGAACTAATAGTCCTCAGCGAATCAGCACTGATTTTAATTTTCAAAAGTATTTCTTACCTCCAATTTTACCACGTAAAATCAGATATATGGTAAGTTAGGACATGCCCTATCCTCAAAATTGGTGCGAATCTCTATAGTATTTTATGTCCTCTATAAATTCGCACTTAGGCAATACCAAAACTTCTAATATGCCTTTTACCTTCACTCTTTATTCTATTTATCTCATTATCATGTAATTCTTTAAAATGCGTATATGTCTTTTCACATAACCTTCTATCAGTTTTTTCCATATCTATTGCACTATTCATTAACAAAAATGCTGAATACAAGTCTCTCTGAACTTTTTCATCACTTCCTAATTCAGCCCAACGATCGTTCAATGTCTTTTTCTCATATGTATCTGTTATATGGTTATACTGGCTGGCTTTAAATTTCTGAGTATCAACTTTATGCAGTTCAGTTTCTGCAATACCTCTTAATTTCTTATCCAAGATTTCCAAAAACATTGCAGGAGCTCTATTTCCCAACGATTTTCCAAATCTCTTCTTTTTGTTGATTCTCCCTTGTGAATCATATGTTGTTTCTTTAGCTCTATGCTGTAATCCCGAAAAATTCATTGTCTCAACGTATACCTCAGTTCCCTGTGATAATACATAATTTGCCAGACAAATATGTTGATATTTCCGAATTGCAGCATTTTTTCTTTCAAGTTCTCGAACCTCTTGCTGTAGCTTCTGATAATTTTGGGAGTAATTCCATTGCAGCCTTTTACCTCTTTTTATTGTACCATCTACATTAAAATTATCAGCATTACTAGCACGCCTGCTCCTGTCCATCTTCCTTTGCAGATTGATTTTTTTCTCCTGATTCTTTTTCACTCGATCCGCCAGTTCCAATAGCTTTACTTCCTGTTCTGAAACAATTGCCGCTGTACTTGGACCGATATCAATTCCGACACGTTTTCCATACTCAACATGCCTAATTTTTATTACTGGATTTCCTTCAAATGTTATTTGCAAATAATACTTATATTTTGTTTTCGACCATTTACGCACAATTCGCAAATATTTAATTTTTTTATTCAGCATTTCTTTCTCATAAGCCGTTTTGGGCTTCTCTACCTTAATGCTCAGCGCAATCTGATTCTTGCAACGACCTCCATTCCATTCAAAATACTCATCTTTCAGGTTCATCCCATTTCCAATTTTCTTACATGCAATACTATCCAACGTACCTCTTCGAATAAAATGAACAATCTTCCCCTTACCATAAAGCATTTTTTCAAATGCTCTCCATACGTCCGACGCTGAACGATGTACAATTTGTGCTGACATATGCTCTACAAAATGTTTTTGCATAGGTGTTATATCATCTATAAAACCATATTCAGAAAAACCTGCATTTTTTAACAGCTTGCTTCTTTCTGTATATAAGCTTTTTCGTTCTGTACCAGTCGCATTTTCAATTTGAATCATCAAATCCTTGTATGCTCTCATTCTTTGTACATTTTTTAAACGCCGTAATTCAAGTGCTATTAATGAGTTCTTGAGATGTTCCATAATTTTAAAGCGCTTTTCTATAATATCAATCTGCCACTGCTCTGGATTTAACCTTAATGTCAAAACACAGCAGTTTTTTTCTGCCTTTGCCATATAGAACACCTCCCTACATCATTTACTCTGTAATCATAATACCATATATAACCGCACATATCTACCACATAATGCTTCAAAACCTCTACCTTAAGAAGACCAGACACTCTCCCCTGTCTGGTCTTCCACAATGTCTGTTTTCAGTTTTGACACATGTCTCAAAAATCAACTACCTTTTGACTGCTCTCTCTGCCTTTTCTTCGCGAGCCGATAAAAGCTGGAACTGGATATGCCAATTTTCTCATGCGCAGATTTCGCAGTGATGGCTCCTGACTGCCACTGCGCATATACCTCGTCAAAATTATCTGGCACTTTCAAATAAGGACGCCCTAAGTGCTTCCCTTTCTTCTTGGCAGCTTCAATTCCTTCCCTCTGTCTTTTACGGATCATCAGGCGCTCCTGCTCTGCCATGGATGCCAGTACTTCAATCAGAATATTCTGTATCATGTCAACGATCCACTCCTGGTTCTCAGGAACCTGTATCATAGAGCTTGGAAGGTCTAAGATCATCAGACGGATCCTGTGTTCCTTGAACCAAGCCATTTCATTCTTGATATCTTCCTTGCTCCTGCTGAGACGATCCAGGCTCACAATGTACAGCACATCTCCGGGGCGCAGACCAAACAGCCCCTTTAAGGCGTTATAGCCTGGTCTGTCCAGATTTTTCCCAGACTGCTTGTCTGTTACAATATTTTCAGGCTTGACATATTTCTGCAAAGCCAGGATCTGCCTGTCAAGGTTCTGCTCTGTGGAGCTTACCCTTGCATAGCCATATTCCATTCATAAGCCTCCATTTCTGCATTAAAAAAAGAGATAGGATTATAATTTTCCTATCCCTTCCCTATGCTTCTGTCAATGATTCTCCAAATATTTTTTTACCACACCAATGACCAGCTCTGCTGTCTGAAACTGTTCTTCTGCTTTTTCCCTTGATGCAATATAAAAATCATCATAATCACTTTTCTCCCGTACCCTCTGCAAAGTTCCAAGCTTTCTTCCAATCTCCCGGGGAAAAACTTCTTTCGCTACATATTCCTTATTGAAGTACCCCATAACGTCTTTGTGCCGTTTGAAATCCACTGTGCTTAATGCCAATACTGCCTTTACCGCATAAAAAGCAGCATAATAAGAGCGGTTAATGGAATCCTTATACAGTCCCTCTTTTAAGCAATGCAGCGCTACTTTCAGACTATCATCAGCTTCCGTGATCCGGTAATTGCTTAGATCCTTTTGTCTCTCATCCAATTACAATCCCCTCCTTCTCCACATTATCATAGAATGGCAGTGCCCCCAGCCAGTATCTGTAATGGGCTTCATTTTCCAGAACCGGATTAATCACAATTCCGGATTCCAGTTCCAGATCAAAGGCGAGATCAAAGATCTGGTTCTCAACCTTCTCTATTTCTTCTTTTGAAAGAGGTGTTAATATCATAACATCAATATCTGAATTTTCCTTATAATCACCACGGGCATAAGAGCCATAGACAATAAGCCTTGACAGATTGCTTTTCAGTATTCTCCTGGTGCCCTGTGCAAAAGCCGTTAAAACTTCCTGTCTTGTCATGGAATCCCCTCCGATCAGATTACTTTTGAATCACCTTCTGTTTTTCTTATCATAACATTTTTCCCCTGCCAGTTCCATACAATTCTTTTGTCCATCGTAATTTTATTTTCCGTTTCTCATTTACATCACCTCAGTAAACTGGTCTGTTTCCAGTTCATACTTCAAGATATGGCGGCTTACTATCTCTTCTTCCGTGGTTGATTCCTTTATGACCTCCTGCATCACCTCTGATATCATACTCACATCTTCAACATATCGGCAGTCATGTATGACGGCTTCGTGTATGCTGGTTGGCACGATATAAATAGCGGTTGTTTTAAATGCCTTGCATAGCCGTGCCGCAACTCCGGGATAAAAAACTGCGGTTGCACCATTTGTCTTTCTATCTGTACTGAAAAAGCAGCCGTTCTTCCGCTCAGAGTCACTTGGGCAGTACTCTTCTATCGGAACTCCCTCACATTTACCAGTGAGGGCGGCAAGAAGCAGATGCATACCGTTGTAAAGCCTCGGCGGAGCCATTTTCATGGCATTATATAATGCCTGATCTAATACGGCTTCCTCTGACAGCCCCCATTTATCCAGGAAATTACGCTCTGCCATTATTGTGCACAGTTCCTCCTCATTTTCGCTTAATCTCAGATAGAGTCCCAGCACAATATCCCCGATTTGTCTGTAAATGCCACGTTCCAGGACATGCTCTTTCCGCTTTCCTGCAACAGCGCAGGCATATAAATCATCCTTTACAGCCTCGTAGTTTCCAAACATACTGATTTTTTCAAGCCCCTTTATGGCGCTCTTTTTTCTCTATCATATCTTTCGCAATCCAGTCCAGGCTATGCCCGGAATTGTAAGCCCGGTACATGCTTTCTACCGTAGCCCCGAATTTTACCGGGCATCCCTTCTTCACAATTACCAGGCTTTCCTCCTGCATGTTCCCGTTTCTCCAATCATAATAAACATACTCATTCTCTTCCAGACGGCTCTTTACTTCTTCCAGCATCCATTCTTTAAATTCTTCATAACTTGCTTTCACTTTTATTTCCTCCATCTTTTGATATCCAGCCTCTTAAGCGGCTGTTTTTGTCCTTTTCAGCCCCTTCAGGGCTTTCTGTCTTGTATCCTCATCCATCTCAGAAAGGCTGTTTACCCCATACCGGTTCAGGAGCACATCCTCCGCAACTCCTGTCCGTTCCAGTTCCCGGTACAGTTCCTTCCATTCAGCACTTGTAAACGTTGACTTTTTTTCTTTCTCCATAACCCATCGGTAAACCTCTTCACTCCTCTGGTTCACAATCACAAGCTTTGTGATCACTTTTTCCTCAGAGATCGTGATGGATTTCACAGTGAAATTGTCATTCACCACTTTTTTCCTGTCTTTTTCCCTTGTCTGTACCTTATGGATTGGGATAAAGATGAAGGGAGCCGTATACAGCTCCCTTCCAATCCCAATATTCACACAGGCTCTCTTAAAGGAATCCGATGCGGCACTTTTTTCCTTTTCAAATTCCCCTGTTGTCCCTACATCCTGCTTTGCGATCCAGGTCTGTTTCTCCTGGTCCCAGATACTTACGGTACAGTACATGGCGTTTCCGATCATCATATGGCTTCTCTGCCATCCGTATACGCCGAACACCTCATCCAGGACTGCCTGGTCTACCCTTGCATTTTTATACAGCAGAAGCGTGATCCCGGTATCAAAGACACCGCCTACCCTGCATTCGATCTCATCCGCATGGAGATTCCGTATTTTTATCTCACCAGCCATAACACAGCCCTCCCTTTATGACGCAACCGAAAGCATACGGTAAGCACTTACATTGCTGTACTGTTTATAGATCTCTGGCTGTTCTGCCTTCAGCTTCTTAGCGTCCACCAGCTTCTTCTCAATCCTCTTCCAGCGGACGATCTGTCCGTTCTCAAGCCTTCCCTCTTCATGTTCGCCCAGGGCAGCTTTCAGCTGGTTAGACAGCCCGTTCTTTTTCTGTTCCATATCCTTCAGCTGGCTTTCTACCTCCTGGTACTGCTTCAAAACTGCTTCCAGGGAACGGTCAAGCTTTACGCTGTCTTTTACGGAATCCCTGTATTTCTTATCCAGGAAATCCTTTGTAGCACTGGAATCATCTATCTCGGGGCGGATATCGCATTTCACGTTATAATTCCAGAACTGCTTTTCCGCATGTACCAGCTCTGCGATCATCCCTTCATCCCGGAGGATGGTATGATAGATAAAATGGTTGCCGCCGATCAGCGCCGCAATATAGGCTTTCTGCATTTCGCAGACTGCCAGATAATGCTGTACCTGCATCATGTATTCCACCGGGATCTTCCCATCCCTCCATTCCTCTTCCCTGTACTGGCTGACAGTCTTCGCTTCAAAGATACATTTCTCGCCACGCTCATCTGTGACAATCCCATCCACATCTGCGAACATAAACTGAAACTGCGGATGGAACATCATAAAATGCTTCTGCCGTACCTTCAGACCTGTACGGTTCATAAATTCCTTACGGATGATCCCCTCCATCACATTGCCCCAGTATGTATACTCATTAGAGTTCTCCTGTACTGGTGTTTTTCCAGTCTTGTCTTCCCATAACTGCTGGATGGAACGCCAGGGGTTCTTTCCCATCACTACGGAAGCATCAGAGCCTCCGATTCCCTTTCTGCGCAGTTTCAACCACTGCTCTCTTGTCAGGTCTTTTGTCGAAACCATAATATTCTTCATCCGAAATCCTCCTTAAGCAGCCAGCACCATCTGATAAGCCCTGTCGATCATGGGGTTTCCGTCTGCTGTCCGTGCAAAGATATTTTCCCTGTAATTTGCAGTCTTTCTTCTCGGGGTGGAATGGGTGGCAAAATCAGATACCGCATTTACAAAACGGTAGCCGTTATTCCCAAGGTCTTTCAGATCAGGCGCATCAAAATAGCGCATCTTCATATCCTCCCTCAGCCGTTCAATCCCCCTTTTCTGCTGTGGGGTAAAATCCTCTTCCAGGGGAAGAAGCACCTCAATATAATCCATGACCTGTTTCTCTGACAGTCTGATTGCTCTGAGCTTCTCGAACTCCTGTCCAAGGGCTGACATGTATGCATCTGCCAGAAGCAGCGTATTCTTGGCTTCCTCGATTTTTCCGCTGATATCCCCGGTATGGATCATAGACCAGCTGCGCTTTGCTGTACGGAGAGCCAAGTTCAGGGTATTATTGCAGACTACACGGATAGGGGTAAGGGCAGTCTTAACAGCACCAGAACCATCATGGGTATTGGAAAATACCATATAAGGGCTGATGCGCTCACCGGAAATGATATATTCCCTTGGAAGTCTCGCAAGCAGCCAGACTCTTTTTCCCTCCTGCAGGGAGCCAGCAGTCTCGTAACGTACTCCCTCTCCTAAAAGGGCATCTGTAAACGCAAAGGCTTCCTCATTCTGAATGACCTTGTAACGGTCTGTGACAACCCCTAAGACCTTTCTGTCTGAATCTCTTACATTTGCCTTATAGCCCCGGATCAGCTCATCATTCTCCGTATAAACAGGCTCCTGGAGGACTTTCCAGTCAAGCCCCGCCATACGCAGTGCATCCCGGGATTCCGGTGCTTCCATTACCAGCGTGCCTAATCCGTGCCATGGTTTCTCTCTTGTGTAAAACATTGTTTCAACTTCTGCAGCCATAATCGCAATCTCCTTTTCTCTTTTTATTCCTTCTCTTTCTCATGCCGCCTCCAACTCCTGTTCCAGCATCGTCCCGATCTCTTTGATTCCATTATCCATGCTTGTTTCCAGTTCCAGCTGAAAGGAATCCCCTTTTCCCATCCACCGGGCATAAAAGAACTGGATCACATCTGGCAGGACCAGAAGACAGCACAGAACCTCTGATTTTATCTCACTGCTTTTTTCCACCAGGATTTCTGCAATATTCTCCCGGCAGTTGATCTGGTATGCTCTCTGATAGATTTTCTCTGGTTCTAACCGTAAAATCCGTTTCTTGTACTGCTTCTGTTCCAATCTGATCTTGGCATTAAAAAGCCTTCTGATCTCCTCTTCTTCCATTTCTTAATTTTCCTCTTCCTTTTGCGCTCCTGGTCTTTCCTGGTAATACTGTAAAATAGTAGTTCTGATGGCATTTACGATCTGCACTTCCATTTTATATCCATCTACATCTAATATGCCATTCTCCTGGTCGATCCGGGCATAGTCCAAATAACGTTCAGCTTCTTTCAGCATTCTCCAGCGCTTTTGTTTCGTACCGCCAATTGGCAGATATACGATTTTCTTATTCTCTCTTATATAAAACTTGTACAGACAGTAGAGCTGCCGTACCTCCTGCATTACTGTGGGTTTTCCCATGATTCATCACCTCACCTTCTTTTTTTGTATTCCTTAATCCTTCTTCTGCATGTTGCCAAGAACGTCACCAACCGTCTGTGCAATCTTACCCAGCAGTTCCAATAACAGCTCCCATGAAAAATCCATTGGCATAGCTCCTTTCTCTGATATATTTTAACGTGAAAAAAGCAAAGGAATATTTCATCCTTTGCTTTCTCATAGTTATAATATACTATTGATTTTTGAAACTAAATTACCCCTTCTCTTTTTCATGCAAATCCTAGGTTATTCTCGTCCCCTTCATAATTATCACTAATCTCTTCCAGTGTACTTCTAATACCAGAAATTACCTGTTCTGAGCTAAGATTATGTATAACTTCTCTTTGCTTAACCTCTTTTTCTATTATTGGCGTAAGCAAATTTCTCGCAAATTCCTTTCTATCACTACTAGCATACATATCTTTTAAAGTTTTTCCATCCAGCTTATCTTTTAACCTATCTACTGACTTCTCTGCTTCTTTATTATTCAAAAGATATTCTGATGCCATATCGGTAAATACCTCTTGGATAATTTTAACCATATCGTCCGCATCATCTGAAATAAATTCCCCCATAACAGCATTAGACGCTGTTCCAGCAGCAGAACCACCAATTATAGCCCCTGCAATTCCACCAACTACAGTTCCAATTCCAGGTAAAATTGCACTTCCCACAGCAGCTCCCGCTGCCCATCCACCTGTTCCACCCCCTAGTGTAGCCATAGTTCCTACCATATTTTTAAACAATTGTTCTCCTGATATTCGTCCCCTAAATATATTTGCTACGTCAACAGAAGTTAATAATACAAAACTCACACCTGACGTTATAATATTCCCTCTTAAAATCTTTGCCGCACTTTTCATTGCTGCAGCACCATATATTTTTGTAGTATTTCCAACAGCTTCTCTAAAACCATTAATCAACAATGCTGAGGCCTTTGGTCCCATCATAGACACAATAGCTTCCGAACTGCCAACTAATGCACTATTTAAACCAGCTTTTGATAATTGTGCAGCTATAACTGAAGTAACAAATGCAGTACCACTAACTTTTATTCCCGAATATGTTGCAAGTTTTATTGCATTATCAAAATCTTCTCCATTCCATATTGAGGTTGCCAACGTTATTACCGCAGTTATTCCAAGCGCAGATCCTGCAATTACCATACCATTGACTGCATCATATGTTAGCGATTCTACCGTACCAGCTTTAGCAATATTTTTTGCCTGTGCATAAGTAAAATGTCCCTTACGAACAATATTTTTCGCCTCTTCTGGATTAGAAACACCATCTACCTGACCTCTTCGTATTTTTTCTTCCATCGCCTGTAATGCATCTTCGTATTTATCCGACGGCACTTCGATTTGCATAGGTTTTCCCTCAAACATATATCTAAAATTACCTTTTCCACCCTCTTCAAAACATTCATTAATACATCTAGAACCTGTAGCACAATATTTGGATTGAATATATACCCCATCCACCCAACGATCAGCACCATTTTTAGCATTATCGTCTCCAAGAATCTTCGCATCATGACCTGTCATTTTATCGAATAAATTATTTGCTCTTTCTGCTGCGAATCCATGACCTTGACGAGCATGAAATTTTTCTTCCTCATACTGATTATTTACCATATGATAATTTCCAATTCCCCAGCCTCCAATTTCTGCGCCAAGATTACTATTATTTTTTTTCTCTATAGTTTTCTCTGTTGCTCTTTTAGTTGCATCATAATTTTTCATTATTTCCAAAAATTCTTTTAGCGGTGTTTTATTTAAAAACGTGCTGGAAATCGTAACTTCCGTACCACCATATAATTTAACAATTAATTCCCGATCACGATCAAGCATAATGCTGTCTGTGACTCGCATTGACTCAATATCATCATACCAAATTTTTTGAGGTTTCTCAAAAAGATTCATAAAACACACTTTATCATCTGTGAATATATATCCATTCTTTCCACTTCCAAATACAGTAGTATCATAAAATCCAATTATTGAATTCCGATCAAGCCCAGAAGCAAATGTCTTTATAGCATTATCAATTTTTTTGCTTGGAATTGATCCCTTAACGTGATAATTCATACTTTCGGAAGCAACTATTTTCCCAAGATATTTTTTCATTATTTCAATTTTTTCTTTATGGTATTTTCCCATATTACTATCCTCCTTAAATATTAGCCAAAATTTCTTTACCAATTTTCTCTGCATAGCAGTGAATTAGTTCTTGCAAATAAAAACCATTTATTCTACGTTTCTCTGATAATGCTTTAAATTGATTATTTGAATATTCAACAGCTTCATCCCACATTTTTTCTAATATATCTCGCTTCGGAAAACTTTCTGGAAGCACTTTTTGCATACGCTCTTCTACATATATTTTGTTTTCTATTATAATTTTTTTCTTCATTTCTTTTCTGCTTCCAACAGGGAAATTCAATTTAGTTGTATCCTCCAAAATACAAGAAATCTCTTTCTCAATATTGTTCCGCATTTTCATCGGTATCTCCACACCTATACCTCCCAATAAGAACTTTTGCAAACACTATGTAACCGATCATGTATAAATTATCCAGTAATTATTTGAACCAGATTTTCTTGTCCGTGTAGCCACATTTCAACACCATCACCAAACACTTCAGCTTGAACAATACATCCAGTGTCCTCTTCCTTAATTACTTTTGCTGTAGGAAATCGATCTAAAACTGCTTCCAAACTTTGTCTATTGACCTTCAACTTAATCTTCCGCAATTTTCCTCCATACATAAATTGGACCCGTTTTCGAAATTCCCCCTCTTCAAACCTATCCGCATAAGGAACCGCAAAGCGTTCCTTCAAAATTTCTATACTTTTCAATCGGTCAATCCTGTATATGGTTGGAAAAATACCCTCAGGATTCTGAAAGGCTTGACTGCTGTCAATCCCATCTATATATGCGGTCAGATAATAATAAAATTCTGAGAACATGACCCCCACAGGTTTTATTTTTCGTACCACTTCTTCCGCATTCTTCAGTTTCCGATATCGTATTTCTATGTACCTCTGCTCTTTCACTGTTTTTTCCAGACACCATATTCGATCCAGCAGTTTCACATGGTGTTGAAGTTCTGTGTAATGATACATTTCATTATTGATAAAACTCTTCAAAAGTTCTTTTTCTTCATCACAAGAACACAATTGTATCAGCTTATTGATGATCGGAAATAGTTCTTCTTTTACAAGTGATCTGCTCTCTAGCAAAACTTTACACACAGCAAGTAGTTCTCTACCTTTAAGCTGACTACAGGTTTTTGTTTCCATCCGATATCCACCAGAATTCCGGTCAAATACAACTTCTTGTATCTCACCACTCTCATTTTCTCTGTTCTGCAAGAAGCACTGAATATCCGAAATATCTCTTTGAATTGTTCTAGAAGTAACTCCAAACTTGGTGCTCTCCTCTGTTTTAAATACAACCTTTCCTTGTTTTAATTGGGAATAAATTGATAATATCCGTTCTGCTTTACTATCTATCGTACCATCCATGTTTTTCTCATTTCTCCCACCTTTTTCTTATATTATAAAGCTTGATGTGGACATATTCTGTCATTTTCTAATATTTTTTTACAGGCAATATGGACAATATTCTTCATTTGTAGGCAGCACTTGTCCTATAGTAGGACAGCATTTTTATTTTTATCATTATATTGTCTTATGTCAAGACAAGGAGAATAGTATAATGGCACGTATTATTGAACAAAATGAAAAAAATTTAGTTGGTCCTATGGTTCGAAAAACACGACTTGAAAAACATATGAGTCAACAAGAATTATCAGCAAAGCTTGAAACCATGGCTATTTATATCTGCCGTGGTTCCATCTCACGTATTGAAGACCAAAGCCGTACAGTTACTGATATAGAGCTTTACGGTCTTTCTAAAATTTTAAATATTCCATTAGAAAACTTTTTTATTGGAATAGAATAATATGATAAATTAGATAATCCATAAAAAATTAGCTAGGCAAAATATATATTTATTCTACCCAGCCAATTTTCTAGAATATATAAACACTTTCCACTCTAACTCGAATCGTCTATATATTTTTAATTCCATTTATACCCATTTCGAATTAGTATATACATATCCTCTTTCTTTCAATACGGAGCCATATGCAAATTTCTTTTTGGAATTTCTTTCCTTTTTAAATCTTTGTTTAAGTGTTTCGTCATTCAATTCTCTTGCCTCATTAATTAATTCTTGTTCCTGCTCAATCATTTTAATACCAGCACCTGCCGCTGATCCCAGTGCCTTTCCAAGTGAATCTAAAAATCCCATAAAATTTACCCCTCCTTAAAATTTTGTATCATAACATTTAAGCAGAAATACTTTACCTTTCAATAACATCATCCTTATGTACTTTGTCTTTTCCTTTTTTCTTGCTAAGAATTATTTCTTTCTTAACCTCGTCAATATCTATGTCGTACATTTTTAGGCTGTCGGCATTCTTTCCTAGAACATAACTTAATATTCCACCTGCTAATGCTGCTACCCCCACCACAGTGGGCAATACTAAACTTAGAACGACTGCTACCTTTCCACCAGTTTTCGCAATTTTACTTTTCTGAGATTTTTCGGCAACATCTTTTATCTCATTATAAAGATTCCCTTGAACTATAATTACCCGCTCTCCTGCTTCAAGAGCACTGTTCAGTTCATTTTGTGAACTTGCATATTTTGCTTTTATTTTTTCCATTATGCCCGCTCCTTTTCTTTTACATTACGCCAAATGCCCTACTAATAACCCAGTTAATAACCGTAGTATTAGAGCTACAGGTCCCACACCCGTGATAACCGACATTCCAGCAATCACCACAATAACTAATGCCAAACATCCAATTCCGATTTTAGCAATTATACTTTCCGATTCCTGAATAGCAGCAGCTACACCTCCAATAACCAGTAAAATTATTATGATCTTTCCCACCTCAAACCTCCTTCCATTTAATCCGTTCATGTTGCTATTTGCTATATTATACATCTTTTTGTTGCTAATAGCTAGTGTATTTTTACCTCTATACCATATAAATTATTAATTGGAGGATATAAAATATGGACTTGATTGCTATCGGAAATCGTATACGGCAATGCCGAAAACAACGAAAGTTTACACAAGAAGCACTTGCTGAAGCTCTTAATGTATCACCTCATTACATTTACGAAATTGAGTGTGGTTTAAAAACTATGTCCTTAAAAGTTTTAATTGCACTTTCAGAAAAACTTGACCTTTCTACTGATTACATTTTATTTGGTTTTGATACAGAAACCTCCACAGCTGTTGATAATTTGGACGGTCTTACAAGGTCATTATCAGATACCCAACGAATAGCTGCTTATGATATTTTATCAGCTACACTACCACACCTTAAGTAAAAGTCATAAGAAAGGAAAGCCGCAAATGCCAATGGCATTTGCGACCTTCTCAACATCTTATTTATTAAATATACGCCCTCTCCCATGTCAATAACCTGGAATACTGCCAGATATGCCTTCATTCTATCGAAGGATCTGGTTTCCTCCTAGCCAGAAATCATTTTATGTTCCCGGCTCGCTGCCAAGTAGATGTTCTAATGCCCTGACAGCACCCAATCCGTATATTCCTCTTCGTATTCGTCATTAAAATATGTTTCTGAAAATATTTAGAGTATAACCGCCAACTCCGCTTTAAGCAGAGTCCGTCACATATATGTTGTCTCTTACTTATTTTTTAATATTCCATCGTTTCCTTATCAATGATTTCATCCTCTATTTTCTCTGCATCATCTTCGCTTTTTAATTCCAGGTATGGATCCTGTATAATTTCTGCCTGCTGACATGGATAATTTGAGAAAACATATACTGTGCAGTCCTCTCGCAGAAGCCTTGCTCTGCCAACTGCCTGTTCCAATTCCGATTCAATAAAGAAGAGCTGTAAATTCCGCATTTCCTCATCACCATAGGTCATCATAGTATAACTGAATCCTTTTCTTTCAACACGGTATTTACATAAGCGATCACTTGTACTATATCCCAACATTGCACCTACAAGCTTATATAAAATCGGAGAATTATGCGGAGTCCCAATTATCGCTATATCCATGCCTTTATACATATTAAATCCCTCAGTCTTGCCAAAATGAATTTGGGAGCTAGGAAAAAGCATTTTGAAGCTGATGATCGGAATATCCTTAATATACTTATCCTGTATCTGTTTCACAATATCCATCATGCCATTTTTTTTGATATAAATTCTACTGAGTGGGTACGCAGTGTACTGGATCAATTTTCCTTTATATTCAGCCTTGTGGGTTTCTCTGAAGCAAACCTTTTTTCCAGAGAAATAATGTCTATATAAAGTTCTGTCCGCAGTTGCAGATAATATAATCAATTTACTGCTGCCTTGGAAATTATTTTTCCTAATGAAAAAAATCGCCTGCTTAGATTTACACATGATAACGTGAGTACTCTCAAATAACTTAGGTACTGGTCCTGCAAATTCCTTACGACACCTATACACAGTATTCAATGCTTTTTCTGATAAGGGCGTAAAATTAACACGCAAGATTTCCTCGTCCTGCAGGTTTAAAATTTCTTTGAGCTGCTCCTTGTTATCTCCTACTATCAGCGGATTCTCCAACATATTTTTCACCGTTGACACTGGTAAACTGCTTGTTAAGTGAAACAGTGTCATAAGCAGATCTTCATCAATGATAATTTCATACTCTTCCATCAGGTACATCTCTTTCATCAAAAAGAGCGCCTGTGTAGTAACTATACACCGCGCTCCGCTATAACCGATTTTCTGTTTCTTAAGTACCCAATCAAGCTTCTTTAATTGTTCTGAAGAAAGCTCCTCCTGATGTTCTCTTTTATACTCACTTATTATTTTTTTTGCTCGCTTTGCAAACCCTTGGGAAAATGCCCAATCAAGCTCTTCCGTTAAATCTGGGAGCTGTAGCTGCGTTGCTTTTATATATATACTCTCCGTAATCTCACACTTAACTCCTTTAGCTTCTATTCTTCCAGCCACCTCATGCTGCAACTGGATTGTCGGTACTGCTATGATAAACTTCTTATCAGCTCGGTTTTTTACAAGTTCTGCGTACTGTTCCGTTTTTCCAAGAGCAGTCTGTGCCTTTATAACATGTATGTCTGAGTCTTTAGCATCTACTGCCTTTTCCAGGAACTCCCGAAGATCTGTCTCACACTTCTCAATTTCATAAAAATCCTCACTGCTCTCCAACTTTCTAATCTTCTGGCTGGCTTTAGCATAAAGGGAATTAGCCTTGCACTTATCATAATATGGACACGATACATTTGATTTTATACATTGTTCTGGTTTATATCCTTCACGGCTCATTCTTTTTAAATCATATTGCCATTTTTTTGTAAAATTATCTAGCTTTTTTAATTGATCCTCAAATATTTTCTTTCCACCTTTTATATTTATTAAATTAGTAGCAAGAAGAAACTTTAAATCATGGTGCAAGTCTTTCCCGTTAATAAAATCTCGCAGTAAGGCACATAATTTGCATAATGATTCTGCGTCAAACGAAGACAGCATCGGACTTTTTTCCTTTATCTCTCGTCCTTTCACAGTCGTCACATTACATTTCATTTCTTTCTGATATGGTAACATAATTATGCCATTATCTATAATTTTTTCTTCAATTCCGTCTGCGTTAAATTCAGTCTCATAAAAAATACATAACTTTCCGTCAGAGACTTTAATTCCTGATTTTTTGCCAAAGTTTTTTAAGTCCGTGCTGTAATTTCTGCCTTTGGTCACCCGATAGTAAATCTCCATTTTCCTCGCCAATTCTACAACATTTATTCTTGCTTCCAAGTTTTTTTCTATTACACCTTTTCCCCCAAAAAACATTCTTCCTAAATTAACACATGCTCCATCTGCTTCCGGAAAAATAGCATTCAGCATATAATTGGCTGCTTTTGCAAGTTCAGGATTATTAATCCAGCGATCCATTAGAAAAACTGCTCGAAAATGACTGGATGTTTCACTCCAGCTGAAAGTTTTGTATGTAAATAAAAAAGGAATCCTATATTCTACACAACGTTTTTTAAACTCTTCCAGCCTAATATCATCATCAAAATCCAATACTAAAAATAGCTGTTTGACGAAACACTCACTCTTAGTTCCACCATTCACTATAGCTCTGGTAAATGTATACCCTTTCTTTCCAACTCGCTTTATAATTTCACTTAATTCTAAATCTACCTTATTTCCACCTACAACATTACTCATCATTCCCATATATTTATGTGCTACTTCTTTATTTGTATAATAATTTCTATCAATATTTATTTCCATCGTAACTTCTCCTTTTCTTCAGATGTTCTTTTCTTACTTCAACCATATCTGGTAAAATCGGGAACAATCTGAAGCATTTGTTAAGCATAGTGTAAAATTTATATTTATTATATTGACTCTACTTAAAATATAACTATACACAAATACTTAAAAACGCTTCCCAAAAACTCCCAACACCTTCCGTTCTGGTTCATATAAGCATTTTAAAGTCAAAAAAAATTATATACATTTGGATTTCTTTGCTTATCCTTTTACAGAACTGTTCTGCTTGTATTTTTTTCTTACAAAACTAACCTGACTCACATATAAGTAAAAAAATACCAAACAGGAGGTAATCATTATGTCAACTACATCTAATTCAATACCTGCAGAGAAGGAGAATTCTATCTTAACTGTTTTAAGTGTCGCTGAAGTTGCTGAGTACCTTGGAGTAGGGAAGAATAGAATTTATGAATTGCTCAATGACGGAAAGCTTAATGGATTTCGCATGGGATCTACATGGAAGATCAGCCGAATGGCTTTGGAGAATTATATTTTGAATGCTTCGAAACTGTTTTCTCATAAAATGGAAAAGAGGCATGCCACCATTGCGTGACATGCCCCTGTGCATTTTCTATTTTCGTTTTATAATATATACCCCTTTTTTAACTGATTCCATTTCATACTCTAATTTTGCCAATGACATACACTTATTAAACACGTCTGGCTGTATCGCATGATCTGTTTGGTCTAAAGCCTTCCTTATCTTCCTCTCATAATTTTCTTTATCTTGTTCATAAAAATATATAAATAAATCTCTAATCCGTTTTTCTTCTTTAAAATATTTTTTATTATCATCAGATATGATTACAATTTCATTTTTTCCATCCAGCACCATTTCTAATACTGTGGCTAGTTTACGCTTTACATTTTCAGATTGTCGGTCTGTTTCAGCAGTAATAAAACTATAAATCTTTTCTTCAGGAAATTCTAACCAACAAGCCTGCACTTTTAAGAAAGCATTTTTATCAATTTCAATTGCTTCTGCCATCTGTTCATAAAAAGACTTCAAATTTATCAATTTTTGTTCCGCCCAAAAACTCCTTTTTATATAACCATTTACAGCATAACAAAATCTCTTTAATTTTTTATAGGTATTTTCCTTTGAAAACAACGCATTTAATACTATTTGTTGATAATAACTGCCATTCGGACCGAATATAGCATTTATACTTTCTGCATATTTTTTTTGACATTCTAAAATACTATTTACATATTGTAATCTTCGACTAAAATATGCTTTATCTCTTTTACATATATATACTTTTACTCTTTCTCCATTAACTCTCTTCCTTCCAAGCATTTGAATAAATTCTTCTCTTGTATCTGCCATAATAATAAGATTACGTAGTTCTATATCTTTAAATGATACTCCATTATCCAATACTGATGTTGCAATCACCACAGGTTTCCCAATATAATCCTTTTCTACTAATTCTTTTACACTTTCTCTCCCCTCTTCATCTTGTTTATACCCAGCATTTATGCATACCACCTGATTTCCAGTAAACGAATCACCAATTTTGCGCAAATCCGCTGCAAGAGAGTTACCTTTATCAATACTATCTGTAAAAATTAGCCATTTTTCATTTTTCCCATTTTTTACAAGTTCTATAATTTCTGTCTCATCAACAAAATAATGTAAGTCAACGTAATCATAATTTGGCGAAATTACATACTTTTTAATCTTATAGGATTCAGAGGGATGATACATTTTCCAGGTTTCTTCAAATCCTTCTGAAACATGCTCAATTGTAGCAGACATAAAAATTTGAACAGTATCGTACAAATTATTTGTAAGATAAAAATATGATTCTACAGTAGCAGGATTAAAGTCCGAGTCTGTATAAAAATAATGACATTCATCATATACTGCATATCTAAATGGATTGACTTCACGTTTCCTTTTTAAACTGCTCAATTCATCTTTTTCATAAAATTCTAAAGGATCATTGTTTCCACATTTTATTTGACTTTCTATTTCCTGATACGTATAAATTGATATATAATCTGCTATATTAATTGTTTTTTGATAATCTAGACTAAGCCGCAATGAAATTTCATTGCACTCCTTCAATAACTGTTCTTTCAAAATTTTTCGATTTACTAAATACAATATTTTGGATTTATATTTATTTTCTATTACTCCTGCTTTCTCATACTTAGACTTAAAGTTTAGTTCTATTTTAGCCATATTATACAAAAGTTCGTGTAATATAAAATAAGTTTTTCCGCATCCTGTAGGAGCTTTAATCATTACTAACGCATCTCTACTCCACTGTTGATACTCATTACCAATACAATCCCTTAAATATGCAACGTGCCTTTTGTCCACAGTATTCTCCATTTTCTTCCTCCTTTTATATTCTAATTATTTCACTTTATTAGTTATATTGAGTAAAATATTTCCCTCTTATTAGATAATAATATAATATTTATTAGAAAAAATAAAGAATTTTCCTTCTATTTTTTTGATATTTTTTATAGAGAGCTGTGCTATATAGCACAGCTTCACTAAACTACTATTTACCATTGCCATTTTTTCTTACACGCTTATATCTTCTAGCTTACTTAAAACAAATTATCAAGCTTACTAACAGCAGCTTTTTTTCCTTTCTGCGAAACGTGCGTGTAAATATCCATTGTAATTGTTATAGTTGAATGTCCCAGCAGTTCCTGAATAACTTTCGCTGACTCCCCTTCTTCAAACAGCAGTGTAGCAAATGTATGGCGCAGATCATGGAATCTGATGTCTGATATGCCATACTTTTTCAGGAATGCATGATATTCTTCCATAAACCCTTTCTGGCGCAACAAGCTTCCATCAACTTCAGTAAATACAAAGCCCTGGTCATCATACACACCTTTATACTTCTCTTTAATCTCGTCCTGTCTCTGCTTTTGAATTAATAAGGCTTCCATAGCTTTTTCTGTTAAAGGAATTGTCCTTATACTCTTTGCAGATTTCGGCTCCAAAACTTTATCCACGTATTTCGATCTGCCACCTGCATTGCTTTCACGAACCCGACATAAATTTCCCTCAACATGCAGCTCCCGATCTCTAAAATTAATATTCTCCCACTTTAGAGCCATGACTTCTCCCTTACGCATTCCAGTACAAAGTGTTAAGGCAACAATCGGATAAAGTTTTTCCTCTTTCGCATTTTCGAAAATAATTCTTGCCTCTTCTGCTGTGAGCGCCTTACCCTCGAATCTTTTCTTTTTAGGCAAGGTCACAAAATCATTTGCATTTTCATCAATGTACCGTAGCTTAACAGCTTTCTTTAGAGCCATATTAATCAGAATGAATACATGTCTCACAGTTTTTGCATTATACCCATCCTTTGTCATATCATTATAGACCATTTGAAGATCATCACTTTTCAACTCACTCAGCTTACACTTACCTATGTCAGTATTCAATATATGTGCCCGATATATTCCCATATAGGAATCAAACGTAGTTTCTTTAATTTCATTCTGCTTGTAATTTTTCAAGAAATAAGCCAACCATAATTGCAAAGTCCACTTGGTTCCTTCTTTGGTTCTGGTATCGTTCTGGCTTTCAGACAAAGCATTCGCAAAATGTTCTGGCTGCTTGTCAGCTAATTCCTTCACTGATTTTACTTCTGGCTCTTCTAGCGTCTTCTGTACCATATCCTTGCAAATATTATTTTCAGCAACTTCTTTTTTCTGGATCTTCGTAGATATATCTGTAGATACCGCTTCTGTAACCGCCCCCTCAAATTTTGCCAACTTTGCTTTAACTTCTCCTTTAGTTTTACCGTAAATATAATGTCGCTTTGGATTTTCACCTGTATCAAAATAAGCCACACACCATCTGCCGTCTTTTCTTTTATAAATTTTATTTTCAATTTTAAATCCCATCACAATTCCTCCAATATAAAAAGCCGCTGCATAAACAACGGCTTTTCCTATCTCAATTCCTTTTTACGTTCTCTTTTAACCATTCATCAAGATATGCTTTTGGAATTACTTTGCGCATTCCCAAATCAACTACTGGAAGTTGCCCCTTGTTCACAAGCTTATAGGCATAACTTCTACTAATCCCTAACAATTCTGCAACTTCTGTAACACTAAAAACGATTGGTTTCATAACGTTCTCCTTTCTTTTCAATCCACACAGTTTCTTGGATTATCCAATCGTTACATGCCACGTAAAAAGTTATCTGTGGCACCTTTTAATTAGAAGAACGCACGTATATATCATTCTGGATAGTGGAATGTATAATATATAATACTTTTCCACATTCCAGATACTTATTACAGTCTAGCAGCTTCACGCATACACCCTCTATATATCAAATAACTGCTCTATATAACCTCGATGTTCCTTTTGCCAATCAATAGCTAATTGGATTCTAGTAGTTGTATATTTATTTAATTGCATTACATCGCAATTTGAATCTGTATCAAGCTCTGAACTACTGTCTTTGTCACCTGTCTAAGTAATTCAACCACTCACTTCAGATATTATAAAATTCCTGGAAATATAGAGACATTATCATCCAGCGAATTTCGTGCAAAAAAGATCTGGAATTTCAGGGAAATTCCAGATTCCAAATGGAAAAAAGTGAATATTGTACCAGAATTCAATTAAAAAAAAGTTACCTGTATTTACGTGTGATGTCAGCTGTGATGTCAAATTTGATGTCAAAATCCATTTTTAGAGAAAATAAGAGGTGATTCAGAAGGGTGTAAATATATCCAGATATCAAAAAAACCCTTGAAAATCAAGGGTTTTCGGTCATGCCGCAGACCGGAATCGAACCGGTACGGGTATCACTACCCACGGGATTTTA
>OGCN01001885.1_pt1 | contig 25172 bp, 20 predicted proteins | sample 1570181 | NCBI WGS metagenome assembly OGCN01 (sample SAMEA4370584, study PRJEB24528) | human gut metagenome | reverse complement strand
GGAACTTGGCTATGGTCACCATCACGCGGGGCATCATGTCGATCGGCAATGCGACACCCGACGTGAACATGATGAGCAGGCCGAAGATGTTGGCGAACCCGTTGGCCGCCTCTTCCGAGAGCCCGAACTCGCTGAGCATGAATCCGCAGGCGACGGTCATCAGCGCGTACACGCAGGTCGCGCCGAACGTCATCAGCACTCCCCCGACGCTCAGGTGCAACGGATCGAGCCCCGCCGCCATCATCAGACCGATTGACAGCACCAAATAGCCGACGCATACGACGAGCGCGAATCCGCCCAACGTCAGCAACCGCTGGAGTCCCATCAGGACCATGCGTCGGGGCGAGGCGGTGAGACGCCGCCGCACCTCGCCGGTGGTGAACGCGCCCAGGATCATCGATCCGCAGATGGTCATCGCCAGGGACAGCGGGTACAGCGCGGTTTTCATGGTGCCGCCGAATCCGCTGACCGCCGTATCCGCAGCGCTTGCCGACTCCTCGGTCGGCGTATCGACCACGGCGATCTGATGGTTCACGTCTGTATCGCTGGCCGATTCGGCGGCCATTTTGGCGGCCTGGGACAGATCCTTGATATCCGGCTTGTCGACTTGCCCTTCCGGCAGCGAGTCCAGCATGTCTTGGTCCAGACTCGCGCCATCAAAACCGGCGGCCCCTCCTGTAGCGTTCATCATGCCGGCGAGCGCCGCCTGGTCGACCCTCGTCTGCGCGCCGATCAGTGCGGTGCGGGTGAGCGAGAGGAACCCGCCGACGTTCATCCGCGCCATCGACCCGGAGCCGGATGCGTAGCTGGTAACCGTGTCCACGTTCGGCGGATTGTCGCCGTCCGCCGCCGCGGCGACATAATCGTCAGCGAATCCGTCGGGAATGATGACGATCAGGTCCACCCAGTTCGAGGCGACGGCCTGTTGCAGCGTTTCGCTGGTGTCGTCGAGGTCCACCAGTTCGCTGGAATCGCGCAGGTAGGCGCGCATCGACGTGGCGATATCACCCCGGTCGGAGTCGCGGTCGATGATGGCGACGCGCGTCTTGGTCGATTCGAACACCGCGGACATGGAGCCGGATGCGGAGGTCAGCATCGCCCAGCTGATGGACATCATCAGGATGCCTATGAATACGAGGTAGATCATCAGGTAGACCCGGTGCGCGAACAGCACGCGCAGCGTGGCTTTACAGGTGTTCATAACGTTGCCTCCTCAGCATTGCGATGCCGGCCAAGAGGAATACCGCGCTCATCGCCAGCAGAATGATGCAGGTGGTGATGAACGGCCGGTAGCTGTCGTAGTACAGGATGTCGTAGAACAGGTTCGTCACCTGCTGTGCGGGGTTGATGGTGCCGAGTATGGGCGCGTTGCGGGCTATCCAGTCGCTGATCTGCATGGCAAACCCGCCGTACAGTCCGGTGAACAGCGACAGCGTGCAGGAGATGCCGGTCGACAGCCCGTATTTCGTGTTGTACGAGAGCTTCGGCACCGCACCGAGCAGGGTGCCTGCTGAGCTGGTCATGAACGAGGCGATGATGACCGCGAGGATCGCCGCCGGTTCGCGTCCGCCGAGCGAGACGTTGCAGGCGAGCCGGATATAGGCCAATGCGATGGACAGGGCGACCGACGAGCACAGCCAGCAGGAGAGGAAGCCCGCGACGAGCTGTTTGGCCCGGCTCAGCGGCGCTACGGTCCGCCGTATGCCCAGCGCGGACAGGTTCGCCTGTGCGGCGGCGACTGTGCTGATGGAGTATCCCATGGCCATCATGCAGGACATGGCCAGCAGCGCGTAATAGTATCGGGCGATCTCGTCAGGCTGGAAATGCGTGAGCGTCGTCTCATGGGTCATGTCGACGTTCTGCCCGACGCTGTTCCAGAAGTTCCGGCTGAGCGCGGCCTGTGGATTGTCGGCGATGGTCTGCCGGGTAACGGCGTCGGTGCGGTTGTACAGGTCGATGACGCTGCGCAGGGCCGCGAGGCTAATGTCCAGTCCGCTGTTTTGCGTGGAGTCCTTGGCTGTGACGGCGGTTTCCCGGCTCACGGTCATCGCCAATCGGCCGTTATTGTCGGCGGTCAGATAGCCGTTGGCAGTGCCGTCGGCGAGCCGTTGTTCGGCCTCCTTCACGGTGTCGACTGTGGTGATGGTCAGCAGCTTTTGGTCGATTTCGGCGTAGGTCGTGTCGTCTGAGGCCGATTCCGTTTCCCCGGCCAGCGCGTCTACGAAGGTGCGGGCACCGTCCGCCTGCTGCCAACGGGTGTCTTCGATGACGGCCATCGGCACCGGCTTGAGTTCGTATGCTTCGGCCAGCCCGCCGAACAGTCCGTTGAACATGGTCGCCAGCACAATCGGGAACACGGTCATCCAGAACAACGCCGACCGGTTACGCAAGTTCGCTTTCAATGCGACCAGAAATGTGGTCCACATGATGTCTCCTTACTCAGGAACTCCCCTCAGTCACCTTTGGTGACAGCTCCCCTCGGAGAGGGGAGCCAAGTTATTTGCTTGCCGACTGAGGGGAGCATGGCCAGTCCCTCAGTGCTTTGCCGGTGAGTTCGAGGAACACGTCGTTGAGGGTGGGCGGGCGACTGGTCAGGTGGCCGATGTTGGCGCCGGAGCGTTTCACCGCGTCGAGCACGTCGGTCAGGTTGTGTTCGCCGCGACGGCATCGCACGTCGAGTTCCTTGCCGTCGTAGGTGGCTTCGATCACGCACGGCAGCGCACGGACCTCGGCCATCGCCGAATCCGCCAGATCGAGCGTTTCGATGGTGATGCGCTCGCCCGTGTCGATCATGTTCTTGAGCTCGTCGGCGGTTCCGAGCGCCAGGTGCCGGCCGTGGTCCATGATGAGGATGCGGTCGCAGATCTGTTCGACCTCCTCCATGTAGTGGCTGGTGTAGATCACCGTGGCGCCGGCCTGGTTGAGCCGCTGGATGCCTTCCAGAATCGAATTGCGGCTTTGCGGGTCGACGGCGACCGTGGGTTCGTCGAAGAAGATCAGGTCAGGCTTGTGCGCGATGCCGCAGGCGATGTTCAGGCGTCGCAGCAGACCGCCGGACAGTTTGCCGGGCCGGAACTTGCGGAAGTCCTGGAGTCCGACGAATTCGATGGACTCCTCGACCAGCGGCGCGCGGTCGGTTTTCTTCGGCACGTACAGCGAGCAGAAGTAGTCGATGTTTTCGGTGACGGTCAGTTCGTTGAACACGGCCACGTTCTGCGGCACGATGCCGATACGACGTTTCAGCGCGTAGGAGGTCGGCGTCATCGGCTGGCCGAATAAGCGAATCGTGCCCGAATCGTAGGTGAGCAGCGCGAGGATGCAGTTGATCGCGGTGGTTTTGCCGGACCCGTTCGGTCCAAGCAGCCCGAAAATCTCGCCCTGGTTCACGTCGAGGTCAAAATAGTCGAGCGCCACCATGTCGCCGTAGCGTTTGACCAGTTGGCTGACGTGCACGGCCAGGGCCGGGTTGGTTGTCGAGTCGTGTTCGGAAGCTCTGTTGTCGGTTGTCATAGCCACTCCCTTCCTTGGTGATTCCATCATCCCAAGAAGGGGCCGGACGCCGCCACAGGCAAACGTCACGACTTGGCCGTACAGGCGTGACATTTGTCATTACAGTCCTTCGGCGTCGGTCTGCATGGCCTTGTACACCTTATCGACCGGCATCAGGCTGATCTCGTCCATCGAATAGTTGGACGCCCTGTGGCTTTGCGTAATCATCGGTATCATCCCTTTACGGTTGTGTCGACGACATCCGACGCTTGTGCCTCATCTATTCGGGAAGTGTAGACCCGTTGTCTTGGACCGTCATGCGAATAATTCCGCACGCCCGTCAAGTTTGTCGTGTTCCGCACACCGCTAGACTGGTGGTGGAAGAGCGTCGAGCCGGGGAGGTGCCATGCGCGTGTTGGCCGAGATGGGCTTGCTACTCGTGTTGGGCCTGGTTGTCGGGCTACGGTCCGATGGCGTGTTCATCGCCGGCCTGCTGTTGGCCGTTTCCGTCGCCGGATTGGTGGAATGGCTGCGTCCCGCGCAATGGTCTTGGGTCTTGTGTACGGCGTATCTCGTCATCGCCGTGGCGGTGCCTTCATGGTGCGCGTTCATGCCGCTCATCGCCTACGATACTGCACGGCTGCCGGCCCTCGCCTCGACCGGAGCCCGGGCTGGGGCACGGACTGCGGCAAGTGGCCGCTCCCCCAGTGTCTCGCGGACCGCGGCCTCTCGCCGTTCCCTTGCCGATGCAATGCGTTCGGCCCCGTGGCTTTCGGCCGCCGCGCGCTGGATATGGGTGTTGCCGCTGATCGCGCTCTGGTTCGCCCGTGGCACCGACCGTCTCCAGACGCTGGTGATGACGCTGGTCGCCCTGCTTGGATTCGTTCTGGGCCGGGCCCGCGCCTCCTCGGACGAGGCGCGGCGCGCGTTGCTGCACGCGCAGGACAGGGCGCGCGAATCCTCGCGGGCCACTCGTTCGCGCATCGCCGACATCGATGAGGAACGCGCCCAGTCGATTCGCATGGCGACCCTCGGCGAGCGCACGCGTATCGCCCGGGAGATCCACGACAATGTGGGCCATCTGCTGACCCGCGCGATCATGCAGGCGCAGGCCGGCAAAACGGTGGCCAAGGCGACGAACGATACGGTCGCTGCGCAAGGGTTCGCCACGTTGGGTGCGACGTTGGATGATGCGATGACGATGGTGCGCCGTTCGGTGCATGATCTTGAGGATGATGGCACTGATTTCGCCGCGCAGATCGATGATGCCGTCACGTCGTTCGACGGCATCTCCCCCGGTTTCGCCGTGACGCTGGCCAACGATATCGCCAAGGCGCCTGCGCCGGTCTCGCGCTGTTTCGCGACCGTGATTCGCGAGGCATTGTCGAACGTGGTGCATCACAGCGCGGCGCGCGAGGCGAGCGTGACGTTGCGTGACTTCCCCGCGTTCTGGCAGTTGGTCATTCAGGATCCGGGGCCGGCCGTGTCCGAGTCCGATGGGTCCCGGACGGCCGCTGCCCGCCCGCGTGCGATGCGCGCCACGCACGTCGGCTCGCGACTCGCCGCCGACGGCGTTGCCGATATGCGTGGTTCGGCCGATGAGCTGATGCGCGGCATGGGTTTGGCGGATATCGAATCGCGCGTGCGCGCCCTTGGCGGCACCGCGGTCTGCGGGCCGTATGAGGACGGCTGGCGTGTGTTCGTATCCGTGCCGAAGAAGCGTTGGACCATGGAATCGAGGGATTGATGAGAATCGCAATCGTGGATGATGATCCGATCGTCTGCCAGTCGTTGGAGACGATTCTGACGGCCACCGGCACGGCCGAGGTGCTATGGATGGCAAATGACGGAGACGCCGCCGTGCGCCGTTATTTCGAGACACCGGCGAGCCGACCGGACGTGCTGCTGATCGATATTCAGATGCCCGGCACCAGCGGTTTGGATGCCGCGCGCGAGATTCTGGCCACGGACCCGGCCGCGCGCATACTGTTCCTGACCACGTTTGCGGACCAGTCGTATATCGCGCAGGCGATGGGACTTGGCGCCAAGGGCTATCTCAGCAAACAGGATGTGGCGGCGGTCGGGCCCGCGCTGCAGGCGGTGATGGCCGGTCAGGTGGTGCTCGGCGCGGAAGTGCTCGGCAAGCTCACCGAACGAACTCCGGATCCTGCCGATTCCGACGATTCCAGAGATACCGCCGATTCCATCGAGGGCCTGCTTGGCGAGCGCGAACGTGAGATCACCGCGCTGGTCGCCGAGGGCCTCGATAACCGCGACATCGCCGCCAGACTGTTCCTGAGCGAAGGCACGGTCCGCAATCGCATCAGCGCGATACTGGACAAGCTCGGCCTGACCAATCGCACCCAACTCGCCATCCTCTGGCTCAACGCCCATAGGTGAGGGGGCTTTTGGTCAAGTAGGCCTCTCCCTCCGACATCGCTTCGCGATGCCACCTCGAACGCGATTCAGGACAGCTTGCAGCTGACCTCTTATTCGCTCGTTGTCACTCACCCTCGCCTAAAAACGCCTCCGGCGTTTTCTTCACGGCTCGGCTCATCAGAGGGAGGTTGTGAAAAACCAACCTCAGCTGTTTTTCATGACGATACTGTCGATGGTGTTGGCCACGCGCTCGCAGTCGTCGGAGCACTGTTCGAGGTGACGGTAGACGTCATGCCAGGCGAACACCTGCAGCGGATCGGTGCAGGTGGTGTGCAGCGTGCGCATCGACTCGATGAACAGGTGGTCGGCGTCCGTTTCGATCGTGTTGATGGCGAACACCAGTTCGCGCAACGTCTTGGAATGCCGGAATCGCGGCAGTTCGTTGACCAGCTCGCAGATGCTTTCCGTGGCGCGCACCACCATATCCGACATCTGGACCGCGTCGTCGCGCATGTCGGTCACGTTGTCGTAGTACATGCGGTTGAGCACGCCTTCGATGCTGTCGGTCACGTCGTCGAGCACGTGGCCGAGCTCGTCGATGTCCTCGCGGTCGAACGGCGTGATGAACGCGGTCACCAGTTCGTCCATCATGTCGTGGCGCACCTCGTCCGCTGACTTCTCAATCGCGTGCATGCTGTCCATGCGTTCGCGCAGCTGGCCCGGATTGAAGTCGTGCATGACCTCGGACAGCAGCTTCGCGGCCTGGCATGCGTAGTCCGCGCTGCGGCGGAATCCGTCGAAGTAGAACGTGTCTTTTTGTCTCGCCATGATGGGTGGATTCCTTTCTAGAACACGACCATGAACAGTTTGGCCATTACGAAGCTGATGAGACCGCAACCAGGGAAGGTGAACACCCAGGTGAGCATCATGTCGCGCACCACGCCGAAGTTGATGGCGGAGAGGCGGCGTACCGCGCCCACGCCCATGATGGCGCTGGTCTTGGTGTGCGTGGTGGAGACGGGGATGCCGAGCACGGTCATGACGAGCAGGCACAGCGCGCTTGACAGATCGGCCGAGAAGCCTTGGTATTTCTCGAGTTTCACCATGTCCTGGCCCACGGATTTGATGATGCGTTCACCGCCGACGGACGTGCCCACGCCCATGATGGTGCTGCACAGAATCATGAGCCAGATCGGAATCATCACACCGGTCACGCTGGGTTGGCCATTGCAGAACGCCATGCCGAGGAACAGCACGCCGATGAACTTCTGACCGTCCTGCGCGCCGTGCATGAAGCTCATGGCCGCCGCGCCCACGATCTGCGCGTAGGTGAAGAACCCGTTGGTGCGGCGGCGGTCCATGCCAGCGCAAATCAGGGTCACGGCCTTGCATACCAACCAGCCGACGGCGAAGCCGAACAGGAGGCTTGCGACCAGACCGTAGAGCACCTTGACCCATTCTCCCATGTTGATGCCGCCGATGCCGCCTTGGATGGCGATGGCCGCTCCGGACAGGCCGGCGATCAGGCTGTGGCTTTCGGAGGTGGGTATGCCGAGCAGCGAGGCGCCCACGCTGTATACGACGATGGAGAACAGCGCCGCGCATAGGGCGATGAGCGCCGCGTTCGTGTCGCCGCCGAAATCGACCATGTTGCTGATGGTGGAGGCCACGGAGGCGTTGAGCTGCGTCATGATGAAGACGCCGAGGAAGTTGAAGATGGCCGCCATGATGACGGCGGAGCGTACGCGCATGCATCGTGTGGTCACGCAGGTGGCGATGGCGTTGGGTGCGTCGGTCCAGCCGTTGACGAAGATGACTCCCAGCGTCAGCAACGTTGTGACGGTCAGAGCCGGGTTGGAAAGCACTTGTTGGAGGAAATGCGCCAGTGAGACGTCCAAGGGGAATTAACACCTTCTTCTTCGGGGGCGGAAGCCGTCACACTGATTGTAACGGAAGAATGGCTACGTAGTTCCCATGGCGCGCGGGTTTTATGGTGTTGTTATGCTATTGCGACCTGTCAGCAGCAACAACTGGTATTGGGGTGGAGACGGTCGTATTCCTCGCGGGCGCGAATGAATTCGACCTCGCTCATCGGTGTTTCGCCGGGATGCTCGGCCGCGAAATGCTCAAGATAATGGTCGTAGCGGGCCTCGCCGCTGATCTCACGCAGATACCAGACGATGCCGTGCCATACGGCAACGAGTTTGCCGAGCATTTTGTCTCCTTTCGCTGATTATTGGCTCCCCTTGAAAAAAGGGGAGCCAATGACGCACTACGCTGCAACCTGCCCGTTCCGCACAAGCTCATGCAGCTTGGCGCTGTATTCGCGCTGCACCTTCTTCTCAAGCGCGGTGGCGACCAGGCTGGAGGGCGCGAACCACTGGGATTCCACGAACGGCTCCTCGGACGTCGTTTCGGCACCGTACTTGCCAGCGGCGAACGTGCGCGCCACGACCACGATGCCGACTACCACGAAGACGCCCATCATGACCAGGAAGAACACGGAGAGCACGCCGTCCAGATACGCGTTGGACAGCGCGGCCTTGGCGTTGGTCAGCGCCTCGCCGGTCAGCTCGCCGGAGTCGATCTGCGCCTGATACTTGGAGGCGGTGGTGAAGTAGCTCAGCGGCCCGAAGATCTTCTGGAAGTCGGCGGTGAAGGTCACGGCGATGTCCCACACGAGCGGTACCACCGGTATCCACAGGTGCTTCCAGTAGCCCATCTTGGCCACACACACGGTGATCAGCACGAAGCAGGCGGCGGCGAGCAGCTGGTTGGAGATGCCGAAGATAGGCACCATCGCGTTGATGCCGCCGTTCGCGTCGGACACGCCCATCCACAGCAGTCCGCCCCACAGCGCGGTGGCGATCAGCGTGGTGATGATGTTGCCGGGCTTCCAGGTCGGGTCGGCGAACTTCTTGAGCTTGCGCACGTTGCCGAGCATTTCGCCGATCTGGTAGCGGGCCACGCGGGTGCCGTTGTCCACGGTGGTCAGGATGAACAGGGCTTCGAACATGATGGCGAAGTGGTACCAGAAGGCCATCGAGTCGTGGCCGCCCAGGTAGGACTTGAGGAAGTTGGCCATGCCCATGGCGAACGTGGTGGCGCCACCGGTGCGGGAGACGATGGAGGTCTCGCCGATGTCGGCGGCGGCCTGCTCAAGCGCCGCGGCGCCTTCGTAGGTCTTGGCCGCGCCGTTCTCGTCCACGGAATCCCAGGTGACCTGCATCTGGTTGCCTTCGATGTCGGAGACCTTCATCGACTCCACGGCCTTGACGGCGGCATCGGCCTGTTCGCCCGGCGTGGAGGTGGCGGAGATGCTCACGCCGGATGCGGCGGTGATCTGTGCGGCGGACATGTTGGTGGAGAAGTACACGCCCTGCGAGATGGTGATCGCGGCGATCAGCGCGATGACGGCGGTGAACGATTCGACGAGCATCGAACCGTAGCCGATCATGCGAATCTGGTTCTCCTTCTCCACGGCCTTCGGGGTCAGGCCGGAGCTCACCGCGCCGTGGAAGCCAGAGAGGGCGCCGCAGGCGATGGTGATGAACAGGAACGGGAATAGGTTGCCGGAGAAGGTCGGGCCGGTGGAGGTGGAGGCCAGTTCGGTCAGACCCGGCACCTTGACGGACGGGTTGGCGATGATGATGCCGATGACGAGCAGCACGAGCGTGCCGATCTTCATCAGCGTGGACAGGTAGTCGCGCGGGGTGACGAGCAGCCAGTGCGGCAGCGCGGCGGCGGCGAACGAGTAGATCACCAGGGCGATGACGAGCTGCTTGGCGTCCAGTGTGAACACGGCGGCCACGGCCGGGATAGAGGCGATCCATCCGCCGGCGACGATGTCGAGCACGAGCAGCACGAAACCGAGCAGCGTGGTCTCAATGACACGGCCGGGGCGCAGGAAACGCTGGTAGCAGCCCATGATCAGGGCGATCGGGATGGTCATACCGATGGAGAACACGGCCCACGGCGAGGCGGCCATGGCCTTGATGGCCACGAGCGCCAGGAATGCCATGGCGATGGCGGTCATCACCACGAGGAAGATGGATAGGATCATACCGCCGAACTTACCCATTTCATCAGTGGCCATCTGGCCCAGAGAGCGACCGCGGCGCTTGGCGGAGATCCACAGCACCAGCATGTCCTGCACGGCGCCGGCGAAAATCACGCCGAGGATAATCCACAGAGTGGAGGGCAGGTAGCCCATCTGCGCGGCCAGGATCGGGCCGACGAGCGGTCCGGCGCCGGAGATGCCGGCAAAGTGCTGGCCGAAGAGCACGCGGCGGTCGGTGCGTTCGAAGTTCGCGCCGTCATGCACGCGCTCGGCCGGGGTGGCGTTCGCGTCGTCGGTGCGCATGATCTTGATCTGGATGTAATAGGCATAGAAGCGGTAGGCGATGGCGTAGGAGCTCAGCGCCACGACCAGGAACCAGATGGCGGAGATCCGCTCACCGCGCGAGACGGCCAGAATCGCCCATCCGCAGGCACATACGATGGCGATGGCGGCCCACAGCAGGGCCTTCTTCCATGTCCATACCATTTTGGGACGCACGCCTACGGGCAGTCCCTTCGAATTGCGAATCACACGTTCGGCTTCGTCCGGCGTGTAATCGTCCTTGAATTCCAACTTGCCAGGTGCCGGGGCCTGGGCTGCGGCGGTGGTCATAATAACCCTCTGTTCCTCTTCAATAACCTTTGCGGGAAAGGTTCTCTTCATTGCGACCCTTTTGGGGTATCTCTCGTCTGCTTATGGCACTGGTTGGAAGCGTAGCCACGGCATGTAGCGCCTCAGGAAAATGTCCCAATATGTGAGCTTGGCCACATGTTCACGGACTGCGTTTCATGCCGATTACCCGGGATTCGCACCGCGATGTGCGAAAATGGACACGGTATCAATCAGGAGGTGCACAGTGGTTGTAAGCACGGATTCGAGCCGCACAATGCCCGATTGGGTGAAGTACGGGGTGTTCTGGCACGTGTATCCGCTGGGCTTCTGCGGTGCCGATATCAGGCCCGCCGGCCCGCGCCAGTTCCATGGCCGCGGCCTTGACGCGATAATTCCCTGGCTGGAGTACGTGCGCGATCTAGGCGCGTCCGGCCTGCTGCTGGGTCCGGTGTTCGAGTCGGCGACGCATGGATACGACACGCTCGACCATATGCATATCGATGTGCGATTGGGCGGGGATGCCGCGTTCGATCAGCTTGTCGCGGCCTGCCGGGACATGGGATTGCAGGTGATGCTGGATGGCGTGTTCAATCACGTGAGCCGCAATCATCCGGCCGTTCAGGCGGCGCTTGACGAGACCGCCGGACGCTTGAATCCGGCCGACAACCCGTGGCATGGTCTGGTCCGCGCGCATGTCGGTGATAATGGCGAACCCGCTTTGGATGTGTTCGAGGGGCACGGGGATCTGGTGGCGCTGGACCATTCGGCTGACGAGACCGTTGACTATGTGGTCCATGTGATGAGCCATTGGCTGGATCGCGGAGCCGCCGGCTGGCGCCTCGACGCCGCGTATGCCGTGCCGAGCCCGTTCTGGGCGCGCGTGTTGCCGCAGGTCAAAGCCGCACACCCGTATTCGTGGATTTTCGGCGAGGTGATCCATGGCGATTACCCGCGCATCATCGAGGAATCCACGATGGATTCGATCACGCAATACGAGCTATGGAAGTCGATCCAGCATGCGCTGGAGACGGAGAACTTCTTCGAGCTGGATTGGAACTTGAAGCGGCACAACGCGTTCCTGGATTCCTTCGTGCCGCAGACGTTCATCGGCAACCATGACGTGACGCGTATCGCATCGCAGATTGGCCCGGCCAAGGCGGCGTTGGCATTGGCGGTGCTCATGACGGTCGGCGGCGTGCCAAGCATCTATTACGGCGACGAACAGGGCTATGTGGGCGTCAAACAGGAGCGTTTCGGCGGCGATGACGACGTACGTCCGAAGTTCCCCGGCTCCCCTGCCGAACTGTCCACGCTGGGAGAGCCGACATACCGGCTGCATCAGGCGCTGATCGCGCTGCGCCGTCGCAACCCATGGCTGCTGGATGCGCGTACCGAGGCCGTGAAGCTGGAAAACAAGCACTTCGTCTATCGTTCGACGAGCGCCGACGCCCAGCATTCCCTGACCGTGGACCTCAACATCGAGCAATCCCCCACTTTCACCATCCGCAACGCCGATGGCAGTACAGCGTATCAATGGTGAGCTCCCTCATCAGAGGGAGCTAACTCATTCACCTCTGAATGCCTCGGATCAGCAGGTCGAGCAGGTAACCGTACGACCGGTCGACCCGTTCGCGGCCGCGTGTGCGGGGTTGTGCGGAACGCAGTTCGAATTGGATGAACCCGTGTATGGACACCCAGATGGAGGATGCGATTAGATGGGGGTCATCGCCGCGGAATACAGATGCTGCCTGGCCGTATCGAATGATCTGCGTGATGGCGTCCAGGCAGTGCTGGGCCGAGTCCGACGCCTGCCCCATCCAGACCAGCGCGTAAATGCCGGGGGCGTCCAGCGCGTGTTCACGGTAGATTATGCCCGCCCTGCGCAGGCGCAGCACGGGGTCGGATTCGTCAATGGCGATGAGCTGTTCGCGCAGATCGGTGAAGTATGTGTCGATGAGCGCATCGCACACCGCCTGCTTGCCGCCGATGTGCTGGTAGATGCTGGTGGGCGACACATCGGCCTGTGCGGACAGCGCACGGATGGTCAGACCGTCCACACCGTCCCGTTCCACGATCCGCCTTGCCGCGTCAAGGATTCTCCCGTGGATTTCAAGGGTGGGCGTGCGTTTGGATCGGGGCTGCGATTGCGTCATATCCGTTATTCTAGGGTGCGTACAGGCCATTACCGCCGTTTCGGCATGGCCACGATCACAACGACTGCGGCGATAAGTGCAATCGTCATGGCCGCTAGGCAGGCGAACAGGCATCCGCATCGCAAACACCGGCCTATAACACAATCAGGCCCGACGACCATCAAAGGTCGTCGGGCCTGATTCATACGCGCTGTCGGACTAACGGCGTCCAGACTTCATACGGAATGGCGCATTGTGGCGATTCTTCTTGGAATGACGGCGGTTCGGGCCTTCCGTGTTGCCGTATTTGGCGATCATGCGGCGTTCGTGACGCTTGGCACCTTCTGAACGCTCGTCGCGTACGATGCGGTTCTCGTTCTTGCGATGGATGCGCTTGCCGCCTTCGCCCTGACGGGTGTTGCGCATGGACTGTCTGCGGCCGTCATGGGAGCGCTCGTCATAGGAGAAGCCGTAATCCTCGTGGCTGCGTTCATTGCGGCGAGGCTTGCGCGGACGCTCGAAATCGCGGGAATCGGACCGTTCGAAATCACGGCCCGCATTGTGCCTGCGGCTGCCGAAATCATCGTTGCGACCGTATCCGGCCCTGTCGCGCTTATCGAACTTGTCGCCCTTGCCGTACCGATCATTGCGACGGTTCTTGCCGTGCTGGTCGCGGCCATTGTCCTGACGCTCGTCGTACCGGTTCTTGCCGTATCCGTCGCGACGGTCGCCCTTGCGGCGCTCCTCGCGGCGGTCATCGCCATGCTCGAACAGATAGTCGCGGCGCTCGGCCTCGGGGTTGCTCATGCCTGCACGGCGTTCCGCACGGTTGCGGTTCTTCTTCACGGCCTTCTTGCTGGCCTTGTCGCCGTGCTTGCGCTGCGGCTCGCCTTCGGCAACAAACTCGCCGCCTGCGTTCTCGTGCTGGAACTCGGTCTCGGCAACGTTCTGCTCGTCACGGTTGCGATTGCGATTGTGCTTGCGCTTGCCGCCGCGGCCGGACTCGTCGCCCGCCGCGTTCTTGGCGCCCCTGTTCTTGCCCTTGCGCGGGTTGCCCACGGGCTGCGACTTGTCGAGGCTCCAACCATCCACGCGCTCGGCGCGGTCGCCCACAAGCTCAAGCACTTCGGGCGAATCGTGGGTCACTTCGATCATCTTGGTCTTGATGCCGGCCTGGTTCAGCAAGCGGCGCGTCTCGCGGCGCTGCTCGGGCAGCACGAGGGTGACCACGTCGCCCGCCTTGCCGGCGCGGGCGGTACGACCGGAGCGGTGCACAAAGGACTTCGGGTCGGCCGGCGGCTCGACCTGCACCACGAGCTCCACGCCGCCGACGTCTATGCCACGGGCGGCCACGTCGGTGGCCACCATGACACGCACATCGCCGGAATCGAACGCAGCGAGGTTGCGATCGCGCTGGTTCTGGTTCAGGTTGCCGTGCAGCTCGGCGGCCGGAATGCCGTTCTGCGTCAGGTTCTTGGCGAGCTTCTTGGCCTGGAACTTGGTGCGGGTGAACAGGATGCGGCGGCCTTCGCCCGAGGCGAGCATGCGCACGAGTTCGTGCTTGTCGCCGCGCGTGGTTTCGAACACGTGGTGGGTCATCAGGTCGGGTTCGGCGGTGGCCGAATCGACCTCGTGCACCTTGGGATCGTGCAGGAAGGTGTTCACCACTTCATCCACGCCGTGATCGAGCGTGGCGGAGAACAGCATGTGCTGGGCGTCGGGCGAAATCTGCTCAAGCAGTCGCTTGACCGGTGGCAGGAAGCCCATATCGGCCATTTCGTCGGCCTCATCGATGACCACGACTTCGACGGACGAGAGCGTGAGCGCCTGCTGGCGCAGCAGGTCCTCAAGGCGGCCCGGGCAGGCGACCACGATATCGGCGCCGGCCTTCAGATCGCGGATCTGGTGGATGTACTTGACGCCGCCGTACACCGTGGTGGTGTTCATGCCGAACGTGTGGGCCAGCGGCATCAGCACGTCGTTGATCTGGTTCGCGAGCTCGCGGGTGGGGGCCAGCACCAGGCCGCGCGGGTGCGGTAGGAAGTCGTCGGCGCGGCGCTCTTCCAGGCTGGCCTTCTTGCGGCGCTTGATTTCCTTGCGGAACTCCTCCATCGCGATTTCGCCGAACGAATCGTAGGAACCGAGGCGGGTGACCAGCGGAATGGAGAATGCGAGGGTTTTGCCGGAGCCGGTGCGACCTCGGCCGAGAATGTCGCGGCCGGCCAGTGAATCGGGCAGGGTGTCGGCCTGAATGGGGAATGCGGTCTTCTTGTCATCTGCCGCAAGCACGCGCACCAGCGGTCCGGGTACGCCAAGTTCGCCAAAGGTAAGGGGGCGGGATTCCGCGCTGTCGTTCATCTGGAAATCAGCGGAATCGTCACGATCATCGAAATTATTACGGGGCACAGTGGCCTTTCATGTCAAAGGTTACGCAAATTACGCAAGCTTTCCGAGCTTAGCGTAAGCCCCCTACTTTGCTTGGTGCTCGCCACACTGTCATCCCACTCTTTACTTATGACCCCATGGGGCGGTAACTCGCCCATGGGGCGGCAACTTGCCCATGGGGCGGTTTGAAGAAATTGTGAAACCGCAGAATAAAGCCATTTTCACCTACCGCCCCATGAGGGTTTTACCACCCCATGGGATATTTGCCGCCCCATGGGTTTTACCACCACGTAAGGCGAGCACCGCTCCATGGAACACGCAAATGGCCCCCACCCGTGAAGGTAGGGGCCATTGTGCAAAAGGGCTGAGCCAAGATACAGCCCAGTAGCCCTAAAACACACTACAAAATATCCGGATCGTCTTTGGCAATAGTGCCGGTTGCCTTGCCAATGGCCTTCAGGCCGTGGTAGGCCACAAGAATCACGATCGTGCCAATGGCAATGCCGTTGAAGGAAATGCCACCAACAGTGAACGCGAATTGGCCGACGGCAATGATCATGGTGATGGCTGCCACCATGATATTCAGCGGCTTGTCGAAGTTGACCTTGTTCTCCACCCAGATGCGGATACCGATCATGCCGATCATGCCATACAGCAGCGTGGTCACGCCACCGAGCACGCCGGCGGGGATCGTGTTGATCACGGCACCGAACTTCGGGCACAGGCTCAGGATCAGGGCAAAGGCGGCGGCGCACCAGTAGGCGGCGGTGGAGTACACCTTGGTGGCGGCCATCACACCGATGTTCTCGCCGTAGGTGGTGGTGCCGGAGCCGCCGCCGAAGCCGGCGAGCGTGGTGCCCAGGCCGTCGGCCATGAGGGCGGTGCCGATCTGATTGTCGTAGTCGCGGCCGGTCATTTGGGCCACGGACTTGACATGGCCAACGTTCTCAGCCACAAGCACAAGCACAACAGGGATGAACATGGGAAGGATGGAGAAATCGGCCTGCGGCAGGTGGAACTTCGGGAAGCCGATCCATGCGGCGTCGCCGATGGCGGAGAAGTCGACCTGACCACGGATGCAGGCATATACATAGCCGATGATCACGCCGACCAAAATATTGAGGCGACCCAGCAAGCCCTTGAACAGCACAGCCACGAGCAGCACGGCCAACAGGGTAACCAGTGCGGTGTCGGGCGCGGCTTGGAAGTTGGTCCACACGGAAGGTGCCAGATTGAAGCCGATGATGGCCACGATCGCGCCGTTGACCACGGGCGGCATGATGATGTCGATCCATTTGGAGCCGGCGTAATGCACGAGCACGCCAACCAGGGCCAGCAGAATACCGGTGACCATGATGCCGAAGCTGGCGACCGCAATGCCCTTGTTGGCGGTGGTGACCGCGGTGATCGGTGCAATGAAGCCGAAGGACGAGCCCAAATAGCTCGGCAGCACGTTCCTGTTGATAAGCAGGAACAGTGCGGTGGACATAGCCGTGAAGAACAGGGTGGTGGACGGGTCGAAGCCCGTCAGAATCGGCACCAGGAAGGTGGCACCGAACATGGCGATGACGTGCTGTGCGCCGATACCGGCGGTGCGCACCCAAGTCAGACGTTCATCGGGCTCGACTACCTCGCCGGGCGCCAGCGTCTTGCCGTCGCCATGCAATTGCCATTGGAAGATATTGGACATTACTACTCTCCTCGCTCTCGCTTGGGGCACGGCATTCACAACCAGCCGCACCACGCACCATTCTAGCTCACGAAGATTTTGTGAAGTCTCTCTTCCGGGAAAGGCTATTTGCCGTAATACTCCAGCAGGTGTGGATCGACGGCCTGCACCACATCCACCAAATCGCCATTGGAGAGATACGGGCGCTTGAATTCGCGCCACGGCTCCACCTTGACCTCCCAGCGGCCGGTCGTCTCGTCGAGCACGGGCCGGGCGGTCTGCTCCCAGCGCACACGCTTGGAGGTGCGGCCGGTTTCCGGGTCGCGGCGTGTATAGTGCAGGCAGGTGCAGTTGGTGATCTTCCAGTCGTCCGAGTCGGCGCGATGCAGGAATTCCTCGTCGGCCAGATCCTCGATGGTGAGCATCAGGGCGAGCATGAAGTCGCCGTGGGTGACCATGACCACGGATTCCGAATCGGATTTGCGGCTCAGCGAGGTCAGGATGTTGTGCACACGGTCCTCGGCCACATCGGCAATCGACTCGCCTGCCGGCGGACGCCAGTACAGCGGATCGGTGTTCTTGAAGTTCCAGTTGCGCGCGTAGTTGTTTTTGAATTCGTCCTTGGTGATGGTGTTGATCTCACCCCAAGAACGTTCACGCAGCACACGGTTCTCCTCCCATTTGGCCTTGGGCAGGGCCATGGTGGCTGCGGTTTCGCGGGTGCGCACGTATGGCGAGACCATGTAACGGTCGAACAGCTGCTGCTGGCTGACCAGCCAACGACCGATGCAGTCGGCCTGCTTGCGTCCGGTGGCGGTGAGTCTCCAGGAGCGGTCGGGTACGGTGACGTTGTCCTGCGTATACAGGGAGTTGTCGCCCTGCTCGCCCGCCTGGACGATGACGTTCGCTTCGGATTCGCCATGCCGGATTACGTATAGATCGAGCGGCATGCTCATATGGATTCCTCTTTCGTTATTGGTTACGTTGTGTTGTTTTCTGCTGTTTCCTACTTGACCTGCGTTATGGTGTCCCCCTTGACCATGAACGCATGCCGGGCCATGTCGATCATCGGCTGGTCGAACTTCGAGTCGGTGTAGAACTCGTCGACGACGGCGTCCGGACCGTACAGCTCGCGGAACCTCCTGGCCTTGTTGGTGTTGAAGTTGAGGTACGTGACCCTCATCGTCTCCACATCCACCTCGCTGGCCACGAGATTCCTCACGCCGAGTCTGCGGCAGGCCTCCCCCACCGTCAGATCGAAGGATGCGGTGAGGATCACATCGTCCGACTCAGGCTGGTACCAAGGCTTGATACGTGCGTAATATCGGTCCCAGAAATCGTCCACGAGCTGTTCGACGCTCGCCACCCGTTTGGATCGGCTCAGTTCCGTGAGATAGCCTTCGGTCATCTTGCCCACGCCGTATTCCATTTGTTCAAGCGTGGCCCGGCCAAGCTTGTATTTGACCGCGTACCGCAGCACGGGGGCGATATAGCGGAACACTTTCGGGTCGTGGCGGGCGGAATACAGGTACAAGTCGAACAGGCTTTCGCCATCATAGATGGTTCCGTCGAAATCGAATACGCGCATACCTTCTGCTTCTACTCTGTTATTCCTTGTCTAAGGCTAATCTCGGTAAGCCGGCGAAAGCGCAAATACGCAGTGAATTTCACATGAACACTGTTTTTTGGATTGATTTCGGTACAGGTAACGTACACTGGTGACAGCGTGGAAGGAGGTGCGTAATGGCGGCGTCTGAAATCGAACAATGGTGGATTGATAAGTTTCAGGAGAACCTGGGTCCGATTCGCAAGGTAGCCGGATGGACGACTCAGCAACTGGCCGACGAGCTGGGAGTCGCGCGACAGACGGTGTCTAACTTGGAGACCGGCAAAAGCCCGATGACCAAACTGCAGTATCTCGCTTTACGTACGGTGTTCAGCGCCGAGATCGCACGTCGTGAAGACCGCGATCTGGCACGCATCATCAAGACTTTGGTCGACGATCCCATTGAGCAACGCATTCGCGAACGGCGCGCCCAAGAGCAGGACGGCGAGGCCGTTGCCGACAATGCCCCAGTCAATACGGACGGTGGCAACGTTGCCGACAACGCCGCCACCGAGAAACGCAAGCCCAGTGCCGCCACATTGAAGGCTTCAAAGACTGCCGCAACGGGCAAGCCCACGCTCAGCACGGCGATGCAGGCTCTCGCCGTCATCACCGGCGCATTGGCCAGTGGAACCGCCGCCGGCATCATCACCTACTTGATGTTCCCGGACGGCGGCCCGAACAAGCGCTGAGTCGCCGAAATATCGAAACGGATTGAACAACCCAGTTCGAAGCCCTGAGCACCATTTTGTCCGTGTCGCACCAGCGTTTCCCTCATTATCAGCTGTTTCGAGTTGCATGAATGCACCGTTTACAGGCCGAGAATTTCGTGCTTTTTTGCATCAAATTCTTCTTGGGAGAGAATGCCGATATCAACCAATTCCTTCAATTTCTTCATCGCCTCGACTTGTTCTTCCACAGACATGGATGCCGTGTGAGAGGCGGGAGCAGCGGCTTCCGGCGCCGGCGCAGGCGCCGGCGCTTGAACCGGGGCGGCCGTCATAGGATTAATGGCTTGTGCCATATTCATGCCCAGCAACATGCCACCATCGCCAAAGCCGTTGTCTTGGATGCCTTGCGCAATGCGCTGCTGGGCAGCCATATTGCCAGCTTGCTGGGAAACGCCCTCGTATGCGGCAACATTCATCTTATTCGAGGCGAACTGCTGCACGAGTTGACGTGATTGCTCGGTGAACTCGATACTTTCGATGCCCACACTGGACACTTCAAAGCCAAAACGATCATTCCACGTACCTGCATTGGCCCGATCGCCACGCACGCATGCTGCGATGTCATTCGCCTTGCCGGGCAATTGCGAAATACGATATTCATTGGACAGCAAATTGATGGCCACAATAAACGACTGTACGAATTCAGACAGAATCTGCCTACGTGGCCCTTCATCATCGAATGAATACGACACGGTAGTGGCAGGCACAAAGTTACGAACGAATCGAACTGGATCAGCGACCTTTAGCGACATGGATCCGCGTGCGCGAATTTCCAAATCGACGCCATAGAACCGGTCGTTATACACCAGCGGCGCAGAAGTGCCGAATTTGATGCCACGAATCTCACGCAGGTTGACGAAGGCCACATATTTGGTGCGGCCAGGCTGACCTCCGAAGGTGAATCGATCGGCAACCTGATTGAAGAACGATCCGATGCCGTCTCCGGCGAGCACGCTCTGCTCCCCGTTGCGATATTCATAACCGCCCGACTCGGTGATGACGTTTTCGATACCTGTTTCAGAGAAAATGAACGCCGCAGTATTCTCTGGCACATAGATACGCGAACCATTGGTGATTATTCCCTCGGAACCGTATTCATTCGAACCGCGATCGTTGTTGCTTCCGCGGGGAATGCCCGGCACAACGACGGTGTGTTCCGTGAACGGACCAGCGGTGATGATATCACGCCACAGGTCCGCGAATGTACCGCCGAGCGCGCCGGCGAACGCCTTAATAACTGCCATCTGTTTTTTCCTCGATATCTCATGCATATGGCCGATCTTGCGACTATGCAATCGCAAGACCGGCCGTTATGCTGGCATGTTGGCTATAGCTGCGTTTCGCGATCGCAGTATTCGCATCGAACGACTTCTTTGCGATGACCGGAAAGCGGAGCGCCACAACCTTCGCAATTCACCGAAACCACGGGTTCGGTAATCCCAAGCCCACTACGGAATGCGCCAAAAGTGTCCTTCAGCGCCCCGGCCAGAGCCTCCGTTCCGGGGATGGCCTTGTTGAAGACCGGCTCATCCATTGGCGTGTACTGTCTGCCGCGTATACCCATGTATCGTCATCGTTCCTTTCTTGGAAAACCGTTACCTCGATACGCCAGTCTGATCACTGGCCCACCGATGCGAGCTTCTGCGTGCATCGAGTCATGACCTCGGTGTAGTAGGCCAAATCCTCACTGCTGAGGGAGTTTTCGTCAATGGCGTCTACCTTCTGGGAGAACTCAGAGTAACGCTTCATCATGCTGGCATAGTCGGTAGCCATGCTGACCACGTTGTCGGATTTCTGATATTTGTTCATGAAGGCAACATACTCATCGATAAAGGCCTCGTAGCTGTCCATCGTGGCCTTGAAGTCAGCACTGTCATTGGTGTTCTGCTGCGCCTTCTGATCCGAAGACTGGTCGCTCTGCTTGTTGGCATCGCTGGAATCAGTGCCCGTACCAGTGCTCTTATCATCCTGTTTCGCGGCGTCGCCGTCCGTAGACGTATCTTCCTTCTTTTCCGGAACCTGGATAGTGATGGACATGATGGTCTCGTCGTCAGTGTCACGAGAAACGCTCACACTGTATCCATCGGCGTTCTTGGCATTGAAACTGTCAGCGGACTTGCTATAGTCCACGGTGAAACCGTTGTCTTGCACGGACTTGACGTAGTCGGCATACTGCTTGGCGTCGGTACCGCACACCTCGATGGAGAAATAGTCCGAAGACTCGCTTTTAATTTCACCCTTTGTGGATTTCGGCTGCGGCAGCAGCGCCGCGATATCCGACTCCGGCCATGAATATGCTTCGCACTTGGTGGCGAGCGATGCTTCCAATTCCGCCCGATCAGCCTTGGCCTTCGCATCGTCACGAATTACGAACACGCCACCGATTACCAGACCCACAACGGTGATACCGACTGCCACCCAGGCCAGCACTCGGCCTTGCACCTTGCCACTCGGGCGGGTCACGTATACGGCGAAGCCTGAGAGCAGTGCCGGAATCACCGTGGCGAACAGCAGTCCGCCCCAGGATCGGCCAGAAACATCCACAAATTGGGCGAGTACGAACAACACTCCCCAAATAATGGCGAACACAGCCAGCTTGGAAGTCTTCTTCACCCCTTGTGCATTCGGAGCAAGCACGGCAGGCGCAGCGGCACCAGCAAAACCAGTGGCAGCACCGGCACCATGTGTGGCGGGTGCAGGAGCCACACCAATACGCTTGTCCAGAGCGGCGAGGAACTCATCAACGCGCTTGGCGCTTTCGTTTCCAGTCGCCTCCAGACGAATGGCGGCCCCTGCCGCACCCTGCGGGACTACGGTTAGCGTGCAGTTCACCCCATCATAGGAGTGGAAGGAAAACGCTCCGGTCTGGGTGTTTTCGTTATCCAAGGTAAACGTGGCGCCAGTAGTCAGCTGGTCGTGAATAACTTGGAACAGCTGTTGCGGACTGACCGCATATACACGATCAAATGGCGCGCCGGCGGGCCGCTGCGATGCCGTAGCCGGAGCCATCGGAGTGGTGGTAGCACCATCAGACGCTACGTTCGGTTGGCCAGCCGGTACAGTATTCGGCACGGTAGGCGCATTCGCGCGATCTTCCGGTGCGTCATTCGTGCCTTCGGACGGTGGAACCGGCTGAGGTTGTTGATCAAATGGCGTTGTCATGATGCCCTTCTTTCCTTAAGCAGCAGCATTACCAGCACAGAAGAGGCAAGCCCGGCAACCGTTACGGTCAATCCGACTGCCATGGCAAGCCGGTATCGTTCGCTCATCATTGCGTCCCTTCTTATTGCTCGCGTTGCTCTGCGATACATCGAAACCAGTGTATGGCGTTGTTATTATGTACGCAAATTAGCATTTTGTATTCATGTTAGCTTTATTGTCGATGCTTGATACCGCGCATGAACATCCTTTCCGCCACCGCACCTACACGGATGGCATCGACCATTGTCGGCGACACGCGCGGGCCATACATCAGCTGACAACTGAATTTTTCGGCGTGTTTCCGAAAAGTCGGCGTCCTGTACGCTGGGAATCGAGCAACCGCGTACGATGGCGCAGCACAGCACCCGCAACACAGCGACAAGGAGCATAGGCAATGGCAGACATCCCCGAAGAACATTTGACCGAGGAACTGCTGGATCGGCTGCTCGCCAGCGCCAGCATTGAGCAGTATCTCGATGAGGGACTTGTCAGCGCACGCACGCTGACCGACTATCTGTTCGACCGTATGGAAGCCCATGGCCTGAAACGAGCCGACGTGGTGCGGGCATCCGGCCTCAACGCCACAGTGGTTTATGACATTTTCTCCGGCAAAAGCCGCCCCGGCCGAGATCACGCCATCATGCTGGCTTTTGGTCTCAAGTGCACATTACGCGAAACCCAACGGCTGCTTCGTCTTGCAGGCGTTTCCGAACTGTGGTGCAAACAGCGACGTGACGCGATTATCATCTGGTGCATACGCAATGGATTCGACCGCATTGCCACGGACGACGAGTTGTATCGTATGGGAGAGGCGACGTTGCTGCCGGCCGATTGACGACATTCGGCCCAACAACACTCACCAGTGAGACGCAAGTAAGAGGGCATCAAGGAGAGACATGGACGATAAGCAAGCGATGCATGCGATGAGCATCGACGATGCGTACCATGTTGAGCGCACGCTTGCTCGCGGACCTTCCGGCGTCACCGAACTGGTGAGCATTGACGGCAACGGCCCGTTCGTACGCGAGAAGATTCCCTCTCCCCTAGCGCAACGCAATGTGTGGGCGGCGCTCAGCGCCTGCCAGAGTAATCGTCTGCCGCGTGTGGAAGCGACGTACGAGCTGCCCGACCGGTTCGTCATCGTCTACGATTACGTGCCGGGCAGCACGCTTGCGCAAATTGCGGAGGAAAACGGGCGGCTTGCGCCGAATGTGGCCGTGCAGCTTATCGACCAAATTTGCGAAGCCGTGCAGGAGCTTCACCAGCACGGCGTTATCCACCGCGACATCACGCCGGCCAATATCATCCTGGCTCGGGATGGCGCGCATCTCATCGATTTCGGCATTGCGCGCATCCGGTCAGAGGCAAGCAACCGTTCACGGGATACCACGGCGCTTGGCACCTACGGATTCGCCTCGCCTGAGCAATATGGCTTTGCCAAAACCGACGCGCGTTCCGACGTATTCTCGCTGGGCCGGCTACTCGGATTCATGCTGACCGGCGTATATCCCGATGCCAGCGACTACGAGCAGCGACTTGCCGATGATGCCGCAGTACCGGCTCGACTACGCGCCGTCATCGGCTATGCGTGCGCATTCGAGCCCAGCAAACGGCCACAGAGCATCCAAGAGTTTCGCCAGGCGCTGTTCTCCCAGTCCAATCCGCCCATACCGAACGCATCATCGGCAAATCCGCCATCAACGAGAACAACGAACGGCAGCGCGTCGGCGTCTCGACTATTCCGGCGTCTGCACTTGAGCAAACGCGCCATCGTGCTGTGGTCCATTGCCGGAGCGGCACTGATAATCGCCGCCATTGCGGGAGGCATTGTGTTGGCAGGCCAACTTGGCATTATCGGGTCGGCAACATCACCCGATTCCTCGACACAATCCAGCAGCCAATCAACCGATAAGGCCGATGGCGGGCACTCCTCGAACGGGTCAGGAACCGACAATGCCAATGGCACGGGCGGAGTAGGCGGCACTGACGGCGCTGATGGAGACAATCAAGACACCGTCACCGACAATCCTCTGAAAATAGTGGAATCCGGCTGGTCGGCGGACCAGCAAGGGTATGTCCACTACGCTTTCGCCCTGCGCAACACCAGTAAGACCCAGCAGGTGCAGTATCCGCAGATTACCATTACGGGGCGGGCCAAAGACGGTTCCATCGTGTTCTCGCAGACGCAAGCACTGAATATGGCATTCCCGAATCAGACTGTATATGACGCCGGTCAAGCAGGCGAAGGCACGGCCCCGGCCACCGTAGATTTCGTTGTGCTTAGCCCTGATACGTACAACGTCACCGAGGCTCAAGGAACCGCTACCTTCCCCATCAGCGGAACATCCAAAATAGACAACAGGGACGGCGGCACGACGTTCAATGGCGAGGTCCACGCCGTGGCAGATGGATTCAAGCCATCCGATGGGCAGCAAATCAAGATTTCCCTAGTACTGCGCAACGCACAGAACGCAATCATCTATGGAGATATCACATTCGTGGATTGGCCGGGCAATGGCCGATCCGCACCATTCTCGATCACCGTTTACGATCTGCCGAAGTATGCATCTTACGATCTGTATGCGCAAATCTGGTAGTTGACTTTACGTCTGGCAGGTGGCCGTCAGGTGCCTGTCAGGCCGCTGTTCGCGTCACCTGCGCACTGACGTTACGGCGCGCCTGGCCGAACAGATAGATGCCGATGGGCAGGGTCAGAACACCGCCGATGATGAACACCAGCGAAATCGGGATCACGTCGGCCAGTGGCGCGAAGATCAACATGCCGAGCGGCATTCCGAGCGTGCTCAGGGTGGTGTCAAGGCCGAATACACGGCCCACCATCTTCTCATCGGCCTCGGTCTGGATGATGGTGCGCATCGGGCCCATGCAGATGGCCGAAGCCAAACCG
>OGCN01001880.1_pt1 | contig 25196 bp, 19 predicted proteins | sample 1570181 | NCBI WGS metagenome assembly OGCN01 (sample SAMEA4370584, study PRJEB24528) | human gut metagenome | reverse complement strand
GGCTGCAGAATGCCCACGGAATAGCCCGGGGACAGGCGTGCCTCGCCGTTCGAAACCTCCTCAAGGCCGGCCATGATTTTCAGCAGCGTAGATTTGCCCATGCCATTCGGGCCCACCACGCCGATTTTCGCGCCGGGATAAAACGACAGCGTAACGTCGTCGAGAATCACCTTGTCGCCGTGCGCTTTGCGCGCCTTGTACATGGTGTAAATGAATTCCGCCATGCGGGACTCCTGTTCGTTGATTGATGCGCTCATATTTGATTGGCTCCGCGCGCAACGCAGCGACGCCAGGCGAGCTTTTGTACCGAATTCAATTCAGCCATTCTACCAGGTCGCCCGTAAACGCCGCCGCGCGCCCATCAGTTCCCCACGAGCGAACGAAATGCCCGGGCGGAATCACGGCAAGACTCTTTGGGTTGCACCTGCTAAATGCTCGTAGCATTTAACAGGTTTTCGCAGGCCTAGTATTCCTCGGGATCAACCCCAAGGCGTTCTGCCATTTCGAGCAACTCGTCGCTCGAGGCAGATTCGATATCCGCAACATCCAACAACGCCGCCGGAAAGCCGCCGAACATGGCAGTTCCGCATTCGTCCATCAATCGCACACGCAGCGCTTCCTCGTCAACCTCGTCCATTAGCAACGTCCCCTATCCTTTTCGACATATACGACCCCTGTTAAATGCTCGTAGCGTTTAACACAAGCATTTAACGGGTGGCGTTCAGCAACTTCTGCTCGGCGCAACAGCGAATCATGTCAGCATCGTATACATACTTTTAACTTTCGCGTCCTATTCATTTCGAATGCGTTAAACTTCAAAGTTATGCCTTTGGCCGAATATTCTTGATACTTTGCCGAAGGCATGCAAGCAACCCCTCTTTTAAAGGAGGCCAGCTATATGAAGTCAAGGGCTAAACCGTAAGTTTTCGAGAACAGTCAATTGTCCGAACGTTGCAGCTTGAGAACCGAATATCGAACGCTTTCCGGGCATGGCGAAGCAGGCGGCGGGGCCGCCTCCGATGCCCTTTGCTTGGATCGCCCTATTTCCTCCCTGGGTCGTACGGGACCTGGTCGCGCATCACCGCGAACACGATGTGGCACAGCTTCCTCGCCACGGCCGTGACGGCCACGCGGTGGGGCTTGCCCTCGGCGCGCTTCCTGTCGTAGAAGGCGCGCAGCCCCGGGTCGTACTGCCTGGCGCGGTTGGCCGCCAGCCACAAAGCGCGGCGAAGGTACGGCGAGCCGTGCTTGGTTATGGGGCCGCCGCCGCTGTCGAACTGCCCGGACTGGCTCACCGACGAGTTCAGCCCGGCGTAGCTCACCAGGGCGGGCGCGTTGCGGAAGCGCGACACGTCGCCTATCTCGGAGACTATCTGGGCGCCCGTGACGTAGGACACCCCGGGTATCGTCAGCACGAGCGGCTCGACCTCGTCGAGCAGGGACCTCAGCCTCGCCTCGACCCCGGCGCACTCGGAATCCGCGAACTCGATCTGCCTTATCAGGGACTTGACCTGGAACGAGGCCGCCTCCTGGCCGAGCCTCACGCCGATCGACGACTTGGCCGCGGCCTTGATCTTCGCGGCGTAGCCGGACGACTTGCCGCCGCGCCTGGACGCCTCGGCGATGTCGCGGGCGAGCGAGTCGGCGCGCCTCCGCGCCAGCTCGAAGGGCAGCGGGGACTTGGACAGCACCGCGCGGCTGCCGGCTCCGAACATGTCCGAGAATATCCCGGCGTACTCGGGGAAGTGGGCGTCCATCAGGCATATGCACTGGGTCTTGAGCTCCGCCACCATGCCGCGCAGCGACTGCAGGTAGCGCGACAGCGACCTCAGCGACGCCATCTCGTCGGTGGCGAGCCTGGTCTCGTCGTACTGGCCTATGCGCAGCGCCTCGGCTATGAGCCCGGCGTCGACGCGGTCGTTCTTGACCTTGTCGAGCCCCTTGAGCTTGCGCACCGCCTTGACCTGCATGGGGTTTATCACGGCGACCGAGTAGCCCCGGGCGACGAGGAACGAGTAGCACGCCATCCAGTAGTGGCCGGTGGCCTCCATGCCCACGACGACGTCGGACGGCGACCCCGCAAGGCCCTCGAGCCACGCGACGGCCCTCTCGAGCCCGGCCTCGGTGTTCTTGAACGGCATCGGCGGGCACATCTCCGCCCCGCGCTCGTCGACCGCCCCTATGACGTGGTCCGTCTTGGCGATGTCCACACCCGCGTAGATCATTCCCGGCTCCCTTCTGCGATACGGCGGGGCCTGCCCGAGCGCCCGGGACCGCAACCTCCCAAAAGAGATCCGAGGTGGCGCGTCGCCCCTCATCCAGCTAATTCGCGGCCTTTCCCGAACGGGGCAGGATGCCACTCTCCTTTGCGAGGTCGCACCCGTCGCCTCAGCCGTCATGTCGGCATCCCTGCCCGCCAGAGTCTGCATTGCATCTGAAAGCATTCGATATTCGGCCCCCAAATGCAACAACTAAAAGATAGGAGCAATCGTGACGAAGAAGATCATCCTGGATTGCGATCCAGGACACGACGACGCCGTCGCCATCCTGCTCGCGCTGGGCAACCCCGAAATCGAGCTTTTGGGCGTGACCACCGTCGGAGGCAACCAAAGCCTCGAAAAGGTGACTTACAACGCCCGCGCGGTGCTCGAAAAGGCGCACGCCACCGACGTGGCCGTGTACGCCGGATGCGACCGTCCCATCGTGCGTCCGCAGGAAGTGGCCGCGTCGATTCACGGCGAAAGCGGCCTGGACGGCGTCGAGCTGCCCGTGCCCACCCGCCCGCTCGAGCAGAAGCACGCGGTGAACTACATCGTGGAAACCATCATGGCAAGCGAGCCGGGCACCATCACCTTGGTTCCCACCGGCCCGCTCACCAACATTGCGATGGCCGTGCGCATGGAGCCGCGCATCGTTGAGCGCGTGAAGGAAGTCGTGCTCATGGGCGGCGGCTACCACGTGGGCAACTGGAGTGCTGTGGCCGAGTTCAACATCAAAGTCGACCCCGAAGCCGCCCACATCGTGTTCAACGAGAAGTGGCCGCTCACCATGGTTGGCCTCGACCTCACGCACCAAGCGCTGTGCACGCCCGCCGCGCAAAAGAGGATTGAAGAAGTTGGCACACCGCTCGCTACGTTCGTCTCGGGCCTCATGGACTTCTTCCGCAAGACCTACCAAGACAACCAAGATTTCGTGGATCCGCCGGTGCACGACCCCTGCACGGTCGCTTACCTCATCGACCCCACGTGCGTAGAAACGCGCCGCTGCCCGCTCGACGTGGAAATCCACAGCGAGCTCACTCTGGGCATGACGGTTGCCGACCTGCGCGGGCCGGAGCCTTCTGCCGAGGAATGCCACACCCAAGTGGCAACGAAGCTCGACTTCGACAAATTCTGGAACCTCGTGACTGACGCTATTGAAAGGATCGGCTAAGTTCGCATGGCCGCTGAATCTACCAAACCCAAAACTCTCGACGAGGGCGGCAAGAACATCGTTGCCCTCATGGTCGCGCTGCTCGTGGCCATCTTCGCCTTCCAGCTCAACGCTTCTATGCTCTCGCCCGCGCTTGTGGCGATGCAAAACGAGTTGAACACCACCGCCACCGAAATCGGCAACACGCAAACGGTGTTCTTCACGGCCGCCGCGCTGTTCTCGCTGTTCCTTCCCCGCCTGGCCGACATCGTAGGCCGCAAGAAGGTACTCAGCGGCATGCTTCTGATTACCGCCATCGGCTGTATCGTGAGCGCTGCCGCGCAAGATGTGACCATGCTCATGGTGGGCCGCATCATGCAAGGCGTTGCCGGCCCGGTTGTGCCCATGTGCCTTATCATGCTGCACACGCAAGTGACCGAAGAGGCCCGTTATACCAAGCTGATGGCCATCCTGACCTCGGTCAATGGCGGCATCGCAGGCGTTGACGCCATTCTGGGCGGCTGGCTTGCCGGCAACTTCGGCTTCCGCTCGGTGTTCATCTGCATGGCCGTCGTTGCCGTGCTCGCCGTGGTGCTCGTGTGGTTCTGCTCGAAGGAAAGCAAGGCCGAAGGCTCGCCGAAAATGGACTGGGCCGGCGTGGTTACGCTCGGCATCGCGTTTCTTTCCGCCTACTTGGCCATCAATGAGATTCAGAAGCTGGCCAAAGCCGACCTCGTGATGGTGGCCGTGCTGGTGGTCGTTGCCGTCGTGTTCTTCGTGGTGTTCTGGAACATCGAAAAGAAGAAAGACGCCCCCATGGTGTCTACCCACTATCTGAAGCAGCGCCGCACGTGGGGCCTGCTGCTTACCACGCTGCTTACCATGACCGGCGTGTTCGCCATCATGAACGGCGTTGTGCCCGCCATCGCGCAAGACGAAGCCTGCGGCGTCGCCATGGGCGCCGACGTGGTGAGCTTCGCCACGCTAACCCCGTATGCGCTGCTCGGCCTGTGCTTCGGCCCCGTTGCCGGCGTTCTTGCCAGCAAATTCGGATACCACGCCGTGCTGCGCGCGGGTCTCGTGGTGTCCATTTTGGGCGCGCTGTTCGGCATTTTCGTCGCGCACAACACGAGCATCGCCATGCTTGTCGTGATTTCGGTTGTACTGGGCATTTCCTATGCAGGCACCGCGAACATCATGCTGAACGGCCTGGGCATCGTGCTTTCCCCGAAAGACAATACAGGCTACCTGCCGGGCATGAACGCAGGCGCGTTCAACCTGGGCGCAGGCCTTTCTTTCGCCGTGTTGTACGCTGCTATGGACGCCTACGCCGCGCAGGCGGGCGCCGCCGGCGGCTATGCTGCTGCCATGGTCATGGGCGCCATTCTGCTGGCGCTGGCGCTGGCAACTTCGTTCCTTATTCCGAAGGCCGAGGACGCCGACAACAGCTAGTCTCATTTGCGCCGGCTGCGCGTTCGGTCGCACAGCCGGCGCCTCTGCACGAAGCTACGCCTTTCCTGGCAGGAATCACCGCGACTAGGTACTCTTGTTGATGGCAAATTCGCTTCTCGAGGGCTTTCCCGCTAGAAATAGCCCTCGAGAAGCAACATCTGGATGCCATTTTTCAAATTTCGCAAGTTTCAAAAGACCTAATTGTCGCGTTTTCTGCCAAAACAGCCCCAGTTTTAAGCAAAAAGACCCACTCGCGACTCCCTCGCCAAAAGCAAGCCGCGCTTGGTGTTCCCTGGCGAGCGCATCGAACGCGTTCCAATGCACTCGAATGCATTCGCCAAAGAACACATCCCACCCGACCATCATTCGATTCCACGTAACGCGAAGGATCATCATGAGCAAAGTCATCGTTTTCGGCAGCCTGAACATGGATCTATCCATCGAGAGCGACCACATGCCCAATTTGGGCGAAACCATTATCGGTCGCGGATTCATCACCAACCCCGGCGGCAAGGGCGCAAACCAGGCCGTAGCTGCGGCGAAAATGGGTGCCGCGGTGTGCATGCTGGGTGCCGTGGGCGCTGACTCATTCGGCGACCAGATGATTGCAAGCCTCGCCGAGCACGGCGTGACGTGCGAATACATCACGCGCTCGGAAAGCTGCCCAACAGGCGTGGCCATTATCACACGCGTATGCGGCGACAACTTCATCACCATTGACGCAGGAGCAAACGCAAGCACTCGCATCGATGCAGTGCGACGTGCGCTCGACGAAGTGGCCGAACCGGGCGACGTGTTCTTGGTTCAGCTGGAATGCGACTACGAAACCACCTGGGCCGCGCTTGCCGAAGCGTGCAAACGAGGCCTATACGTGGCAATAAACCCCGCCCCCGCGCACGAGATCCCCGAAGCCGTGCTGCCCTGCCTGGATTTGGTGGTGGTGAACGAGGGCGAATGCGAGATGATGACGGGCATCTACCCCGCCGATGCGACGAGCGCTCGCGCCGCCGCCGACAAACTGAAAGAAAGCGGCGTAGGCTGCGTTGCCATTACGCTGGGAGCGCGCGGATCGATGGTGTTTTGCGGCAATGAAACCATTGAATCGGTGCCGCCGAAGACGCGCGCAATCGACACCACCTGCGCAGGCGACACCTATATCGGTGCGATGGTCGCAGGGTACGCACGTGGCCTATCGCTCGCTGACTCAGTAGCGCTCGCCACGAAAGCAAGCGCCATGGCCACCACGAAGGTGGGCGCCCAGCAATCCATCCCCACGCTCGCCGAGGTCGAGTAACTCAAGGCCCCAGTAAGCGAAACCTGTTAAATGCTCGTAGCGTTTAACAGGTTTCGCTGGCCTAATGATCCCCAAATCGAGATTGGCCCCAAGGCGCCCGGCCGCCTCAAGCACCTTGACGCCTGAGGCAGAATCAATATCGGCCGCATCAAACAGTGCCGCAGCAAAACCATCGAACCTGGTGATGCCGAATTCACCAGACAGGGGATCATACAGCACGCCTAAGAAAACGCGCTAAATGCTACGAGTATCAACACGTTCACAATGGACGGAAAGCATCGCTATGCTTTTTCCAGCTTCACGCGGAAGCTGATGGCGCGGGTGGTATCGAGCCCGTCGAAGCGCACGATGTAGGCGCGCTTCTGCATATCGATTTCCGCGACGATACCTTCGCCGAACACGGCATGACGCACGCGGCTGCCCTGGCGGAATCGCACATCGGCACTCATGCCGGCAATCCACTGGTCGTTGGCCGCATACGCGGCGCGCGCAGCCTCGAGCGCCGTTTGGTCGGGTTTGTAGGAAAACATCAGGAACTCAGGGTCGATATCGAGCAGGAACCGCGACGGATAGCGCGGCGTGCCCTTATGCGTGAAGCCTTCGGCCTCGGTAAGGTACAGGCCATCTTCGGCGCGCGTCATAGCAACGAACGCGAGCCTGCGTTCTTCCTCCATTTGCTCGCGCGTTCGCGTTTTCTTCGAGGGCAGCACGCCTTCGCTCATCGAACACAAAAACACATGCTTGAACTCCAAGCCCTTCGCCGCATGAATCGTCATGAGCTTCACCTTGTCGGCTGCGCCATCCATCGCATCGGCGTTGGTAAGCAGCGCCACATGCGACAGATAATGCTCGAGCGTCACTTCCTCGCCGCATGTAGTTTCGAACTCATAGATGCTCTGTTTGAGCTCAGCCACATTATCGAGCCGCTCTTGGCTTCCCTCGGTGCGCAGCATGCGATCGTAGCCGCTCTCGTTAAGCACAGCCGCCATAACATCGCTTACCGCACGTCCCTCGAACTGCCCGCGGAATCGCTCGACGAGCACCAGAAGCTGCTTTGCCTTGGTGCGTTTGAAAATTTCATCGTCGATGGTTTGCTCGAGCGCTTCGTACAGCGTGCACTCATGCTCATCGGCCCACTCGCGCAAAAATGCCATGCGTCGCTGACCCATGTTGCGTTTCGGCACATTCGCCACGCGCGCAAACGATAAATCATCTTGATACGCCACGAACCGCAAATAGCTCAGCGCGTCTTTCACTTCGCGACGGCCAAAGAACGGAACTCCAGAATACAGCGTATAGGGAACTTTGGCCTGCATTAATGCTTCTTCTACCGCACGCGATGCATAATGCGCGCGATACAGCACCGCCATGTCGCGATACGCCACCCCAGTCTCATGCAGCTTCTGGGCGCCTTCCGCAATCCACGCCGCTTCTTCTTCAGGCGATTTTGCATGGTGCCACACCGTGGGGCCATGAACGTCGCGCTGCGCCTCGAGCCGTTTGGGAATGCGCTGTTTGTTCTTCTCGATGAGCGAATTCGCCACGCCCAGCACTTCAGGCGTGCTGCGATAATTCTCGGTCATAAGAATGGTCTTGCAACCCTCATGTGCATCGGCGAAATCGAGCAAGTATCGAACGTCGGCACCGCGCCACGTATAAATCGTTTGATCAGGATCGCCCACGACGAACAGGTTGCGGTGGTATTCAACGAGTTTTTCCATGAGCGTGATTTGCAACGCGTCGATATCTTGAAACTCGTCGATCATGACGTACTCAAGACGCTGTTGCCACTTCAGCGCAATATCGGGGAAATGGTCGAAAATATGCAGCGTGATAATGATGAGGTCGTTGTAATCGAGTCCAAAGCATTTCTTTTGCTGATACAGATACCCATAGAAAATGATGTCGTCCACCTTGCGCGCATCAAGGTATTTCTGCTTGAGCTCCGCCAGCGGAAGCGAGATAAGGTCGAGATAATAATCGGGGCGCCCAATCGTTTTCAAAATCTCGATCATATCGCGCGCCTTGCCGAAGGTTTTCTCGCGCAGGGTGATTTTGCGCTCATCGTAAATCACCTGCAGCATCGCGTCGATATCGGCATTGTCGAGCACCAGAAAGCTTTGCGGGTACCCCACGGCATGCGAATCTTCCTGCAGCACCGAAACGCAGAAGCTATGGAACGTGCAAATGTAGCCCGTATCGTTATCGCCCGTCACGCGACGAATGCGCTGGCGCATTTCGTTGGCCGCCTTATTGCTGAACGTGACGCACAAAATATTGCCCGGCAGAATGCCCAGGTCGTTGACCAAGTACGCGAACCGGTGCGTGAGCGCACGCGTTTTGCCCGTACCCGCACCCGCGATCACACGAACGAAGCCCTCAGTCGTGGTAACGGCTTCGAGCTGCGCAGCGTTCAGCTGAGGCTCCTCAGGCGTCGCAAGCCCTGTAGCTTTTTGTATGCTCGTGAAATATGTTTGCTCGTTTTCCATGCGCAACAGTATAGCAAAAACGAACAGGTGTTCTCAATAATAATCACGGCATGAAATACCGCTTATCCTTACAGACGGTTCAATTCACGGTTTAGACCGCATGGACGAAGATGCGATTCCGATAGATTCCGCACGAGCAGAAGGCGCCAGTGGCGCCTTCGTCGCGAGCAGGACTTGACCGAAGCGGAATCGCATCTCCGTCCATGCGGACAGGACCCCGCCGTCAGACCAAAATATTACCTGTTCTCAATGTTTCCGATATTCTTCAGCTCGATCGAAATCATGCCGTTCGGCATGCTTACGAATTCGATGAAATCGGGGTTGTGAGAGTACTCCGTAGGGAAAGTGATTTCGATGCCCGTATCGGTACGAATCTTATGATTGCGAGCCAAACGCTGCGCCGCCTTCTTCTCCATAGGTACCTTGTCGGGCAAGTTTTCGGCTGCAACCGCTTCTTCAAAACGCTTCTGCATAGGCTCGTCATCGAACACTTCTTCGGCCATGTCCCACGGCGCAAGATACGCCGAATCGTCGGCGTTTTCGTTCACGTAAGCCTTTGCCTTCGAAGCGGCTACAGCCGTGTTCGCGCCGAATTCCTGCGCGACTTCCTCAACGATACGCGTCACTGTGTCGACGACTTCCTTGCTCGACGCTTCACTTGAGCATTGCAGCAAACCCTCGGGCAAAAGCAAACGCTTCTCACCCGAAATCTCGCGTTCCTTGTCACAAAACAGCACTTCGAGCGTTTTGCTTTCCACGAGCGCGTAGCTCGAAAGCTTCTGCGAAGGATTCGGCAAAATGGCGTGATGGCGCGCGATGTCGACACGCGTGCCGAGTTCTCCCCCGCCCACTTCATGCATGAATGCAGGACGGCTATTCAGCAAAGCCACAACAAAGTAGCGTTTGCCCTGCGCCTCATACGCGGCTTCCTGGTCTTCCTCGAGCGTATCAGTTGAAACCTTGGGTGCATCATCTTCGAAATCGGCCACGAGCACATCGCAGCTTTCAGGCGATTCCATATGACCCAACTCTTCGGCGATGAACTGAGCACACTGGCGCGACAAGCTCACGAAATCGACCTGATTGGCGAAATAATCGCGCACCTCGCCCTCAAACGACGAGTCGGGCTCAAATTCGCCACGGCGATTTTCCACGCTCGAAAGCGCTTTTCGGCACGTCTTACCCACATACGACTTCACCTTGCGATCAGAAAGATCGAGCTCCTCTTCGGAAAACACGTTCACACACGACTCGAAGTCGCACACATGAAGAATCGCATGGTTCACACGCAGCATACGCACTCACTTTCAAACGCCAATAAACACGGCATTCCATGGTAGCGAACTTCAGCAAGCGCGCGGCCCATTCCCCGAGAAAACCCAAGAACGCACCCCGGCCAAAACCTGTTAAATGCCCAAACCTGTTAAACGCTACGAGCATTTAACAGGTTTGGGCAAAAAAGAAGGGCCCGCGATTTCTCGCGAGCCCTTCTGTAAGAAGCAGGTGCTTCAGGCGAACTACCAAGGCTTAGTGAGCCAGGTCGTCCTTGCCGGAAATGTTGTGCTTCTCGATGTCGTAGGTCAAACCGCCGTGCTCTTTGCCGAAGAACATGAGCATGGAGGGGGCCAGACCCTCGATGTTTGCCAGGTACGCATGCAGCAGCGTAAAGGCGATGAACACGAACATCATGAAGTAGTGGATGATGCGCACGCTCATAGCGCCACCGAGGCCATTAATAGCGGCCTCGAACAGCGGCATGTTCGCGCAGGGCGGCCACAGGCACAGACCGGTGAAGAACATGAAGATGATCAACACAGGAATGCACAGGTAGCTGATCTTCTGCGGAACGCCAAGCTTAGCGGACAGCGGGTGATCCTTCTTGAGGAACAGGTAGTACTTGATCCACTGCGGGCCCTGGTGAAGGTTGTCGGCCTGAGGCAGCCACGTCTTGTAGTCGGGAACCACTTCGCGGGTGCCAGCGGTCGGGGCGCTCTTCACGATGAAGGCAAGCACAACACGCAGCAGGCAGTTGATGAAAAGCACGAAGCCAAAGGCAATGTGCAGGCCACGAGCAATGCCCATGAACTCAGGCCAGTACGGGAAGTGAATCGCAAAACCGGTGACGATAAGAATCACCATGGAAACGAGGTTCACCCAGTGAGTGAAGCGGAACGGAGCCGGATGGGCCTCACGGTAGTGTGCGAGATGTGCCATCTTACTTCACCCCCCACGGGCTGGTTACGGTCTCGAACTTCTTGCCGGTCTTCGGCTCGACGATATGCACAGCGCAAGCGGTGCAGGGGTCGAAGCTGTGAACGGTACGCAGCGCGTTGATCGGCTTCTCCACATCAGCAACGGGCACGCCGATGAGAGCCTGCTCCAACGGGCCATAGTTGCCCTTCGGGTCGTGCGGAGAGAGGTTCCACGTGGACGGAATGATGATCTGGTAATCGGTGATCTTGCCGCCCTTGACCTTCTCGGAATGGTAGAGAGCGCCACGCGGGGCCTCCCAGAACGCGGTGCCTTCGCCGTCGCTCTTCTCGGGAGCGCGGAAGTACTCAGAGTCACCGCTCTTGATAGCTTCGCACAGCTCGTTGACCCATTCCTTCATCAGGGTAGCGATATAGAGGGTCTCAACCTGGCGGGCAGCCGTACGACCGAGCGTATTCTGCAGAACAGAAAGGTCGCCAGCCTGAGCGCCCAAGGCCACGAGCATCTCGTCGACGTGCTGCTTGACGAACGGAACGCCACGCTTATAAGCGACGAGCACACGAGCGAACGAGCCGGTCTCGAGAGACTTGCCATCGTAGAGCGGGCACTTGTCCCAGGTGTAGCGATCGTTGACGTCGTACTCAGTAAATGCAGGCTTGGTGTCCTGCTCGAACGGCGGCAGGTCGGCGTCGCCCTCGTACCAAGAGTGGCCAACGTACTCGGTGATCTTCGACTCGTCGGGGTCGGAGATGTTGAAGTTCTCGTCGAGAACGCCAGCAGGCAGATAGCGGTTGCGCATGCGATCGGCGTAGGAAGTGCCCTCATCGAACGGGCTCTCGAACACGCCCCAAGCAGCATAGCGGCCAATGCCCTTGCCGAACGTGGTGGCCTCGGGATAGAACTTCGCAATGGCCAGCGTGTCGGGAATCATGGTATCGGCGACCCACTGATACACCTCGTCGACGAGGCCCTTCAGGTCGTCAAGCTTCTCGGCGGTGGGAACGAATGCCGTGCCGCCAGGAACGATGGTCATGATGTGAGGCATCTTGCCACCGAGCAGCGCCGCGATCTCGGAAGCCTTCGACTGCATCTGCAGAGCTTCCAGATAATGAGCGGTGAGGATAAGGTCGGCCTCGGGAGTCATGTTGTACTCGCCGGTGTCGAACCAGTTGCCGCTGAAGATGGAGAGCTGGCCGTTGTCAGCGAACTTCTTCAGACGATCCTGCAGGCCAACGAAGTCGGCAGACGGGGTGCCCAGCTCAGCCGCCAAGTCGTAGGCGTCAGCCGCATCGGCGCCAAGGGCGTTCAACGGGTTCACGTAGTCAAGGCCGGCCAGGTTGTACAGCCACAGAATGTGGCTATGCAGGAACTGCGCGCCCTCAATGAGGTTGCGAATGATGCGGGCGTTGTTGGGAATGGTGATACCCAAAGCCTGCTCAGCCGCGATGGAAGCGGAATGCATGTGCGAAACGGGGCACACACCGCAGATGCGCTGCACGATGTAAGCGGCATCTTCGGGGGTACGGTCGCGCACGACGAGCTCCATGCCACGGAAGCAGCCGCCGGAAATCCAAGCGTCGGTAACGACGCCGTCGGTAACCTCCATCTCAGCGCGAAGGTGACCCTCGATACGGGTAATGGGGTCGATAACGGAACGCGTCATTTACTCGTCGCCTCCTTTCTTGGCATCAGATTTCGGGGCGTCGTCATACACGCCGATGGACTTTTCGGGATGCTTGGCGTCCCAAGCGCGCTTCTTCTCGAACTCGGCGCCGTTCGGCACGCGGCCGGCGGCCTTCATGCCGAAGCCATGGATGACCAGGGCGACAGCTTCGATGCCGAGGACGGCAGCAGCAATGGTGCCAGGCTGGAACTTGAAGTCGCCGATGTTCAGATCGCGATGACGCTTGAAGAACGGAGTGTTGACCTCGACCCAGTTCTGCCCCGGGTTGTTCGGGTTGGCTTCGCAGCAGCCGATGCAGGGAGCGCCGGCTTCAACGCACCAAGAACGACGGTGGTTATAGCGAACAACGCCGCAGTTGGCCTTGGTTTGCGGACCACGGCAGCCCAGCGGGTACAGGCAGTAGCCCTTAGCCTCTTCGGGAGAACCGAACTGGTAAACGAATTCGCCGTTCTCGAAGTGGCCACGACGCTGGCAATTGTCGTGAATGGTCTGGCCGAAGATTTGCGTGGGCTTGTTCTCGGCGTTGAGCTCGGGCAGCTCGCCCAGCAGCAGGTACTGGATGAGCACCGCGCAGAGCCACTCGGGGTTCGGCGGGCAGCCCGGGATGTTGATGATGGGCACGTTGATGCCCTGCTCCTTGAGGAACGCCTGCACACCCGTCGCGTTAGACGCGTTGGGAGCGGCAGCCATCCAGCCGCCATTGACGGCGCAAGAGCCGAGCGCGACAACCGCGGTCGCCTTTTCGGCGGCCTCGATCAGGTGCTCATTGCCGGTTTTGCCAGCAACGCGAAGCGCATTGCCGTTCCAACCGTTGAGCACGGCGCCTTCATACACCAAAATGTAGTTGCCGGCTTCGATGGTCTGCTCCTTGGCTTTTTCCATCGAATGGCCCGCAGCAGCGGACAGGGTCTCGCTGTAGTTGAGCGAAATGAGCTCGAGCACGACGGCGGCAGCGTCGGGAGCGTCGATCTGAGCGAAAGCCTCGGTGCAACCCGTGCAAGAAGCGCCCTCGATCCAGATGACCGGGTACAGGTCGCCCTGGCTTGCGCCGATAACCGACTCTTCCAGAGCCTGGGCCACGCGCGGAGCGGCGGCTTCACCCAAGCCGGCCATAACCGCGAGCGTGCCACACAGTTTCATGAAGCTACGACGCGAAACACCGCGCGCTTCGAGCATTCCCTGAAACTCTGAGGCAGTGGACTGTTTGTCCATTCGTACACCTCCTATTAGATGCATGGTGGAATCACTGACGGCTATGCATTATGGCGCAAATGATGCATGTAAGGTGGCAAAACCCGCCAACGGTAGCCTGTTGTGAAGACAATGCGGGAAATGGCACAACTATGTTACGCCGTTGCCGAATCGTAACATGAATGTTGACCTTGGGTATCTTTTTTTCGCCCAAATGGGGCGTTTCTGTCCGTCGTGTTCCCTTATAGGGCATCGCTGAACTGGGAATAACCTTTTTATAGTGAGGGTATGCTTCTAGTTATTTGGACATTTTCCAATATTTGTGGCTTGCGGAATTAAGTCAGGCTCAAAAAGTGACTAACAGGATATCCCCTAAAGCGGGGTACTTACGAATTGAGTACGACGGCCGCGCGAATCTGTCCTATTCACCGTAATGCATAAGCTTGAAAACGCTACGCAAGCCACCCGTCGCCTTCGTGATGGAAGAAGCCTTCGCGCGCAAGATCGGCCATGATGGATTCGAATTCGTCGCCCTCTACCCCATCGCGGCCCGATTTACGCTCCTCGACATTCAATCGACGCAGCAATTCAGCCGACGAAAGCCCCGGCGCGGCCATGACTTCGCGCACGAGCCATGCGCGCTTTTGGCGGCGCGAACCCTCAAATTTGCTTTGCCGCGTATAGGCCGCAGCTCTGCGAGTCGGGTTTTTGTGGTCTTTCTTCAAACGGGCGCCCACATCGAGCAACGCGTAATACCAGCCTCGCACATCTTCGGCGGGGCATGCGCGCTCCACAAGCGGGCGCAGCTCCTTGTCGGTCACGCGTTCGGCATCGCGGAAGAAGCAGTGAATGAACACCGCGCGCACGTTCGTCTCGAGATACAGGCAGGGAACATCGCGCGAGAACGCCGTGATACCCGCCGCGGTGGCGTCACCAATGCCGGGAAGCTTTACGAGCTTATCGACGCCTTCGGGCATGCGCCCGGCGTATTCCGCGGAACATATATCGGCAGCGCGCTTCAACGCGAGCGCGCGGCGGTTGTAGCCCAAGCCCTGCCACTCCTCAACCACATCGGCCGAGCTCGCCGACGCGAGCGCATCAACCGTGGGGAAATGGCGCAAGAACCGCTCCCATCGGGAAAGCACGCGCGACACCTGCGTTTGCTGCAGCATAGCCTCGGAAATCCAAATGGCATATGCGTCGCGCGTATTGCGCCAGGGAAGGTCGCGATAGAGCGCCTGCCCCGCCTCGCGCACCCACGCTTGGAATTCCGCGATGTCGGCATCGCTGGGCTCGCTCGTAAAAAGGGGCGCCTCAAGCGCCCCCTCAATAATCATCGAACCTCTCCTGAAAACAGCTTTTCGAGCGTGATCGATTCGAAATAGTCTTGCATAAGCCTATCGGCATGCTTCCAAATGCCGTGATACTCGCAACCGCCGCAACGTTCGCAATACTCCGAATCGGCCGAGCACGGCGACATATTCATAGGCCCCTGAAGCGCGGTGAGCACATCGAGCACCGTGGTTGTCGCGGGATCGCACGCGAGTGTAAGGCCGCCCTTCGCGCCGCGCACAGTTTTCAAAAGCCCCGCATGCACCAAATCGTGCTGAATGGAGCGGGCGAACGCGTAAGGAATGCTTTCAGCGTCGGCCACATCGGACACCGACACATACGCGTCTTTATTCGCATACGCCGCACGAATGATGCGGCAGGCGTAATCGGTTCGGCGAGTAAGTTCCACAGCTATTCAACACTTTCGTCATCGTCACCAAGCGCGTCGTAGCGCCGGCTTTCGGCTTCGGCTTCTTCTTCGAAATCGCATTCGATATCTGCAATCTGCTTGCGGAAATCAGCGATCACGGCGTCTTCGAGCGCACGGTACTCGGTGGAATCGAGCGGCTGGAAGTTCGAAATGTGTTCGAACATGAGCTCCTGCGTAATAGGCTTATAGCAGCGCGCCTTCAGACCTGCGCGGTAAGCGTCTTCCACGGCCTCGCGGGCAGCGGTCACGATATCGGTGCGCGAAAGGTTGCGCGACATCTTCGTGAGCATCGCCATGTCGAGCGATTGCACCGACGGATGCTCGGACGCAATAGTTTCCCAAATCTGGCGGCGCTCAAGCTCATCGGGCAAATAAATGTCGACCACACTCATGGGTTCCATAAGGTCGTACAAATATCCTTGGTCAGGAGCTTCGCCTCCCACGGAAGCAAGCACGTAGATGTTCGGGTTCTCGACAGCCGCGGTAACAAGCGCAACGGCTTCGCGCGCGGCACGCGACATGCTCGCGAACATCGCGCCCTCGCCCTCGGTGGAGCTGGCGGCGTCGATGAGCGGCGCGCCCCACATGTCGATGTCTTCGAGCACGAGCACGCTCGGAGCCTCAAGCGCAACGCGGCCAAGCATGCGAGGCTGGTTTTTCGCCGACACCGTGACGCACAGCATGGGCACGCCCATGGGGCCCTGCTGCATTTGAATGCGCATAGCGGGAAGGCCGAGCTCGCCCACCACAGCCTGCATGAATGTGTTCGCGTCTTCGCGCGACGACGTGCGGAACACGACCGAGCCAACGGCGGAAAGGCCGTCGAGGCCGTGCTGTTCGCGCAACGTGTCCACGAGCGCACGGTATTCCTCATCGTCTTCAACGCCCAACCCGAGCGAGCGAGCGTCTTCGATAATGCTGTCGAAGCCCACCAAATCGGAATAGCGCAGCATGGGCACGGTCTTCGAAGGCGCAGCCTTGTGCACGTCGGCCGAAGCGGTCGTCGGGCGCGGCTCGTCGGAATCGTCGGCGGAATCGGCACCAGTATCGCCCGGAATATGCATCGACATGATGGGTGAAATGCCCGTAATATGCGCGTTTTGGCCGATTTCCTCGGAAATCATGTCAGCCACGCCTTCCAAATCGGCACGCGAAATGCCGAATTCGGAAAGCTTGTCGAGCGCCAAATTCTGCAGGCGCTTGGCGTATTCAGGCGCCTCGTCGGTGGACAGGTGCGGCTCAAGCTTGTCGAAAATGTATTCGGCGAGCGAGCGCTCCTTCATATCGCACGCAATGCCCCACGCCCTGCGCAGCGCCGCGATGGCCGAATCGTTCGCGACTGGCGAGCGCTTGCATGCTTCCTCATAAGCCGTAAGGAACAGATGCATGGCGAGTTCGCGGTCGCCCGCTTCCGCCGCCGCCTGGGCGCGCTCGAGGTAATCGTTGCGCGCGATGAAATCAGCCGCCAAGGCCTCGCCATGTACAATGGCGGCGCCATGATCAGAATATTCGTCACGTTCGAAAGAGGCGTTGCCCTCTGCAGACGAGCTGCATTCGGTGCAATCGCCCTGAGGCCGATGGGCTTGATCGGGCTCTTGATTGTTGGCGATATTTGCCTCGTCGTTGTTCTGGTTGAGCACTTCGCCCACCCCCTTCAATGAATTAAACGACAATACTACAAAGGTAAGTGTAACCAAGCACCTACCGATGTGCAAAAATTTCACGAAACGTTACTTAGAAAGAAACAGTTCCACAAATATGGAGTGGGTAACGGGCGTCTCGTTTGCAGATGCGTCCGCTCGAACAGCTCGATTGAAGGCCCAAACCCCGAGAACGCGTGATGGGCATGCCCAGAGAGCTCGCGCCATAGCGAGCGACGGGCAAACGCGAACGTCTCGTCGAAATCGCGAGCCCAGACGGCTCGCTCGCGCGCTATTTCTCGGCCTTGCAATTCCAATCGAGCGCATGCCAATCGTTTTCCCTGGCGGTGCGCGAAAGTGTGGAATCGGGCGTGATGGCGAACGCGTCGGCGGCGCGGCTCAGCATGGGGATGTCGGAATGGTGATCGCCAAACGCGCATGAAAGCTCCCAGTTGCCTGCGCCGTATTTCTCGTTGGCCCATTTCGCGATAGCGCGCACCTTCGCTTCACCCTCGACGCACTCGCCGTCGACCCGGCGAGTGTAATTGCCGTTGGCGTCGACTTCCATTTCGGTGCACAGGCTCACATCGAACGGCTCGAATTCCTGGGCTCGGCGCACGATGGGCCCAAACGTTGCCGACACGATGACGACCTCAACGCCCGCATCGCGCAGCGCGTTCATGGCCGCACGCGCCTTGGGGCGAAAACGCTTCTGGCCAGCGATAACCTTGTCGTAGAAATCGCGCAGGTATTCGTCGACCTGCTCTTTAGGGCCGCCCTCGAACGCGGTGAACACCTGGCCGCGAACCCATGCCTCGCTTTGCGGAAGATGCAGCTTGTAGGCAGCGCCCCACGCGCCCACCTTCGCCAAAACGCGCTTGCGCAGCAAATCATCGCCACGCAAATAGCGCACGAGCAATACAGGCGAATTGCCCTGGATGGACGTTCCGTCGAAATCGAACGCGGCAATGGCGTGCTTGCCCGTTGCCTTCGCACGTCGAGCCGCCGCTGCTGCCGCCGCCACGACCTCATCGTCAACCGCGCACGATTCCCCTGCAATGCCCGTCTGTGCCTCGCGCAGCTTCTTTTCCATACAGAAATTCGCCCCTCATAAGTGCCGGGCAATCGCCCGACTGGCACGGGGCGCACCTTTCGAGGGCGCGCCCCAATAATGGTTATTCAGCAAACTGTGAGTTATAGAGTTTAGCATAGGCCCCATTCGCCGCAAGCAGCTCCGCATGAGTTCCTTGTTCCACAATGTCACCTTTTTGCAAAACGAGAATTAAATCGGCATTGCGAATGGTCGACAAGCGATGAGCGATGACGAACGACGTGCGCCCGCGCATGAGGTTATCCATGGCCGCCTGGATGCGCTCCTCGGTACGCGTGTCGACCGAGCTTGTTGCCTCGTCCAAAATAAGCATGCGACGATCAGCCAAAATAGCGCGGGCGATAGTGAGCAGCTGGCGCTGGCCTTGGCTGATATTGCTCGCATCTTCATTGATCACCGTGTCGTAGCCTTCAGGCAGCGTGCGAATGAAATGATCGGCGAATGCGGCTTTCGCGGCGGCCTCAACTTCGGCATCGGTCGCATCGAGTCGACCGTAGCGAATATTCTCGCGCACGGTCGCGTTATACAGCCAGGTATCTTGCAGCACCATGCCGAATTGCGAGCGCACGTCTTCGCGCGAGAATTCGCGCACATCGTGGCCGCCAATGCGAATGGCGCCGCCATCCACATCGTAGAAACGCATAAGCAACTTCACCATGGTGGTCTTGCCTGCTCCCGTGGGACCGACAAGCGCCACGGTTTGCCCCTCGCCCACGCGCGCCGAAAAATCGCTGACCACCGGATGCTCGGGGTCGTAGCCAAAGCGCACATGGTCGAACTCCACGTCGCTCGAAACATCGGCGGCCTTCGCCTTCGGCTGCTCGGACGCTTCTTCAGGAGCTTCAAGGAATTCGAAAATGCGTTCCGCCGCCGCTGCCATTTGCTGCAGCACGTTGGCGACCTGAGCGAGCTGCGTGATAGGCTGCGTGAAGTTTTTCACATATTGAATAAACGCCTGAATGTCGCCCACCGTGATTCGACCCTGCACGGCAAAAACCGCGCCCGCAATAGCCACAGCCACATATCCCAAATTGCTCACGAAGCTCATGACGGGCATCATGAGACCCGAAAGAAACTGAGAGCGCCACGCCGATTGATAGAGTGCCTCATTCGTTTCGCGGAAAGCGGCGAATGCCGCGTCTTCCTTGTTGAACGCGCGCACGATGGCTTGGCCCGAGAACGTTTCCTCAATTTGGCCATTGATTTCACCGAGCTTCTTCTGCTGAGCGCGGAAGTACCTCTGGCTGCGCTTCACGACGACTTTCACCAAAATGAGCGACAGTGGAATCACAAGCAGCGCGATAAGCGTCATCTCAACATTGATGGACAGCATCATAACGAGCACGCCGATCATGGTAGTGGCGCTCGTGATGAGCTGCGTCACGCCTTGGTTCAGGCTTTGCCCCAGCGTATCGACATCGTTGGTGATGCGCGAAAGCACGTCGCCGGTGCTCGTGCGCTCAAAATAGCCCACGGGAAGGCGATCAATTTTCTCGGCGATTTGGCGGCGCAGGCCATAGCACGTGCGCTGCGAGACCGAGGTCATCATCCAGCCTTGTACGAACGAGCACGCCGCGCTCACGCAATACAACGCCAGCGTGGCGAGCAGAATGGCGCCAACTGCGTCGAAATCGATGCCACCGGTGCCGCCGATTTTGGCGACGATGCCGTCGAACAGCTCGGTAGTCGCTTGCGAAAGCACCTTCGGGCCCACGATATTGAAGGCGGCCGACGCCATGGCGAACACGATGGCCGCAATGAAAGCTACTTTGAATTGCCCCATGAAGCGCACGAGTTTGCCAATAGTGCCCTTGAAGTCTTGTGCCTTTTCTCCGGGCATCATGCGGCCCATGGGGCCACGCCCGCCGCGGCGGCGCGGCGATGCCGCCTTCAGCTTTGCCATTTCCTCCTGCTGGCTCATTGCGCGTCACCTTCCTCCAGCTCTTCTTCCGATAGCTGCGAAAGCGCGATTTCACGATACGGTTCACAGGCGTCCATGAGTTCGGCATGCGTGCCGCAACCCACGACGCGCCCCTCGTCGAGCACAACGATTTGGTCGGCATGAAGCACTGTGGAAATGCGCTGAGCCACGATAATCTGAGTTTTGCCGCCAAGCTGCTCGGCGAGCGCATGGCGCAGCGCGGCATCGGTTTTGTAGTCGAGCGCGCTGAAGCTGTCGTCAAACAAAAACGCGCGAGCATCAGTGGCAAGCGCGCGGGCGATAGCCAAGCGCTGGCGCTGGCCGCCCGAAACGTTCGTGCCGCCTTGGGAAATTTCGGTTTTGAAGCCCTCATCCATGTCGTCCACAAAATCGGCCTGGGCGATTTCCGCCGCAGCGCGCACGCGTTCGGCATTCAGCTCGTCGGCGGCGTAGTCGACGTTTTCTTCAACCGTGCCGCTGAACAGGAAGGCCTTTTGCGGAACGTAGCCCAATTGGCCGCGCAGCGCGTGCAGCGACAGGTCGCGAATATCAATGCCGTCGATGGTAATGGAGCCTTCCGACACGTCAGCGAAACGCTCCACGAGTTTGATCACCGTAGACTTGCCCGAACCGGTCGAGCCGATGATGGCCGTGGTTTGACCAGGCTTCGCGGTGAAGTCGACGTGCTCGAGCACACAATCTTGCGAGCCAGGATATCTGAAGCTCACGTCGTTGAAAGCGATTTCGGCACCACCCGTGTGCGCGGCGAGTTCGTCGTCGCGACACGCTTCAGTCGGAGGGTCGGCGATCGAGCTTTCCGTCTTAAGCACCTCATCGATGCGCTGGGCAGCAACATCGGCACGCGGCAGCATGATAGAAAGCATGCCGATCATAAGAAAGCCCATGATAATAACCATGGAATAGGTGATGAACGCGATGAGGTCGCCCGTTTGCAACGTGCCCGCATCAACCGCGTGGCCGCCACACCAAATGATGGCGACTGACACCAAATTCATAATGAGCATCATGAGCGGCATCATGAACGTCATGACGCGATTCGTGAACAGCTGCGTTTTCATGAGGCGCAGGTTTGCTTCGTCGAAACGCTCTTCCTCATGGACCTCGCGGCCGAACGCGCGCACCACAGGGATGCCTGTAAGAATCTCACGTGACACGAGGTTCACGCGGTCGATGAGCTTCTGCATGATTTTGAACTTCGGCATTGCCACTTTCATGAGGAACAGCATCACCACGGCGATGGCAAGCACAGCGGCCACGATAATCCAGCCCATAGAGAGGTTCGTGCGGGCGATCATGATGATGCCGCCGATGGCCAAAATGGGAGCGTAAAGAATCATGCGCAGCATCATGACCGACACCATTTGCACTTGCTGCACGTCATTGGTGCCACGCGTGATAAGCGAGGCGGCCGAGAAGCTTTGGATTTCAGCGTCCGAAAACGACAACACGCGCTCGAACAGGCGGCTTCGCAGGCTGGCGCCGATTTTCGCCGCCGTGCGGCTTGCGATGAAGCCCACGATTACGGCGATAACCATGCCGAGCGCGGCAAGGCCGAGCATTTTGCCACCCGTGGTGAGCAGGTAATTCATCTGCATGGCGTTCAGGTCGTAACCGAGTTGCTCATACTCAGCTTTTGCGGCGGCAAGTGCCTGCTGGTCCACGATGGAATCGGCCATGTCGCCCATCTGCGACTTCGCTTCATCGAGCATGCTTTGAACGTCAGATTTCTGCACCATGCCGGCATCGTAAGCGGCTTTCAGCTGGTCGAGGTCCATGCCGGTTTGATCGGCGTAATGCACTGCAACAAGCGGCATGGACATGGCATCGTCGAGCTCCGCGCGATGCTCGCGGCCGAAGTCGGTAAGTTCGTAGGTGCCATCGGAGCGTTGGAAGTAGGAATCGGCAAACAGGCTTTCGTTCTGCTCGCTTTCCATAATGGCGACCAGGTCGTGCGTGCGCTCGGTGAGCGCATCGGTCGACGCATGCTCGACGCCCGATTGCTGAATACCCACGTCAACGATATCGGATGTATAATTCGGCAACGATAAATCACAAAATGCTTGAACCGCGAGCAGTACCACGACGATCACTACCGCGATTTTATGATTCGCGAAATTCTTGATTAGGCGCATGGCTCGCCGCCTTCTTTTTCGCAGCAAAGGGCGTTGCTGGCGGCGGCATCCTTCCAGGGATGCGATTCCTCAAATTCAAGCATGCGATTCACGATGCGTACGAATTCGCGAGCGTCGTCTTCGCCCAAGAATTCGAGCATATGCATGAAGCGCTCGTCATGCAGGCGGCGGCCCTCTTTTTCGAACTCGTGGCCCGCATTGGTCAGGGAAATCGTGACGGAGCGAGAATCGCCCTCGCCACGCCTGCGCACGATAAGACCCTTCTCCTCAAGCGACTTGAGCGTTTGCGAAACCGCGCCTGGCGTCGCATGGGAGCACGCGGCGAGCATACCGGGGCGCGCAATCTCGTCACGCTCCTCCATCATGGAAAGCATCATGAGCGCATTGATCTCGCCGCGCGTGATGCCCGGCGGCGGCAGCGGCGTCGAGCGGCGTTGGCGCATGCGCTGCATCGTTTCAAACATTTCGTTGCGCAACGCTTCCAGAGATTCGCTCATATCAACCCCTTTCGAAACTCGGATTGTTTAGTTTCTAAATATTTAGCTTCTAAACAATATCGAACTTAAAAGGAATTTCAAGCGCCGTTACCTAAATGAAGACAGTCGCTGAAAATGATTCATAATTTTTCAAGGCGATCACTTTGCCACGGTCACCACGGCACAATCGCTACGATATGGTCACTGCGCAATTATCACGACAAACCCGCTATAGCACCGTCGCTATGTACGATTCCTATGACACAACCATTCCGTCACAATCGCTACGATATGATTTGGGCGATACGACTGCTCCGCCACAATCGCTACGAAAAGCCCGATGCGCCATGATCGCCATAGTACGATTCTACGGCACGCGGTGAGGCCGTTTTCCACGACACACGCCGCGCCGAAGCCCCGAACGGCATACAGCGATTGCAAGCCTTGCGGCGCGCGTCGATTGAGGCCGTGGCTGCATTCAACAATTGAGCCCGTGACGGCGTGCGGCGGCAGAGCCGCAAAGGCCCACGAAGGTACGGAGAATCAGCCGTGAAGGCACAAGGCTATGAGAGCACAGCAAAGCGAGGAATACCGCTGGGAACCCACTTGGCAAAAACGCTCGACCAAAGTCACCTATCCAAAAACGCGCGTTAAGCGCTCAAGCGGCATTCACTCCGAGCGACATGTGACAAGAAAGCCATATGGGCTGAGAGACGCGTGAATCGAAGGTCGCACGGCTCGAACGTCATGTGGGTCGAAGGTCATGCGGATCGAGTGACATGTGGACTTGTCGGAAAATGACGCAATGGGGCCCGATTGCAGAAGATGACGGCCTTGCTGGCAGAAAATGCGAGAAGGGGGCCTCGCCATCTACGGATAAACTCGAATCCCTGAGCCACGACGCAGCTACGACCTGCGCTTTTGTCATGATGCGACCCATCGCGAACACCCGATTGCTCCTTTCGCAACGAATATCGGGCTGCAATCGGGCCCCCTTGTGGCATTTTCTGACACCAGGGCGCAGAAACAGCGCAATCGGAACGCACGGCAACCAGCGTCAAAGCAGCCAGCGAACGTCAGACGCCCAAATGCCGCTAAGGCGCGGCAATGTATGCCAGGCGTCCAAAATGCGGCTAGGCGAACCATGCACGCCAGGCAATCAAAATGAGGCCGAGGCGCGGCAATGTATGCCAGGCATCCAAAAACAAGCGAGCCGAGGCGGCGACGTGAAGAAGTGTCGGCATCGCAAATACGTCACCAGGCGACAGTCGGGAACACACCACTGCACAGCCATGTATGAGTCGCCGCGCAATCAAATCGCCTACGGCGGCGAGATTGAGTTCATACCGCCGCGAATGCGACATAGCGCACTTTACGTACCCTCCCGCACTAACGAGGACCCCGCAACGCTTCGGAGAATCATGACCACCCGCATAGCGGGTGGTTTGCTCTTAGGGTATAACCCTTGGAAGGCCGGCGCGCGCCTAAAGACGCCGGCCTTCACTGCGTTCAGGCCAGATTGCCCTTGACCCGCGGCGAGCCGGTCGAACCGGCAGGCCGGGTCCCTATTTCTTGAACGGGTCGGAGTATTCCTTGACGCTCAACTTGTCCAGCGCGATGTCGGCAGCCTCCTGCTCCCTGATGTATTTCGCGATGGTGGCCTCGTTCAGGCCGACCGTCGAGACGTAGTAGCCCTCCGCCCAGAACTTCCTGTTGCCGAACTTGCGCTTCAGGTTCGCGTGCCGGTCGAATATCATCAGCGAGCTCTTGCCCTTCAGGTATCCCATCACGCTCGCCACGCTGTATTTCGGCGGTATGGCCACCAGCATGTGCACGTGGTCGGGCATCAGGTGCCCCTCTATGATCTCGATTCCCTTGTATTCGCAGAGCTTCCTGAGTATCTTCCCGACGTCCGACCTGATTTGGTTGTAGATGACTTTGCGCCTATACTTCGGCGTGAACACGATGTGGTACTTGCACATCCACTTCGTGTGGGAAAGGCTGTAGGCTTTCTGGGCCATGGCCGATCACCACCCTTCCTTCTCGGATTCCTTGACGGCCTGAACAATCGTCAATATCCGGCGGAAGGGTGGTTTTGTAAAGCCGATTGTCATCCGCCCGCTTAGCGGGCGGTTTATTTGGCGCGGCTACGCGCGCGCCAGACTGAAGTCATTAAAATAAAAAAGCCTGCTCTTTCGAACAGGCTTCAGATTTTGGATGGCGGGATGTACGAGACTCGAACTCGCGACCTCCGACGTGACAGGCCGGCGCTCTAACCAACTGAGCTAACACCCCGTGCTACACACGTGAGTTTGAAAAGGATGGCGGGATGTACGAGACTCGAACTCGCGACCTCCGACGTGACAGGCCGGCGCTCTAACCAACTGAGCTAACACCCCGT
>OGCN01001876.1_pt1 | contig 25216 bp, 23 predicted proteins | sample 1570181 | NCBI WGS metagenome assembly OGCN01 (sample SAMEA4370584, study PRJEB24528) | human gut metagenome | reverse complement strand
TATATGTTCTTCACTTTTGTGCAGTAAAGTTTTCCCACAATTATTTTACACTAACTCCGACTATTGGCAATATCAAGTCAAGTTATTGTGGGATTTTTTTTGACTGGCCATTTTTGATAGATAGCTTATATTTGTTATTAATAGATTAAAATTTAGTTAAAAATAAACCCCCTCGCCCTTCGTCTACAGACAATGCAAATCCGTCTATGATATACTAAACGCGTTGCTTTTACTTCCTGCAACAGGAAGGGGGTGCGACATGTTTGAGCTCGCGGTTTCATTACTAGTTTCTATCGCGGCAAATGTGATATCCTATTACATTTGCAAATGTCTGGATAGAAAACACTAAGCAACCAGACTAGCCGCCAGCGTTCGGCATATAATAAACGTTAAAACCCCTCCATAGCTAGCACCTATGGAGGGGTTTGTGCGTCATGGCAACTCGCGATTTCATTATTGCCTGTCTTTAGTATAACAGGAAATTCAGAAAAGGCAAGGCTAAAATAAATATTTTCGGGCTATTTAACTGAGTTTTCATATAAAAGAAGACCGCCCGTAGTTGAGCGGTCTCCGTGTATATAGATTCAATGGAATTAGAATGCAAATACAAATTCTGCGCGGGTCTGTTCTTCCGGATCGGAAGCGTTTCCATCCTTGATATCCGACGCAAAGGACTGCATAACGCTGAATTTTGCATTTTTAGCAAAGATGTAGTCCACGCCGGCGCCCCAAGAGGTGATATTGTCCATCTGGTCGCCAAATCTCCACGAATCAGTCGATCCATCGAGCCATACACCAGATTCTGCATCAATATATTCAACCCAAATATCCCAGGATTTGGGAGCCGACATATTGGCCTTGCCATACGTCAGTCTGCCAACCCATAAATCAGCACTATCGTCATTTGTAACATCGTCTTTCTTTGTAAGGCTGACATTTTCATAGTTAGCTAAGAAATTCCATTTGGAACCGAAGTTTATGCTGGCATAGGCGCCCCAAAGATCATCGCCGTCGAAAGAATCATTAGGGACAGAACCGCCGCCTACAGTAAAGTCATTGTAGTATACACCGGCAGCCGAGCCGTTGCCGAAGAAGCCTTCGATTTCTGCATAGCCAGTCTTTACGCCGTCCATTATTGCATTGTCGTCCTTATCAAACGTTCCCGACATATCTTTCATTTTAAATTTACCATAACCAGCTGTTACAGCAAATTTATCGCCGCGGAACTGCATTTCGGCACGGTCGAACACATCGCCGTAGATATAGCCGTATGCGCGAGGGCCGCCGATTTTATATTTATCAGTCCGGCCGAGGCTAAGGCCAAAGGATTTCGTATTGTAGTCCACTTTAATGTCATCAGCAAAAATATTGGTATCGCTGGCTGCGCCATTGTCGCCAAAGCTCTGGCTATCCGTGCTGAGGCCTAAGGTTGCAGTCATTCGGTCATTGATCTGCGCCTTGCCGCGGAGACGAATACGGTAGTCCCAAGACTTATCATTTTCTGTTCCTTTGTGCCCTTCCACAGCATTTTGATAACGATACCGGAGACGAGCGTCACCGGTGAATTTGATATTGCCGACTTTGTTTTCGAGATTCGATACGCGGACACCGAGGTTGTTCAGTTCGTCAGCGTATTCGTCGGCCAATTTGTTGATGAGAGCCCGCTGTTCAACTGTTGCGCGGTCCATGTGAGCCATGGCTTTGGCTACCATTTCAGCAGCTTCGTAACGGGTAATGTTGCGCTGGCCCTGGAAATACTGGCCATCGACGCCTTGAATGATGCCGGCATCAGCTAATTCTACTACGGATTTGTAGGCCCAGCTGTCTGTCGGTACGTCGACGAAGGGATTGGCCGCAAAGGCGCAGGTCGCGCCTACGGCCATCAGAGCTGCTACAGATGCTAATACTTTGGATTTCATTTGAAAAACCTCTTTTCTTAAAGTTAAGTACTCTTCCTATCTCGTTACATGCGAGCGTCTTTAGGAGAAAAGAAAAGGGTTCATTGGCGAGTCGTCCTGGTTTCCTCTCTTTTACTGCCTTTTCTTGTCTTTCTATTCCGCTCTTTTACAAAGAGACGCCTGCCCAGGATTCATTCCCGGCACCGCTCTTTTCGTAACTTAGTATACCGAAAGTCCGCCAGTACGTCAAAACGGCTGAAAACCGCATCACCATGCGATTTTCAGCCATTTTTACACGCTTATTACAGAGATTTTTCTGTTTCTTTTCCTACATTTTACGTAAAAGACAATGGCTCTTTTTGTCTCTTAGAAGAAGAAATTTAACTCTACATCGGTAAATTCGTCAGGGTCTTTCAAGCCGTTTTTGCCTTCAGTACCAAAGGTTTGTCCTACTGTCAACACTACGTTTTTGCCTACGGCATAATCAAATCCGACGCCCCACGAGGTAACGCCGTTGAGAACACTGTTGTCGCGCCAGGAGTTCGTCGCCCCGTCAATAAGTGCTCCTTTTTCCGCGTCAATATATTCTAACCAGGCATCCCAGGAGCCTTTCTGTTCTTCGCTGACCGATCCATAGGTAACCTTTCCAATCCAGACCTTCGGATCGCTGACACTGTCGCCCGAGGCATCACGGCTGATGCTTTCGTAGTTTGCTAAAAGATTCCATTTCGAACCGATATTTACACTGGCATATGCACCCCAAAGGTCGTCAACGTCAAAGTAATCGGCAGCTGTCCGATTGCTGCCGCCGGCCGTGGAAAACTGGTTATAGTATACACCGACAGACGAGCCATTGCCGAAAAAGCCTTCGATTTCACCGTAACCGGTCTTCACGCCGTCCAGCGTCACGCCGTCTTCGTTTTCGCCGCCGGCAATACCGCCTTCTTTAAATTTACCATAGCCAGCCGTTACGGCAAAGGAATCGTTCTGGTATTTCAATTCGGCTCTGTCAAATACGTCACCGTATTGGTAGCCATAGGCGTTCTCGCCGCCGAGGACGTACGTATCAGTACGACCCAAGCTCAAATTCCAGTTCGGGCTGCCGAAATTGTAATCGATTTTGATGTCATCGGCAAATACGTCGGCATTTTCACTGGCCGCGCCGTTGCCGCCAAAGCTTACGTCACCTGTACTGATGCCCACTGTCGCCGTCGTACGGCCATTGACCTGGGCTACGCCGCGGAGGCGAATACGGTAATCCCAGGCATCATCATTTTTCAAGCCGGCATCACTGCTGTGCTGGAAGCGAACGCGGGCGTCGCCGCTGAATTTAATATTGCCGACGCGGTTTTCTAGATTCGACACGCGGACGCCGAGGTTGTTCAGCTCGTCGGCATATTCATCGGCAAGCTTGTTGATAAGGGCCCGCTGTTCCACCGACGCCTTATCCATATGAGCCATCGCTTTAGCTACCATTTCCGCCGCTTCATAGCGGGTAATGCTGCGCTGGCCCTGGAAGTACTGGCCGTCGACGCCCTGAATGACGCCGGCGTCAGCTAATTCTACGACCGATTTGTAGGCCCAGCTATCTGTCGGTACGTCAACAAAGGGATTGGCCGCAAAGGCGCAAGTCGCGCTGACTGCCATAACGGCCGCTAAGGATGCAAATACTTTTGATTTCATGATGAATTACCCCTTCCAAATGAAATATGTTTTCTTTTTTTTACATTTGTCAGATGGGTATCGTTCTCAGCAATTTCAGTGGCGAGTGCGCCTAGTTTCCTCTCTTTTACTCTTGTGAAAACGATAGACTCCGGCAATATGCAAGGCATGTATGCATTTTCATTACCTTGGTGATAACCAAATTATACAAGAATAATTCTCATAAGTCAATAGACATTGATTCATTTTATCATTTATATTGTTCGCATGCAAAAAAAGACCAGCCCGCACACGTCAGGCTGGTCTTACGTCTCTATGCAACTATGATGGGTCTATTACAACGGCTGATGTACCGTCGGTTTGAATCGCGTAGACATGGGGTTCGTTTCCGGCGTCAGGTTCTTCATCTTACCCAGCTGATCGGACTTATCGCTGAAGTAGGTATGAAGGGCCCATTCGGCCATTTCCGACAACGGTTCGTCAAGGAAAAGCTTGTACAATTCTTCGATTTCCGGATTCTGCCAGCTGGCTTTGATATCCGTTTCTTCATCCGATTTATACAGCGAGGCAATACGGGCTTCATTGACTTTTTTCACCTGAGGCAGTTTGACCTTAGGCTGTCCGCCGCCGCCGATGCAGCCGCCGGGGCAGGCCATGACTTCGATAAAGGAATAGTTTTCGAAATCGTTGTTCTTGATGAGATCGTCTATAAACGCACGGGCATTAGCCAAGCCGCTGATAGAGGCGACGTGAAGGACGAAGTGGCCAAAAGCGACGCTGGCTTTTTTAACGCCTTCCTGGCCGCGGACTTCTTCAAAGGGAATGAAATCCTTCGGAGCCGGACGGCCTGTAAACAGGTGGTACGCCGTGCGGATAGCCGCTTCCATAACGCCGCCGGAGTTGCCGAAAATCTTGCCGCCGCCGGACGATTCGCCGAAAGCGGTGTCGAACTTGCTGTCTTCCAAGGCAGCGAAGTCGATATTTTCTTCTTTAATCCAGTTCGCCAATTCACGCGTCGTAATACAGATATCAGTGTCGCGCATTTCCGGGACATCCCAGAAAATAGACGAGCTGTTGAATTCAGGACGAAGAATTTCCGCTTTTTTCGCCGTACAGGGCGTAACGCAGACGTTGACGATCTTGCCCGGGTCGATATCTTTCTTTTGCGCAAAGAAGGTCTTGATGACCGGGCTCAAAATGCTGATCGGGCTCTTCGTCGAGGATAAATGCGGAAGGAGATCAGGATAGAAAATTTCAGCAAATTCTACCCAAGCCGGGCAGCAGCTCGTAAACTGCGGGATAGGGATTTCTTCGGACTGGAGGCGGTGGAGCAGCTCCGTCGCTTCTTCCATGATCGTCAGGTCGGCGCCGAAATCCGTATCGAATACGTAATCGCCGCCAAGAGCCCGCAGGGCTGCGACCATCTTGCCTTCAACGAAAGTCCCCGGCTCCATGCCGAAGGATTCGCCAAGGCCGACGCGGACGGCCGGAGCCGTTTGGAAAATAACGATTTTATCCGGATCCTGAATTGCTGCTTTTACTTTTTCTACGTCGTTTACTTCCGTAATAGCGTCAAAGGGGCAAGCTGAAGCGCATTGACCGCAATGGACGCAAATCGGCATATCGCCCGTACTTGCCAAACTGTAATAGTCCATGATGCTCTGCGTGTTGGAGCAGGCTCGGCGGCACAATGTGCAATTTTTGCACTTAGTTTCGTCAAATTGAACGGCACAGTTGTGTTCATCTATGGGAACGCGCCGCTGAAGTTCTTTGAATCTGGAACGGAATACAGACATCTTTTTCTCCTTTTTGTAAAAAATATTTACATGCAAACTATGTAATCATTTATCACAAACTTTTTTCGTTACCTATAGAATAACATAAACAGAGAATTGATTTCCATTACTTTACCGTATTTTATTTACTGATTTTTACATGATTTTTATGCTGATTTTGCATAGTTAAGAATGAATGCTCAAACTATCATAGATACGAAAAATACCATGTCATACCCGTCCATATGTTTATATTTTTACTCCGCTTTCAAGTCTTCCAGCTCGCACCATCGTTCTGTCAGCTCGTCGACCTTCCGCTGCGTCTCCTGCTGCTCTTTTAAGAGCGATTCTACCTGTTCGTAATCGCTTCCGGCCGCCGCGATGGCCGCGTTGATGCCTTTTAGTAATCCTTCATACTGCGGCAGTTCCTCCAAAATACGCCGGAGTTCTTCCTCCTGCCGGGCCGTCAGACCAACTTTGCGGGCAACCGGAGCCGCTTCACCCTTTGACTGCGCCGCAGCCGGCGATTTTTTCACGTCGTCTTTCTCGCTGCGGACGGCAAGGGTTTCGGCCAGATAGTCGCTGTAATCGCCGTAATATCTTTTCCACGTCCCGTTTTCGATGATGAACAGCTTATCGGCTACGCGGTCCAGAAAATAGCGGTCGTGGGATACGACGAGGACGACGCCCTGATAGGTGTCAAGATAGCGTTCCAGCACCGTAAGGGTCGGTATGTCCAAATCATTGGTCGGTTCGTCCAGAAGGAGGACGTTGGGCTGCTCCATGAGCAGGCGCAGCAAATAAAGGCGCCGACGCTCGCCGCCGCTGAGTTTATAAATATAGGTATACTGCATCTCGTCGGAAAAGAGAAACTGCTCCAGCAGGCGCGTCGCCGATATGCGCTGGCCAAACTGGTTGGTCACGAAATGGCCGCGCTCCTGGATGTAGTCGATAACCCGCATGGATTCGTCGAACTCCGGCAGCTGCTGCGTAAAGAAACCGAAGCGGACGGTCTGGCCGATAGTCATTGTTCCCGCCGTAGGCTGCAGCTCACCGGACAGCACTTTCAGCATCGTTGACTTCCCTACGCCGTTTTCGCCGATGATGCCGATGCGGTCGTGCTTGACGACGTGATACGTCACGCCGCTGAACAACGCCTCCTGCCCCGGATAGGCAAAGGCCACGTCGTCAATATCCAATATGGTCTTGCCGAGCCGTACGGACGTATCGAAGATTTCCACGTTTTCCACAGGCTTGCCGTCTTCAATGGCGCAGAGCTGCTCGTACCGGTCGCGGCGGGCCTTCTGCTTCGTCGAGCGTGCCTGGGCGCCCCGGCGGATCCAGGCCGTCTCGCGCCGTATGAGGTTGCGCCGCTTCTCTGCCGATGCTTCCTCCTGCTCCAGCCGCGCCTGCCGCAGCTCCAAATACGCTGCATAATTTCCCTCATATGTATAAACCCGGCCTCTGTCGAGTTCAATCATGGAATCGACAACCGTATCGAGAAAATACCGGTCATGCGTACTGACAATAAGCGCCGCCTTGCTGTCCCTGAGGTATTCCTCCAGCCACACAATAGTCTTATCATCCAAATGGTTCGTCGGTTCGTCCATGATGAGAAGATCGCAGGGCATGATCAAGGCCCGGGCTAGGCCCAGCCGCTTGCGCTGGCCGCCGGATAACTCGTCGACGCGCTGCGTCAGGTCGTCGATGCCCAGTTTCTGCAAAATGACCTTGGCGTGCTGCTCCAGCTCCCAGGCATGGCTCGCATCCATTTCTTCCGTCAGCTTGACGACTCCCTCGTCGTCGCCGCGCTGGACCGCTTCTTCATAGCGGCGCAGGAGCTGCATGACCGGCAGGTCGCCGTCCAGCACGCTTTCCAGTACGGTGCGGCCCGGCAAAAACTGCGGTTCCTGCGGCAGGAAATGAATGCGGGCCTTCTGATTTTTCCAGATTTCCCCGCTGTCGGCTTCAGCCAGACCGGCGATAATTTTCAGCAGCGTCGTCTTGCCGGCGCCATTTAAGCCGATGAGGCCCAATTTCTGCCCGCCGTCGACGGCGAAGGTCACGTCGTCGAAGAGAACCCGCAGGCCGTATGATTTTTTTACCTTGTCTAACGTCAGTATATTCATAACTGTCTCCCATTCTTCTGTATGCAGTGATTGGCATGCGTTTCGCCGGGCAGCGGCGCGCCGCATGGGAAAATTCATCAAAAATGTATTTAGATTCTATTATTATAAATACATTTAATAATTTTTTCCACTTTATCACGATAAAACCCTTGCCTGCCGGGCAAAAGTACAGTACAATGAAACCATTATTTTATTTATATACAGAATGCTATTACAAGACAATCGCTCGAGCAGGCCTGCCGACGCGTCCGTTCGGCCTGTTGGAGCAGGGGGAGGAATTATTTCATGATTGAATCAAATGTGTCCGTAATTACGGCATTTGCTATTTACCTGCTGGCAATGCTGCTCATCGGCGTATATTACTCGCGCTCCCAGCGGCACCTGAGCGACTACATCCTCGGCGGCCGTAGCCTCGGTCCGTGGATTACGTCCATGAGCGCCGAAGCGTCCGACATGAGCGGCTGGATGCTCATGGGCGTGCCGGGCCTGGCCTACTCTACGGGAGTGTCCGCGTCGTGGATCGCCATCGGCATCGCCATCGGTACCTATTTAAACTGGCATTATATTTCGCAGCGCCTGCGCAATTATACGGAAATCGCCAACAACAGCCTGACTATGCCGGACTACTTAAAAAACCGCTTCCACGACGACCAGAACCTGATCCGCATCATTTCGGCCGTATTTATCCTCATCTTTTTCCTGATTTATACGTCGTCGGGCTTCGTATCCGGCGGGAAGCTGTTTGAAACGGTCTTCGGCATGGATTACTTCTCGGCCCTGCTCCTCAGCGCCGGCGTCGTCGTCGTATACACCTTTTTGGGCGGCTTCATGGCCGTCTGCTGGACCGACTTCATCCAAGGCTGCATGATGTTCCTGGCTATCGTCCTCGTGCCTCTCGTCGGCATGATCGTCGTCGGCGGCCCCGTCGAAACGATGACCCGTATCGCCGCCGATGCACCCCAGCTGCTGGAAATGGTGCCCGACTCGAGCACAGCCGGTATCATCGGCATTATTTCGTCACTGGCCTGGGGCGTCGGCTACTTCGGCCAGCCTCATATTCTCGTCCGCTTCATGGCCATCGGCAATCCCGACGAATTGAAGAAATCGAAGCACATCGCCATGACCTGGGTCGTCATTTCGCTGGCAGCGGCCGTTCTCGTCGGCCTCGTCGGCAAAATCGTCTTAGTCGATCCATTGACTGGCGCCGATACAGAAAAGGTATTTCTCGTCATGAGCCAGCTGCTCTTTTCTCCCTTCGTAACAGGCTTGATTTTATCAGCTGTATTAGCCGCTATTATGAGTACGGCATCGTCTCAGCTTCTCGTCACGGCGTCGGCCATTTCCAAAGACTTCTACCATACCTTTATCCGTAAGAACGCCAGCGACAAGGAATTGATCCTCGTCAGCCGCATCACCGTTCTCGTCGTCTCGGCCCTGGCCATCATCCTGGCCCTGAATCCAAACAGCTACATCCTCACCATGGTAGCCTACGCTTGGGCAGGATTTGGGGCAGCCTTTGGACCCACCATTTTATTATCTCTGTATTGGCGGCGGATGACAAAAAATGGCGCCTTGGCCGGCATCATCGTCGGCGGCCTGACTGTCCTGATTTGGAAGCAGTTCGGCTGGCTGGGACTGTACGAAATCGTACCGGGATTCATTTTCTCCCTCATCGCCATCTACGTCGTCAGCAAGATGGACAAGGAACCGAGCCCGGAAATGCTTAAAGAGTTTGACGAAGCCATTCATTTTAAACAAAAAATCACCATCTTAAAAGGTGATGAACGATAAGATTCTGCAAAACGTTGCCCTCTCGCCTGACGGCAACGTTTTGATATATCTTCAAATAAGACTATTATGTACAACTATGCGCAGGAGGAGGGCATACAATGGACTGGGAACTCTTATTTAAACCGCATATACTGCATCGCGGAGCAGAGTATTACCGCGATGCCGCCGTCGAGGATCTCAAAATTACAGACACGCAAATAACAGCTGTCGTCTTGGGAACGGAAGACTATGACGTTGAAATCGATATAAAAGACGGGATCATTGAGGCGATGTCCTGCACCTGCCCTTACGCGGCTGACGACAATAACTGCAAGCACATGGCCGCCGTCCTGTTCGCCTGTCAGGAAACAGAGGACCTCATATTGTCAGCAAAGCCCGATGAACCGGAATGGAAAAGCGGAGAGGAAGAAGATGATGTCTTAGACGACTGGAAAGCCGACGTTCTGCCTGATTTCCCCGAAATGACCTGCAAGCCGGACAAGGAAACCCTCCTCGCTGAACTTATACACAACGCCGACGACTTAACGGTCCGCGCCTTTTTATACTCCATCTTAGAAAAAGATCCGGCCCTGCAGAACCGGTTCCGCATGCTTACGCAAAACGTCATGACCAAGGGCCTGCTGAAAGAATGGAGACGGGAAATTGACCGCATTTTCGCCGACGCCGGCTGGGATGACTATATAGATTATGAACAGGCCAGTTATTTTACAGGAGAGCTGTACTCTTTTTTATCGTCCCTGGACCAGCGTATATCCGCAGCTACGGCAGACGGTATTTTCAAAACGGTAGATTACACCCTGTCGCAGCTGCAATCCACGGACATGGACGACTCCGACGGCGGGCTGTGGTGCTTGTTCGATTTCTGCTATCAAATCGTCGGCAAGCTGCTTCCCTACTGCACGGCAGAAAACCAGCTCCGCATCTTCGACTGGGCAGCCCGGCAGCTCGATTACACCCATAAGGACGGCCTATGGTATGAGCTGGCCCAGGACTGTGCCATGCAGTTTATCTTGCAGCAGTTCCCCGGCCCGGACTTTTTAGACAAAAAGCTGGCCTTGACCGATAAGGAAGTACAAAAAGCTGCCCGGCAGACAGATTTTGAAAACGTCATCTTGCCGCAAAAAATAAAAACCCATGTCCTTCTGATGGAGCAAAAAGGCTGTCCTGCCGAGGAACAAGCAGCTTATATTGCCCAATACAAACAGTACGGCAGCGTCTGCCTGCTGCTGAGTGAATTTTACGAATGGCAGCAAGACGACGCCAATGCGATTGCCGTCTTGGAACAAGCCTACGCCGCCGACAGCACGCCGTCGTACATCGCCCGCGAATGCTGCGAAAAACTCAAGGAGTTATACAAAAAGACAGGAAATCAGGAACGCTACCTCCAAATGCTGTGGGATTTAGCCCTGACCATCCACGTCGCCAATATCGATTTGTACAGGGAATTAAAGAGTCAATATAAGCCGGAGGAATGGCGGGAACAACGGGAAAAAATCCTGACCAGCTGGGGAACCAATCCCTACGCCGGCCAACTATACGCCGAAGAAAAGCTCTACGACCGCCTCCTTTGCCACGTCCAAAAGCATTGCCGCCTGTCGGAAGTACAGCAATACGAATCCATCCTCAAAGAGAATTTCCCCGACGAGCTCCTTCAGCTTTACGAACACATCGTCACAGAGATTGCCGTCCAAGGCCTTGGCCGTCCGAGCTACGTCAAAATCGTACGGATTCTGCGCAAGATGAAACACCTTCCCGGCGGGCCGCCCTTCGTACAGGCCCTCGTCAGTCAATGGCGGCAGCAGTACAAGCGGCGCCGGGCCATGATGGAAGAGCTGGATAAGCTGACGTGAGACGGCCCGCATAGTTGACGAAGAAGGCCTTCGTCTGCTAGTATCAATACAGAAAGGAGCCTGTCATGGATTTATCACTGCAATTAGGTCAAAAAATAAAAAGCTACCGCCTGGCCCGCGGCCTGACGATAAAAGAACTGGCTGAAGCGTCGCAAATCACGTCGTCTATGCTCAGCCAGATAGAGCGAGGGCAGGCGTCTCCGTCGCTGAATACGATTCGCCTCTTGTCCATCGCCTTAGACGAGCCGCTATACCGATTCTTTTTGGACAGCCCCGACATCCAAAGCGACGTCGTCCGCAAGGAAAACCGCCGTCAGCTCATCGACCAGGGCATTCATTACGAAGTCCTGACGCCGGACATGAACGGCACCATCGAAATGATGCAGCTCACCTTGCCGCCTAAGGCCAAAAGCTGCCAGGAACCGCTGGCTCACAAGGGAGAAGAAGTTGCCCTCGTCCAGGCTGGTACCGTCGAGTTAACCCTGGATTTCGAAACCTGCGTCCTCTATGTCGGCGACAGCGTGCGCATCAAAAGCGAAACGAAGCATACCTGGCAAAACGTAGGAGAAGACCCAGCCGTCGTCATCTTCGCCGTTTCTCCGCCCTCATTTTGACATCATATACGACAACAACGCCGTACATCCGATGTGTGATGTACGGCGTTCGTTTTTTTGAATATAGTTTTGCCCGTTAACGCTATTTCAACGTCTTGAATTGTTTGTAATACCACGCGGCAAAGCCGCCCTGCAGCATATACGCCAGAAGCTCGGCCAGTTCTTCTATATTGCCGTCCAAGTAGGAATGGAAAAGCAGCCCTTTATCGCCGCATGCCGCCAAAATAGCGGATAAAACTAAAATGACAAATCCCAGCTTGGGAAAGGGCAGCTCATGAAAAATCTTCTTCCATGGCACCAGCCAAATCAGCGATACCAACACAGCCGCCGTATAAATGGATATGCCGCCATGAATGTATTGATGTCCGGGGATGGCATTCATCGCAATGAAAGTCGGGCCATGCTGATCCATTCCTGTCTGAAAGAAGATTCTGCCCCAGCTCATTTCCCATCCCAGCAGCAACAGAAAATATCCAGCTCCCGACAACCAGATCAGATGAAATTTCTGCCCTGCCGTTTTACGAAATAAGACAAGACAGAGCACGACATCACAAAATAAAACGATGTTCTGCAGTATTTCCAACGGGCCATTCTCCCAAGCCAGATGCTCCGGCATCACAAACGCCACGGGAACAATCAGCAAAAAATATACAACTATGCCGACTTTCAAAACCAATTCCGGCATCGAATTCCCTTCTTTCAACACAACCATTCTCCCTCCCGGCAGTTCAGCGAGACGCCGCTGTCATTTGTAAATATACTGTAAACATTTTATAAATATATCATAAACAACGGCCAATAACAAGAACTTGGAGCGATAAAAAAAGAGCATCCTCATCAATTACAGCGCTGACGCACAAAAACAAAAGGATGCTCTTACGTTATGTGAAGTTATATCTTTACTTTTTTAAGGCTTCAAGCTCTTCCCGCAGCCTTTGGTTTTCCGCTTCCAGCTCAGCTAACTTCTGCTGCAAGTACGCTACGCTGACTGCCGACGTCGGATCGGTTTCATCCGTCTGTATTCCAGTCACAACGCCCTGCCCTGCAAAGGCAACGCCGCCAATCGTCCCTGTCGGTGCTTCCACGCGTCTGCCGTATATATTTCCTAAATCCGCACCGGAAGCCTGCACATGCTTCGCCGCTATGGTATTCGCCGTCACGTTGCCGTCTTTCAGCTGGATGCCGTTCATATAGCCTTCCACATGGCGTCCCCTGTCGTCCGTATCCCACGTCAGAACGCCGCCGTTTCCATCGACCGTCGTCACGTCCGATTCCGTCACGCCGTTGCGCTTCGTCACGACGCGATGATAGGTCTTGCCGTCAGCCGTATTTCCATAGGAAACAGACTGGTATTCATAGCTGGAAACGACATTGGGCTCCTGGCTTGGATTTCTCGTGTCGGCAGCCTGCGCGCCCATGGCAGCACATAGCCCCATCACAGCTGTCATAATTATATTAGATACCTTTTGATACCGCATCGTCAGTCATCCTTTCCAGTAAAATATATCCTCTCTTGGATTACGATCATTATATATCTGCCCATATATAGAAATCAATATTCCTTCCAAAAAGTTTATATTTACTACTCGTACTTGCAAAAATTAACCGGGACGCGATGCTCATACAGCAATCATCCTATTGACGAAACAACATAATAAATAGTAATATAAGCAAAAATTGTACTTATTATTAGGAGGTATCCCATATGATCAATATCCTGCAAAAAGGCATTGCCGCCGCCTTAATCAGCGGAGCCATTTTATTTCCCTGCGCAGCTCAAGCGATGGATTGGAACGACTACGACGAAAGCCCTCACTACGCGCCGACAGCCATGCACCAAGGCTACTATCAAGTCGACCTGGTCGACACACTCTCCATCGACGAATACGCGCCGCCTATTTACGTCCTATCCGTCAACTCCTTCCTCGTCTCGCCCGACGGTACGACAAAAAACATCGGCCGCACAACCTATAAGCTGAACTACGAAACAAAAGAAGCCTGGCTCCTGACCCTGAAAAAACCAGAATGGTTCCCCATCACCACAGCCACCACCTCGTCCCGCGATCTGTTTAATAAGCTGTTCATGAAAGCTTATGGTATTCCGTTTATTGCCGATTGGGAATAAACCATAGAATACATAAAAAAACTCTTGCCGTTATAGTTTATAACGGCAAGAGTTTTTTACTAAATCATGAAGCTCATTTTTCATTTAAATCATCTGCAGTTAATTCTAAAATAGCCTTTCTCAAAAATTCTAATTTTTGACTAGAAAAATTAAAGCATCCAGCCTTAGCAGCTTCTCCAATCTTCATACCGACAAAAAAATTCGTTCCTGAAAAGTAGGCATGCAATTTATTTTTATGCGGCGTTTTAAATGGTACTCTGTGCAGATTCCCTGTCCCTTCAAGAAAATAATTTATATACTCAAAAATCCTATTTTTAATCGCTGCATCCTCGTCAATAATAGAACAACATAAGTCCTCTAATGTTCCATTATGATATGCACCGTTCTCCCCTTTTCCAGGCAGTAATACAAATCCATATTTTATCCCATTATCACTAACAAAAAAATCTCCGTTATCAGAAATACATACTCCAAAGGCTTTCGAAAAGCTTTCCTTCAGTGAGCATCCAGCACCTACTGCATCCTTTTCAGCATCTCTGACTACAAGAAATCCTTTCATCTCATGATAATGATCTACTTTAGGTAAAATAGGTAAATTTTTACGAAGTTCTTCATTACCTCCCATATTAATAACGTTTATGGAATCTGAAATTTCATGCTGCTTTACCAAATACCCAACATACTGCACTAAAAAATACCATTCATCTTGCCCTTCACAAAGAATAACATGTGGCAATGATTTATTAAATTGATACTCTTACGTTCCGCCATGTTTTAGCGCACCTCCAACTGAATATCCAGCGCTGATTCCAATTCTTCTCCTGAAAAAGAATACGCATGGCGTTTTCCTTGGGAAAAATCAATTCGCTGATAACATACAGAATCCAATTGTTCTAATTTTCTCATGACGTTTGCCGATTCTCTTAATATATCAACATTATGCGTCGTAATAAATAATTGACACTGTTTTTGCAATGCTGTCTGATACAATACGCGCAATACTTTAGCATATGTACTATAGTGAAATCCATTTTCTAATTCATCAATCAACACCACACCCTTTGGCGTCGTAAGAATGCACAATAATAATTGCAAAATTTTATTAATACCATCACCCATATAAGTGATTGGCATCTTCTGCCCATCATGCAATATAACATATACGTATGGAACAGCGTTTTCCACAATAGTTGTAATATCCTTAATTCTGCTGTCAAAGCTTGTTAATACATACAATATAAGGTCTTTTTCTCCATCTAATATCAATCGACTGATCCATTCCGCTATCGTCGTATTGTCTGGGATATATATACTCTTATAAAAGATAGCTTTAACTATAGGCAATTGTGCTTCTTTTTTCGGCACAGATAAAGATATGTATTTTATCTTTTTATCTTCAAAAGAGAATTTACCAATGCTTTTCTGCCCATCCAGAGTATATTCATATTGCAATGAAAAAAAATACGAACCGAGACTGCTCGGATTATACCCTTGCTTTAATATATTCGTTACTGTATCTGTATTTACATCTAAATCCACAGATTCATCAGAAATCTTCCTCATAGTTAAAGTAGATGCAATACCAGTATCTCGCAGCAACATCAAATCAAATTGAGCATTTTTTTCAAACATATAAAACAAAGGATTCCAAATTCTTTGAGGAGTAGGCTGCAGTATTCCATTGCCATTTCTGCCTGCAGCTAATGCTAAAAATATATTTGGGTTTTTATATCCAACTGCCAAAAACAACGACTCTAAAATAGCAGATTTCCCTGTATTATTGCGACCGCCAATTAAAGTAATAAGTTTTAAATTATCTAGCTCTAACATATCAAAACATCTAAAATTTTTAATTATTAACTGAGTAAACATGATATCACCTAATTTTCAATATACGAAAGCTCATAATAATTATATTGTAACATATATTATCCCTGTCTGCCGTATTTATTTCAAATTTACACCATCTGCATACAGTATTAATCGGACATTCCCGCATTTCTCAGCTTCATTCCTCCCTCGTCGCCAATTGTTAACATAATTTTAGACATATTCCTTATCTCATCGTCTGTATATCTTGCCATATTTCTGCCTCCATAAAATTATTAATAAAATATGATAAAATCTTTTATCTAATAATTCTACTTTAATTCGTTTGTGTTCTTCAATAAATTTAACTATATAACAATAGAATACCTGGAAAAGCAATTCCAAAACAATAACTTATAGTCATTTGATAAAACAGGATAAAGAAACCGCATATACGTCTGCATTTACGTCTACTTTCTTCTGGCTTTCTCAATATCTTCTAATACAGTCAAAAGTACCAACGCACGTTTTCGCTTCCGACCTATATACATAAGCAAACCAATAGCAATCAAAAAAAACAAGCAAGGCCGCAGCTATCTTTTGCTGAGCCATGTAAGATCCATAATACATTAATATAAGCCCAATAAAAGTTACAGCAACTGTCAGTAATATGGTAAGAAGCAGAAAAATCTCCCGTTGATATACTGCTGCGGCTTTAGCTAAGTTTCGAGTAGAAAAATCAGACCGACTATATGTATCATAAAAAATTTCGTACAAGGAAGCAATCTCTCCATATTTTTTCCGATTTTCTTTGCTTATATACATAACTTATTCTCCCAATCTAAATCATAAAGATTATACGACGTAGTCCATTTTTCTAAAAAAATGATAACGTATCAATCAAGATTTCTCGTCATATAACAATAACCGACCCCACCATATGAGCTGAGACCGGTTATTCTGCATTTATTCTTTTATAATCCCCTGCAAATACTCCCTAAACTCATCCTTCAGATCATCCCGCCGCAAAGCATACTCCATCATGGCCTTTAAATATCCCAGTTTATCGCCTGTATCATATTGCTGGCCTTTGAAGTTATAAGCATATACGGCTTCTCGCCTGGCCATGATTTTGATGGCGTCGGTCAGCTGCAGCTTGCCATGAGGTTCTACGGGGATGCGCTGCAGGATTTCGAAAATATCAGGAGTGAAAATATATCGTCCTAATGCCGCAACGCAGCTCGGAGCCTGATCGGCCGTCGGCTTTTCTACCATATCTACCACTTTTAATAGATCCGGACAGCTTGTCGGTATGCCGTCGACAATTCCATAGGACGCTACTTGCTCTTTCCGTACCTTCTGGCATCCTAATACAGTCGCGCCTACTTTAGTATATACGTCCAGCAGCTGACGCAGCGCCGGCTGACTTTCGTTATACACGACGTCGTCGCCCAACAGCACCGCAAACGGCTCGTCGTCGACAAAGGACTTAGCGCATAATATGGCGTCGCCTAAGCCCCGCATATGCTTTTGCCGGATATAATGAACGTTGATTTCAGAAATATGCTGCACCATGCTGAGCAGCTTCGTCTTTCCCTTTTGCTTCAGCAGCAGTTCCAAATCCATATTAGTATCGAAATGGTCTTCAATAGCCCGCTTTCCATGACCGCTGATAATCAGGATTTCTTCAATGCCGCTCTGCAGCGCTTCTTCTACGACATATTGAATCACTGGCTTGTCTACAATAGGCAGCATTTCCTTCGGTATGGCTTTGGTCATAGGCAAAAAACGCGTACCATAACCGGCTGCCGGAATAACGGCTTTGCGAATTCGTTTACGTATCATATTAACTCCTTTTATTGTATGAGTTGCACTGTTCGGGCAATCTCTTCATTAATCACGACCACCTGTATTTTCCAAATAGACCGCATCGAGGTTAATGCTTTATGCAAAGCCTCCTGCAACCCGTTGCACCAGCTTGGTTCATGCTTTTGAATAATAACTACATACAAAATCTGTGGCTGTGCCTCTAGGCATGACCGCAATACCGCCCCCATGTCATGCGAAGTACTGTCCTTTATACCATGAACATCATGCAATATAGCATAACACATCGCCAGAGAATGTCTGAATTTAACGCAAAGTTCTTCCACAAATTCTTCGAATCGCCCTATCCCTTTCGGGCCATTCGGATTGGGTGCCGATGCTTTGGCTTCTATAAACAGTACCTTATGATAGTTACGATGTGTCCGTACTGTAATACATTCTACAGAAGAAACCTGATGATTTCTTAAACTAGTCTCATACAACTCACTTTTCTCTATGTAAAATGTATTCTGCTCTTCGTACGAAAAATTCATTCCTGATTCGGTAAATGTAATCATCGCCTATACTCCCAGAGCCATATCGACTTCAGCTTTATACAATCGAATGGACTCGTCAATAATACTATTATCAGGCATGCCATCCTTCATATCGTCAAAATGCGGTTCCTTCTGCCCATCCAGTGATAAAACAGGAATAGACATATTATGTTGCTGTGAAAGAAGGCATAACTTTTTGATAACAAAGTACGAATGGGTCGCAATAAAAAACTGTATGCCATTTTGTGCCAAATCAAAAATAATATCCAAATACTCAGAAATAGCTTTGGGATGCAGCGCCGCATCTACTTCATCAATACAAATAATAGAATGATTCGATAAATACCGATTGGACAGCAAACGATTCAATATAGCAATTTTCTTAATCCCTTCCGAAGTAACGCCTATAGGATACTTTGTATTTCCCTGCTGAAAATGCCATTGATTCTGCTGCACGTCATATACAATTTGCCCATCAAAAATATTTTTTAACTTTTTTTTGCTTCTTGAAAAAGCAGAGTAATTTTTCTCCTTCATTGGCGGAACCTGCAACGCTTTCACTAAATCCAAATACGTATCGTCAAACCCAAACATAGCGTCTTGTTCCCGCGACTTTAATATAACTTGAAATAAGGAAACCACTTCTTTAGCCGGAATAAAAATAGAGGAATCCTTCCTCGATTCTGTATAATTAGTATTGACCTTGGATATCTGGTGATTTGTATCCTTTCCGAATTCATAAGAAAAACTATGATCCTCTTCCTGCATAGAAAACGACAGGGAGTTCTCCCCTTTCGTAACTAAATCCCCTAATTTATCTACTTGAAATGTCCAGTATAGCTTGTCAGATAAAATATCCGCCAAGCCCTTTACTTCTTTCCCTTTTTTATATTGTTCCAACGTCTTTAACGCTGTATAGATAGCTTTTAATACAAATGTCTTGCCGCTGCTGTTTTCACCGATAATAAGATTTATCCTGCTTAAATGATCCCATCGTATATGCTTCTGCAATCCAAAATTAGTCATTTCAACGGATGTTATCATATACTCACATCACTTTCTATAATGCATGTCATATTTTTTACATTGGTAGTCAACTACATATATATTCTAACATATATATCATATGTAAAGATACCCTGAACCACTGCTGAAAAAACAGAAACCGGCCTTGTCATCAGCGGCCGGTTCTATATTATACAGAATTATTAAATTATAAGATGTAAAACTCCAACTCACCCTCAATATCTGCAAACCAAGGATTCTTTTTATCCTTTTCACTCAAAATCGGATCTGTCACGCCCCAGTCTACGCCGATCGTCGGGTCATTCCAGCGGATGCCGGCGTCGGCCTGAGGAGCGTAATAATTATCAGCTTTATACATGAATTCTACGTGGTCGGTCAGCGTGACGAAGCCGTGACCAAAGCCTCTGGGGATGAGGAGCTGTTTTTTGTTTTCTTCCGACAGCTCTACGCCGACCCATTGCTTGTACGTCGGGCTATGTTTGCGCAGGTCTACGGCTACATCGAGAACGGCGCCGCGAGTGCAGCGCACCAGTTTGGCCTGGCACCATTCGCCTTTTTGGAAATGGATGCCTCGCAGCGTGCCTTTTACCGTCGATGAGGAGTGGTTATCCTGTACAAAATCATAAAACAGTCCCGCTTCCTCCATCTTCCGCTTGCTCCAGCTTTCCATAAAGAATCCCCGGTTATCGCCAAATACCTGTGGTTCCAAAATAACTACGCCGTCTAATATCGTCTTCGTCACCTTCATCGTCGTTCCTCCCACATAGTAGCACGTTATCATTCATTTACTTCGTTCCGTATTTCCGCTAAAAACCGGGCTACGGCATCACGCCAATCCGGCAGCGGCGCAAATCCTTGTTCCACTAATTTAGATTTATCCAGCCGACTGTTAAAGGGTCTCGCCGCCTTGGATAATCCGTATTCCGCCGTCGTCACCGGCACGACCTTTGTCGTATATCCAGCCTGACGGAAAATTTCACAGGTAAAATCATACCAAGAAATATAACCGCCTTCATTCGTAGCGTGGTAATAACCGTATTTCTCCGTTTCAATCATATCCACGAGAAGACGGGCCAAGTCCAGCGTATACGTCGGCGTGCCGATTTGGTCGTTTACAACGCGGACCGTATCGTGGGTCTTGCCGACATTCAGCATCGTCCGGATAAAGTTCTTGCCGTTTAAGCCGAATACCCAGGCGATGCGAACGATGAAATAGGCATCGAGCGTACAGGCTACGGCCAATTCCCCTTCCAGCTTCGTCTGCCCATATACATTGAGGGGCTGGTACTCCTTACAGTCCGGCTGCCAAGGCTCCGTTCCCTGCCCGTTGAAGACGTAGTCCGTGCTGATGTACATCATCTTGCAGCCGGCAGCCTTGCAGGCTTCGGCGATGTATTTCGTCCCGTCGGCGTTAATAGCCCGTACCTTGTCAATTTTATCTTCGTCTTCGGCCAAATCGACAGCCGTCCAAGCCGCACAGTGTACTACCGCATCGGGATGCACTGCTGCTATCGTCTGCTGTACAGCATCCTTATCGGTTATATCCACCTGCATATAGGGCATCGACACCACTGCCGAACCATCGGCTGCTCCTACATACTGTGCCGTAATGTCGCTGCCGACTCCTTCATGCCCCCGCTTCGCCAGCTCATTCATGACGTCGTGACCCAGCTGGCCGCAGACGCCCGTTACGAATACCTTCATCCGACTTGCTCCTTTCCCTTACCGATTGCCATACATCTTCTCATAATACGCCATATACTCACCTGATATGATAGGCCGCCACCAGTCTTCGTGGGTTACATACCATTGAATCGTCTTCTGAATGCCGTCGGCAAACTTCGTTTCCGGCAGCCAGCCCAGCTCGCGATGAATCTTCGTCGGGTCGATGGCATAGCGCCGGTCATGGCCTTTCCGGTCCGTCACAAACTGAATTAAGCTTTCCGGCTTGCCCAAGGCCTTGCAGATGAGCTTGACGATATCGATATTTCTCATTTCATTGTGGCCGCCTACATTGTACACCTCGCCGACAGTCCCCTTATGGAGAATCAAATCAATCGCCCGACAATGGTCCTCTACATACAGCCAGTCGCGCACATTCAGGCCGTCGCCGTATACCGGCAGCGGCTTATCATGAAGAGCATTGATAATCATGAGGGGAATCAGCTTTTCCGGGAAATGATAGGGGCCGTAGTTGTTGGAGCAGCGGGAAATCGTCACAGGAAGCCCATAGGTCCGATGATAGGCCAGCACCAGTAAATCAGCCGAAGCCTTAGAGCTGCTGTACGGGCTGGACGTGTGAATCGGCGTATCTTCCGTAAAGAACAAGTCGGGCCGGTCCAAGGGCAAATCGCCGTATACTTCGTCTGTCGACACCTGATGATAGCGCGTAATGCCGTATTTCCGGCAGGCATCCATCAACACCGCCGTCCCCATGATATTCGTTTCCAAAAAGATACTCGGATTTTCAATAGACCGGTCCACATGGGATTCGGCGGCAAAATTGACAACCATGTCAGGATGCTCTTCTTCAAACAGCTGATACACCGCCGCCCGGTCGCAAATATCAGCTTTAACGAAACGGAAATTACCATTCCCCATAACCGGCTCCAACGTCGACAAATTCCCGGCATAGGTCAGCTTATCCAAGCACACAATGCGGTACTCAGGATACGTCTGAAGCATGTGAAACACAAAATTACTGCCAATAAATCCGGCGCCGCCGGTAACGATAATATTCATGTATGATAACCCTCTCTATTCCATTTCATACCAGGATGCAAAAAACAACTCCCCTATCCATCGCGGCGGAACCGCCCTTCAGCTACCTTCTTTAAATACTGTCCATAGGGACTCTTGCCGTATTTTTCAGCGCTTTCTTCCAATATGTCTTTTGTAATCCAGCCGTGCATATAGGCAATATCTTCCAATGCCGCAATCTGAATGCCGGCCCGCGTCTCTACAGCCTTTACAAAATCAGAGGCGTCACTCAGACTGGCCACCGTCCCCGTATCCAGCCAAGCATAGCCCCGTCCCAAGGTAACGACGTTGAGCTGCCCTTGTTCCAGATACATCTTGTTCAAATCAGTAATTTCCAGCTCGCCCCGGGCCGACGGCTTGACCTTCTTGGCATATTCGCAGACCTTTTCGTCATAGAAATACAAGCCCGTGACGGCATAGTTAGACTTCGGATGCTCCGGCTTTTCTTCAATAGAAATGGCCTTGCCGTCATCGTCAAACTCAATGACGCCGAACCGCTCCGGATCGTCGACATAATACCCAAACACCGTCGCGCCCTGCTCAGTGGCTGCCGCAGCCTGTAAATGCTTGGACAACCCGGCGCCATAAAAAATATTATCGCCGAGAATCATCGCGCAAGGCTCACCGTCAATAAACTCTTCTCCCAAAATAAAGGCCTGAGCCAGCCCATCGGGCGACGGCTGCACCTTGTAGCTCAAATGAATCCCATACCGCGAACCATCACCCAAAAGCCGCTCAAAATTCGGCAAATCCGTAGGCGTAGAAATAATCAAAATATCTCGAATCCCTGCCAGCATTAAGGTAGACAAAGGATAATAAATCATAGGCTTGTCGTATACGGGCAGTAATTGTTTTGATGTTACCATGGTTAGCGGATATAAGCGACTCCCCGAACCACCGGCTAATATGATTCCTTTCATAGAAATGCTCCATTTCATACATAAAAAATGCTATTGCAGTAAATCATACAATAGCAAGAATATAAACTCATTATACTTAATTTATTTTGAAAGGACTATGAAAAATGTTGCAAGTCTCGTTCTAATTCTTTTACTCGTTTATATATCATTCCTAAAAAATGTTCTTCTATATCCTCCATCCTCCAACCAGTCTTTTCATTCATTTGTTGTTTACAAATATCATTTAACAACCATAATTTATCTTCATTAGACCAATTATCAAAATTTGGGATATATCTGGTATGATGCAAATTATTAGTAATCTCACTATATGTGCGTACAAATCGTTTTACCTTTATTCTACAACCTGACATATCAATTTTATAACGTTTTATATATTTTTTAATTAACCAATCAAGATGAAATAATAACTTCTTGTCATTTATTTGGGAAAAGAAGAAAAGCCATCCATATTTTATGTTATTATGAATACATCCGGTTATTCTCAAATTTAATAGCCATATAAATAAATCTATATTTTTCTTTTTCAAATGTGTATATCGTTCAAATATTTTTTGTAAACTATCTTCAAATTTTTTTATTGATGACGGTCTAACGCTTATATTCTTTCCATCGAATTTATATCCCAAATAAGTAAATCCATTTTTTATTTCTCCACAATTACACTTTTCCTTACTAACAGACAAGTCATAGTCCTCTTTTAATAATTTAATACATTGTTCTTTTATTAACTCACGTTGACTGGACTGGCATAAAATTAAAATATCATCGACATATCGAAAATAAAGAATATCCTTTCTTTGCATGTATTCCTCATCAAATGCTTCTAAATAAAAATACGATAAAATATTGGAAATAGGAATTCCTTGTGGAATACCGCATAAATTTTTCTCAAGACCAGATCGCCTATTTATTGAAACTGTTGGATTCTTTATCGCTTTTAATATTAACTCTAGTGCCTCAAGAAGTATCCCTTTATCTTGTAATGTCTGTTCTAATCTATTGTGATTAATTGATCCATAAAAATCATGTATATCAATTTTTATAAAACTATTGTAATTGCAAATATTATTAATCAATTCAGCAATTAAAATTTGTATAATTTTATATTTTTCAGCGCCATATTGCTCAATCAAATATTCTTTTAATAATCCTAATACAATCTTATCTTTTATTGTCGGTAAAGATATTTGCCTATTTTTATCCTTATTTTTTATGATCAATTTTTCTTTATATGGCGTAAATTTATACTCACCTGAAAATATTTTACTTGAAATGCTTTTTTGATAAAAATCAAGTTTATATTCAAAATATTTGGTATTGACTTTATCAAGGCCAGGAGATGCATTTCGTTTTACATTGTTCAAATAATAATTTTTTATACTTTCTGGTATAAATTTTGCATAAAACAAATCGTGAGTATTCATATTAAATAATCCTATCACTAAAACAGTCTAACAAAAAAACAAATTACACTATAATAAATTAATATTAGAGGAGCAAGAAAAAAAGCAAAGGCTAAACCATACCATCGGTAAAATAAAACATTTGCATACACTATATCTTTCACTTTTTTTAATAATCCATGATTATTTCCAAAATAATCATCATATTTTTCATCCCATTGATATCTAATAAGATCTACAAAAGCATGGTTTGCAGAATTCTCTAAAGAAGTTAAATACTGCTTTTCAATCTCTTCAATATCCGAATAATTGATCTGCTTTACTTCTAACTTATACTCTAAATCTCTATTCAACCGATCCAATTTGTGGTAATTCCCTTTAAAGCAAATAGCCCTTTCCTTAAAATTTTGAGAAGAAAAAAATAAAGAAAAGAATAACGTAGCACTAGAATATATCGGAAGTAATAATGTTAAAAAATCATTCGGCATATGTTTAGAAAAAAAATAAAAATTTGCAATTGTCATTATAAAAGATATCGTAGAATAATATATTTGAAAAAATTTTGTTAAAGCAGCATATGTTTCCAATCGTTCAGAAGCATTAATACGACATTTTCTTGTTACCCAAATTCGATTAGATAAATTTTGAGCATATTCCCTTATTTTTTCTTCATTTTCTATTTTTTCCACGTATTAAACCCCTTTTTTTGTTTAGGGCTCTTCTCTATAGTTCTTATTTTTTCAAATCTACATACAAGCCTATGTAAAATGAGTTTTACCACATTTGTTGATTAGGAAAGTTATTATCCACTAATAAAATTAGTCATTTTCTTTCGAAAATAAGAGCCCTTATAAACAGTATATCACAGTCGTCTTAATTAATACAGTTAAAATAAGATGTCGGATAGTGTAAAGTTGTTGTGGGTATTTTTTGACAAGACATTTTCGATCGTTCCCTTAACCAGTTGATATTACTGCTATAGTTGCGTCATAAACGCCATGCAGCAATATGCCGGTACGGGTACTGCCGTTATCCCACTGGGTACCGGCCACATGGCGCAGCCGGGCACAGACCAGCATGAGGGCGGA
>OGCN01001871.1_pt1 | contig 25323 bp, 22 predicted proteins | sample 1570181 | NCBI WGS metagenome assembly OGCN01 (sample SAMEA4370584, study PRJEB24528) | human gut metagenome | reverse complement strand
GGGACGGGGTTAGTGGCTCTTTTGGCATGCCAAAAGAGCCACTAACCCCGTCCCCAATGGTCTATTCTCCCCAGACTTCTTCTGCTATTTCTTTTACAAGTCTGAGTTTTGCCCATTGTTCTTCTTCTGTCAGTTTATTTCCAATCTCACAGGAAGCAAATCCACACTGTGGACTTAAACACAATCTGTCTAATGGAATATATCTGGCAGCTTCATTTATTCTCTTAATCACCGTTTTTTTATCTTCAAGTACCGGGGATTTTGTTGTAATAAGTCCTAATACTACAGTCTTATCATCTGACACTTTTGCAAGTGGTGCAAATCCTCCTGATCTTTCGTCGTCATATTCAAGAAACAGTGCATCTACATTTTCTTTTGCAAATACATAATCAGCTACTGTATCATATGGTCCGCTTGTAAAAAATGTGGAATGATAATTGCCTCTGCAAATGTGTGAAGTGATCACCATGTCTTCTGGTTTTCCTTCCAATGCCAAATTATTTACTTCAAGTAACTGTTGTTTTACATCCTCAAGATTTTCTCCCAATGATTTATAACGAAGTGCTGCTGCATCACCGACTACTGCACCCCATGTACAATCATCCAATTGAAGATTTCGGCACCCGGCATCATAAAATTGTTTAATGACCTCCTGATATGCTTTTCCGATATCCTTAATCAACTCCTCATTTGTTGCATAATATTTTCTTGTATTTTCCAGATTCATTGGAACAACCATCTGCTGGAATGTCTGTGCCGGTGCCGGGATGGTATATTTTGCAACTGTATTTTCATCTTCAAACTGTTTTAAAAATTTGAAATATTCTACAAATGGATGTGCTTTTGCCTTGATTTTTCCTACGAGATAGGTGTCGTCAAGCACTGCTAACTCTGCATCAAACTTTACCCCATTTCCCGTGTTTTCATGTGCAACGCCTTCCAGTCCCCACATAAAATCAAGATGCCAGAAAGTTCTTCTGAATTCTCCATCGGTGATTACATGAAATCCAAGTTCTTTCTGTTTTGCTACAACTTTTGTAATCTCTTCATTCACAATTTCATCATATGCTTCCTGTGTAATTTCATTATTTTGAAATGAAATCTTTGCCTCCTTCAATCTTTGCGGTCTTAAAAAGCTTCCTACAAAATCGTATCTATATGGTGTTGTTATTTTACTCATAATCATGTCCTCCGTTTTTTGTTTTGAATCTGAAGATATTCTAACATCTTCACCATAACTTGAAAAATACTTAAAAATTGCAGTTCTCCATAGTTTGAAGCTATGGATAGGACTATTTGGGGACGGAGTTTAGTGGCTTTTTGGGGCATGCCCCAAAAGCCACTAAACTCCGTCCCCAAATGGTCCCCAATCGACTCTCTAAAGTTGTCAGTAATATCTTAACATGGTAAAATACAATTAATTCAAGTCGAGCGATTAGAAAGGAGGTTGGTGTTTTATGAAGAACCTGAAAGAACTGACAATTCTCCATTCAAATGATATGCATGGAGATTTTTTAGCTGAACAAATCGATGAAAAACTGGTCGGAGGAGTATCTCTTCTCTCTGGATATGTAAACATGGTACGCAAGCAGGAAAAAAATGTGCTTTATGCAATTGCCGGAGATATGTTTCGTGGTTCTGTTATCGACTCTGAATATAAGGGAGTCTCAACAATCGGAATCATGAACCTGCTTGGCCCGGATGTAGCAACAATTGGTAATCATGAAGTTGATTATGGACTGGCGCATTTGTTATTCTTAGAAAAATGTGCTAATTTTCCTATTATCAATGCCAATTTCCACATCCGCTCCAATCATAGGCGTCTCTTCCAGCCGCTTTATATTGCAGAAGTAGATGGTATGAAGATCCTTTTTATCGGCATCATAACCGAAGATGTTCTTGCACAGACAAAGGCAGAGGAATTGATTGGCTCTTTCGTAGATATTGGGGAAGCTGCAGAAGAAGTAGGTAATATATGTAATGCCTACAATGCCATTGACATCGATTTTACAGTGCTTCTGACACATATTGGATTTGAAGAAGACAAGAAACTGGCTGCATTGCTCGATCCGGCCTGGGGCGTTGATGTCATTATTGGGGGGCATTCGCATACATTTCTGGAAGAACCCGTCCTTGTAAATGATATTTATATTGTACAAGCCGGAACCGGAACTGATCAAATTGGCCGTTTCGATATTATGGTAGACACAGACCGCAATGCTATTGATACATTTACATGGGAACTAATTCCTATAAATAATGAAACTGCCCCAAGGGATGAGGCTATGGAAGAGTACATAACACATTTTAAGCAGGCAACTGATCAAAAATATGATCGCATTGTAACACGATTTACCAAATGTCTGACCCATCCCCTTAGAAATCAGGAAACAGCCCTTGGTAATCTGATTTCCGATATTTTAAGAGATAGTCTGGGCGTTGACCTTATGCTGCTTGGGTCCGGTGAGATACGAAGCTATGAATTAGGGCCGGTAGTTCATTATCACAGTCTGGTGGAATGTCTGCCATATGATGAAGCTGTGTATATGTTAAAAGTTACCGGTGCACAGTTAAAACACATGCTTCAATACATGTTGCGGGAAGAGGCATTTCACGGAGAACATACCGAATTTTATCAAATTTCTCATGGTATCCAGATTGTATGGTCACGTAAAGAGCAGCGATTTTCCAAACTGGAACTGAATGGTAAGCCACTAGATGAAAATCAGCTATATTCAATTGCTTTAACCAAATATCATTTTATGAATGTACAAGACTTTTTAGACCTTTCACTGGAAGAAGCAAAAGAAAATGCTTTTCCTCGCGTGCTTGCTACATCTTGCCGGGATATTATCGAAGAATATATGATGGTAACGCAACATCTTTGCAGGGAAATAGAAGGGCGGTTAATTATTGAAGAATAAGGCAGGAACTGAGGGAGCCTTGGGGACGGGGGTTAGTGGCTCTTTTGGCATGCCAAAAGAGCCACTACCCCCCGTCCCCAAATGGTCCCCTTAGCTTTGCAGTTCTTCACACACTGCACGATATTTTTCTGCGTAAATGCTTCCTTTCTCCCAGATAAAATCAAAATCGTGCTGCATTTTAAAATCTGAGAGTTGAATTTCTCTTAGCGTCCCCTTTTTCAATTCATCTTCAACTGCAACTTTATACATAAATGAAATTCCGCAGTCTTTCTTTAAGAATCCTATAATCGTATGCATATTTTCTACTTCTACATAATGCTGAAAATCTTCTATCTTCATTCCTCTTGCAAGCAATAATTCTTCCAGAATATTTCTCGTTCCGGAACCAGCTTCCCTGACAAGCAGCCGTTCGTGCAAAAGCTCTTTCATTGTTTTTGGATTTTCTTGTTCAAATTTATGTCCGACTGCACAAACTGCTATATAATCTTCGGTGCTATATTTTCTATGTTCATAGTTCTCTTTCGGATAATTTCCTTCCACTAATGCCATATTAATATCCCCTTTATCAAGCAACGTTAACAGCTGTGCTGTATTTCCATAATGGATATGCAAATTCATCTCGGGATGTTTTAGCAAAAAATCTGCCAGCCGCTCTACAATCGCATATTCTCCAATTGTCATTGTAACTCCAATAGAAAGGACCTCTTTCTTATTTTCTTGCCCTTTGATTTCATTTTTCAGTGCAAGCTGATCATTTTTCATCGTCATGAGACGCTTTTTTAATATCGCTCCTGCTTCTGTCATTTTAAGCCGCTTGTTATGATAGGAAAATAATTTGGTATCATATTCTTTCTCCAGGAAATGAATATGCTGTGATACTGCGGGTTGTGTAATATGAAGCCTCTTGGCTGCCTCTGTGAAATTCATGGTTTCAGAAACCATCAAAAATGTCTCTATTCTAAAATCTAACATGTTGTTTCCCTTTTATCAATAATATATTTTTATCTTTCAATAACATTATATAATTTTTTATTATTGTTTTCCAGTGTTATACTTTGTAATTGTTTAGTGGATTTCAAGTTACTGGTCACACATCATGTGAACCGTAACGATTTCAATTACAAAACACAAAACTATTTCAAAGAAAGGAATCTATCATGAATTTTATCAAGAAAAATCTTATCGGTATTCTGGTTTGTTTCTTTATTGCCATTCCTTCCTGGCTTATCGGAAAAATATTTCCTGTCATCGGAGGACCTGTCATTGCGATTCTTGCCGGAATGCTAATCACTTGTTTCTGGACAAATAAAAAAAATGCAGAAGCCGGAATCAAATGGACTTCCAAAATCATTTTACAGACAGCTGTTGTCCTCCTGGGTTTTGGTATGAACCTCGGAGTTATTTTGCAGACCGGACGTCAGTCCCTTCCGATTATTATCAGCACAATTAGCACCTCTTTGCTTATCGCATGGCTGCTTCGCAAAGTGCTAAACGTTCCTTCTAATACCTCTATTTTAGTCGGAGTAGGTTCTTCTATTTGCGGTGGTTCTGCAATTGCTGCTACTGCACCAGTCATTGACGCCGATGATACAGAAGTTGCACAAGCGATTTCCGTTATCTTCTTCTTTAATGTCATCGCTGCTGTACTATTTCCAATCCTTGGAAATGCACTCGGTTTCGATACTACAAGCGGAAATGCTTTCGGTATATTTGCCGGAACTGCAATCAATGATACGTCTTCCGTCACTGCTGCTGCCTCTACCTGGGACAGTATGTGGAATCTTGGAAGTGAAACACTGAATACTGCTGTCACTGTAAAACTGACTCGTACTCTTGCAATCATTCCAATTACACTGGTTCTGTCCTTGATTCGTGCAAAGTCAGCCGCAAAAGATGGAAAAGCAACTGGAAATTTCAGCCTGAAACGTGCATTTCCAATGTTTATCCTGTATTTTATCATTGCAGCAATTATCACAACTATATGCATGAGTCTCGGCGTGAGCGCAGATGTATTCGCTCCACTGAAAGAATTGTCTAAGTTCTTCATCATTATGGCGATGGCTGCAATTGGCTTAAACAGCAATGTTGTCAAGCTGGTAAAATCCGGTGGCAAACCAATTTTACTTGGAGCATCCTGCTGGGTTGGCATTACTGTAGTCAGCCTGATAATGCAACATATCATGAATATTTGGTAAGAGTTGATTTGGTTGGGGTGCCAGTTGGGGACGGGGTTTAATGGCTCTTTTGGTCAAGCCAAAAGAGCCATTAAACCCCGTCCCCAACTGGCACCCCAACCCCCAATGGTTCACTAACCCCCGTCCCCAACCGGCACCCCTCCCCAAATACTTGAATTTTTGTTGATAAATGGATATAATGCTCTTTGATTTTATAATTATTTAGGAGAAAACAGATATGAATAGTAAGTCTAACACACAAGCGATGGAAACTGAAAAAATACCACGTCTTTTGGCACAGCTTGCAATTCCGGCTGTTGTTGCACAAATTATTAACCTTTTATATAACATTGTAGACCGTATCTACATTGGACATATTTCAGGCGTTGGTGCCGCAGCTTTAACCGGAGTCGGATTATTTACCCCAATCCTTATGTTGATCAATGCATTTGCCATGCTTGCCGGTTCTGGTGGTGCTCCACGTGCTGCAATTTCAATGGGAAAGAAGGATAACAAAACAGCTGAAAAAATTTTAGGAAACTGTTTTTCACTTCTGGTTCTTATGGCCATAACCCTTACCGTGATTTTCTTTATTTTAGCACCAAAACTGTTAATTTTATTTGGAGCAAGTGAAAAAACACTCCCTTATGCTGTAGCATATGCGAGAATTTATATTCTCGGAAGTATTTTTGTCTTAATTGTTCTTGGAATGAACCCATTTATTACAACACAGGGATTTGCCAAAATCAGCATGCTTACAACAATAATCGGTGCCGTAATCAATATCATTCTCGACCCGATTTTTATTTTCGTATTTAATCTTGGAGTAAAAGGAGCTGCAATTGCCACTGTTTTAAGCCAGGCAGTCGGAGCAATATGGATTCTCCGCTTCTTGTCTGGAAAAAAGACAATTTTACATTTGAAGAAAGAAAATTTCAAATTAGAAAAAGAGATTATTTTACCTTGTCTTGCACTTGGTATTTCCACATTTGTCATGCTGTCCACAGAAAGTATTCTTTCGATCAGCTTCACTTCCAGCCTTTCAAGATACGGCGGAGATATTGCTGTTGGTGCCATGACGATTATTACAAGCATCAGTCAGCTTGCCACCTTACCGCTTCAGGGAATTTGTCAGGGTGGTCAGCCAATTATGAGTTACAACTTTGGTGCTGGAAATAAAGACCGTGTCAAGAAAGCATTTTTTACACAATTTAAAGTATGTACAATATTTACAACCCTTTTCTGTATTATTGTAATTGCATTTCCTAGACTCTTTGCCGGAATCTTTTCCAATAATACAGAATTGATCACTTACACTGCATGGGCTCTAAGAATTTATATGGCCGGAATCTTTTCCCTCGGTTTTCAAGTCTGCTGCCAGCAAAGTTTTATGGCTCTTGGGCAGGCAAAGGTCAGTCTGTTGCTTGCCTGTTTAAGAAAACTGATTTTATTGATTCCTTTAATCTTTATCCTGCCACTTTTTATCCAGAATAAAGTATTTGCCGTCTTTTTAGCTGAACCTATCAGTGATATACTGGCTGCGATAATCACAACAATAACTTTCTTAAGCCGGTTCAATAAAATACTAGATAAAGAGTAAGCCTTTTGGGAGAGAAGGGGGAGGGGGGTGCCGGTTGGGGACGGGGTTAGTGGCTCTTTTGGGATTGCCCCAAAGAGCCACTAACCCCGTCCCCAACCGGCACCCCCCTCCCCAATGGTTCACCCATCCTAATTCTGGAAGTTTATTTTTTCTCCCTGAATAACCGGATAGCAAATCAATTTCTGACTTTCTAAATCTTCTCTATGCATATCTACTGCACTGATCTGATGGTTTTCATATGTGTTATAATAATAAATTCCTTTTGTAGCATTGCAACAAGAAGTGTACAATGTAATCTCATATTTTCCATCTGACACTTCACAACAACCTCGCTGCTGATCTACCGAACCGAGAATGTGGAAAAACTGGCTGACACTTTCTTCCTCGGACTCGCCGGAAAATGCATTTACTTTCGTAAACGCCACACGTACAAATCGAGATGATGAAGACAAATCTCCCGGAAGCCCCAATGCTCCCATTCCACGGCTATATACATTAAGCTCAATCCCATTGCTGAAATTATTTTCCGGCTGCTTTGGAGAAAGATGCATATAATTGTTTAACTGAAACATTTGCTGTGGGAAAGGAGGATTATTGGTCAGTACTCCTAGCGGATTATCATAAATATGCATGCCATCTGCCATCGATTCTACAGTAATGGATTCTTTTTCATCTGAAATGATCCAGTGTAATTGTGCCAATGGAAATTGCTCACTAAATGGCGTATTTACAATATTAATCTGTCCAAGCAGTTTACGGACTTCCACGACTGAAGAACACTGGCTTAATATCCAAGGGATAAATTCAAACTGTGCGATATTATCCACCCCTGACTGAACATTTGCATAAATTGCATTTCCCACAAAATTAAGTCCTGCCATACCAACACCTTTTTCATTAATGGCATCATAATACAGTGGATAATCGCCTGCCACATGCGCCATTCCGATGATTGCATAATGATTTTCCATATCACCTGCATGTCTGAAATGCAACGGATAGTTGCGCGGTGTTATCGCAATCTGGTCTCCGTAAGAAAATTCATAATCAAGTGTTCTTCCAAAATAAAAATCTTTTGTTTTATAAGTTGCTGCTGTACACATACTGCTTTCCTCCTTAGACATTGTATTTCTAAAACAAGTCCAACATATTATCCAAATATATTGCTTCTCTGACTTGAAGCTGATAATTTGGTTTTGTCATATAATATAGTAAAAATTCTAAAATTAATGCACTGCCAAGGCTACGACCTTCTATTTTGAAGTTTGAAAATCCCATTGGCACATAAATATTTCTTATATCATCAATACCAATAAATCCCGGATTTGTCATAGCTTTCGAAAAAAGATATCCCTGTTCTGACTCCGGTGCACGACACTGATGCTCCTGGCAATCTTCTCCCAGATTCTTCCGACTAACCGTTTCATAACAATATTTTCTGTCTTTGCACCCAAACCAACAACATTCATTACACAAAAACTCAATCTTCTCTTTCTCACTTCCAGTCATTTGCTCCAATTTATCAAAAGCCTTATTCAACCGAAAATCCGGCACTACATAACGAAACTCTGACCTGTTTACCTCATTCATGAGCTGTTCAAATTCCGTTAATACTTTCGTGGTCGATGATACAAAATAAAATCCCGGATACTTATTTTGTAAATATTCTAATAAGAGATCAGAGTGAACAATAATACCATTCTGTTTTTCGTTGGCATTTTCAAACAGTACACACAATTCATTACACTTTTTATCTGATAAATGCTCTTCCTTCAGTAATGAATTACTAAATGTAAGCCTTGCCGAAATTCCATATTTCTGCATCATCTTCAACACCGCTTGCGAATCGCAGTCTCCAAATCCGACTCGTCCGCCTCCCCAGATGCAATCTGCCGGAGCACCATATATAGAGCCTATTTCACACCAATCATAAAAATATTCTCTATGTTCCTGAAATAATGGAAGGAATACGCTATATAATTCATAAAATTCAAATAATCCCGGAAGATGATAATATATTTTTCCCTTTTGATTTTCATTCATTTACATTTCTCTATACTTTCTATTCAAGGCTACCCTCGACATTCTATTTTTCCGGATTCACATGCACCATAATATGCTTTACCTTCGGAAAATCATTTTCTATCTCATCATGAACTTCTTCTGCAATATTGTGTGCCTGCTGCAAGGTCATAGTTCCATCCAGTGCGATTTCAATATCCACATATATTTTATTTCCAAAAATTCTTGTCTGAAGCAGATCGATTCCACGCACATTTTTATTCTTTCTTACACACGCGCGGATTGCATTTTCTGTATCCTCGTCACAAGAGTGATCTACCATCTTATCCATAGCATCTTTGAAAATAGTATAGGCTGCTTTTACGATAAATACAAAGATAACTAAACTTGCAATGGAATCCATTATTGGAAATCCTAATCTCGCACCTGCGATTCCGATAAGTGCTCCAATCGAAGAAATTGCATCGGAACGATGATGCCACGCATCTGCCATCAATGCACTGGAATCAATTTTTTTGGCATAATGTCTTGTATACCAATACATACCTTCTTTACTGACAATTGATATAATTGCAGCAATCAATGCCAACATTCCTGGAACCTGAAGGTTATTATATTCTCCCTGCATTATATTATTTAATGCTTCCAGCCCGATTCCAAGTCCTGTGATAAATAAAACCAGCGACAGAATGATTGCCGCCTCACATTCCAGACGCTCATGCCCATAAGGATGCTCCTTATCAGCACTTTTCGAAGATACTTTTATTCCGATGATTACTACAAATGTACTAAATACATCTGATGCGGAATGAATAGCGTCACTGATCATCGCATTGGAATGTGCTATGATTCCTGCGAAAAGCTTCAACAACGACAATACAATATTTCCAATAATCGTAATAAATGATACCTTATTTGCCACCTTTTGAAAATCACTTGTTTCCATATTCGTTACCTCCAAATAAATAAGATAGCTCTATGGCACTAATATATGTGGGAATTAAATATGATTCGTTTTCAAAGAAAAAAGAAAACACCCACGAACCAGTATAAGCAACTACTGTCCCGTGGATGCAAAGATTCATTCCACTGTCACCTGTGTGACCCGACTCCATGATAATCTATCACGGTCTGCTCAGTTTGTACTGTAGTTTTATATGCAGTGCAAAGAGTTATGATAGATATATCATATGTTTTATAACTTGTCAATATTTCAAAAGAAATTATTTGCAAGTATATTTTTCAAATAATTTCAAATATTCCTGCTCCACTTCTTTAAATTCACGTACTGTATAATCAACATTTACATGAAGTTTGGGCTTTTCAGCTTCCTCTCCTTCACCTAACAAATATTTCAGATCATACCATAAAACTGCATCATCAATCTCTTTTAGTTGACGCTCCTCTTCTTCGCTTAGTGTCGAACCAAGAAATTTTGTATATATAACATCGAGCAAATGCTTTTCCTGTTTGTTATATATATCCATGATCTGTTTTAACGGACGTGGAACATCTGACATATAACATTCACTCGCATCATGCAAAAGAAGTGCCAATACTAGTCGATCCCCATAGCCCCTTGCCACAGCTTCTTTTGAACACAAAATACAGTGCTCCCCAACAGACCAAAATGAACTAACCTGTCCATTCCCCCTGCAGATCAGCGGAAGTGCATGAGCAATATCTTCGATACAGATTAATTCCGGATCAGGGTTTACCGGGTCAAAATGTTTCCTTGTATATGTAGTAATATAACTCATCTTTTTTCCTCCTAGTGCCATTTGGGGACGGGATTTTCCGGCTTTTTTGCAAGCAAAAAAGCCGGAAAACCCCGTCCCTGTCGGCTTATACCATTTGTACAACCCATACGTTACTTTTTACCATAAAATATCCAATCACTACTTTTATCAGCTCTGTTGCCTGAACCAGGAAATATACACTCACAATTCCAAGTCCTGTATAATGTGCCAGAATAAATGCTGATGGCACTACAACTACCCATGTAAATACTGAATCGAATAAAAACGTAACCATCGTCTTGCCTCCCGAACGCAGAGTAAAGTAAGATGAATGGCTGAAAGCACAAAACGGCATAATAATCGCTGAAACAGCAATAAAACTCTTAGCCAATGCTTTAATCTGTTCGGAAGTATTATAGATTTGTGGGAAGAATCCACCAATCAGCAACATTACCACTGCAACAACTACACAACAAAACACACTGAAAACAATCATTTTATTATCAGCATCCTTCGCTTCTTTTAATTTTCCTGCTCCTAAATACTGCCCGACAACAATACTGATACATGCACCAAGCTGAATATAAATAATATTAAACAAGTTTGTAATCGTTGTTGCGATATTTAATCCGGCAATAACCTCTAACCCTCGGATAGAATAGCATTGCGTTACTGTTGTCATACCTGCTGCCCATAAAATTTCATTTAGCATAAGCGGGAAACCTTTTATAATGATTGCTTTAAACTCTGATTTTGGTATTCCTAAACCTCTATAAGCCCCTGCAAGATACCTATTTTTCTCCTTATGTGCATGAGCCCACACAATTACAATCAACGCTTCTATATAACGTGCAATCACTGTTGCAAGTGCCGCACCGGCAACTCCGAGTTTTGGAATCGGTCCAAGTCCAAAAATCAATATATAGTCCAGGATTGCATTCGTTCCAACAGCTACAAAACTGGCTATCATAGGTATCAATGTCTGTCCTGTCTCTTTTATATTCGTTGCATAAGACTGATTTATTGCAAACGGAATCAGTCCCACCATCATAATCGCAAGATATTCCAATCCATACTGTAATGCAACTTCTGTTGCTCCGCTTCCCGTCGTATCCGTCAGATATAAAGATATCAGTGCGGAACCTTTCGTAATAAACAAAAGAATTGTTAATGCCGTCACAGTTAATGTTGCATATAATTTGAACCGAAAAGAGTGCATATGCCCCTTATGGTTTCCTTTACCAAAATATTGTGCTCCAAAAATACTTGCTGCTGACACTGCCCCAAAAATTGCCAGATTATACACGAATATCAGCTGGTTGACAATGGCTACTCCTGACATCGGCTCTGTTCCTAATTGACCGACCATAATATTGTCAAGAAAACTGACCAGATTCGTAATGGCATTTTGCAAGATCATCGGTAATGCAAGACAAAGATATCTCTTATAAAATGCTGCATCACCAATATATTTTTCTTTTAATTGCAATAACATATTGTTTTCCCCTATTTTTTATATTCTGCAAATTTCTTTATCTTCTGTTTCCTCCGATGTCTCAGACATATTAGAAATAATAACTGCCGCCAATATAACCGCACATCCGATTACCATACGAACGGTAACCACCTCATGAAGAATCAGTATTGAAAAGATTGTTCCAAACACAGATTCCATGGAAAGGATAATTGCTGCCTTCGTCTCATCTATATATTTCTGACATGCAGTCTGAAGCAAGTAACAGATTGTCGTACTTACTACTCCCAAATATAACGCACTTAACCAGCCTTGTGTTGTGACCTGGAAATCATTTTCCCCAAAAATCATAAGACTAATTGCTGATAATACAAATGCGGTAAACATCTGAACCGTATTTAGTACAGATGCCGGATATTTTTTTACAAATTCCGAAGTAAAAAATATTTGAAATGCAAATCCAACGGCACAAAATAATGTTAAACCATCTCCCAGACTTACTGTAAAACTTCCATTCAAAGAAAGTAATGCAACTCCAAGAACAGACATAACTGCTCCAATAATTCCCTTTGCACCGATTTTTTTCTTTAAAATAACAAATGCTATAAACGGCACAATAACTACATTAAGTGCTGTAAGAAATGCATTTTTGGAAGGTGTTGTATACTGCAATCCAATAATCTGGAAAGCAAATCCCATAAAAAGCGTTACTCCCATCAAAACTCCTGCTTTTATGGCTCCTGCACGGTCTTTTAATTTTTCTTCACTTTTTCGCTGCCCTCTACTAATCACTCCCATAAGTACAGATGCGAGCAAAAATCTTACCATCATAATTTGAAAAGGCTTCATACTTTCCAATGCTATATCACTTGCCACAAAGCCTCCGCCCCATATGACCGTAACCAGTATAAGGGCGCCGATTGCCAGCCATTTCTTCATTATATTTCCTCCTAATTAATAGCTTCATCTTTTTGAGCTTCTTTTCAGTGTACATTTTATTTCTTTGTAAGTCCAGTCTTTTCAAGCAAATATTCTATGACTTCTGATTTTTCTTTTACTTTATATGTAAAAACGGGGTTTTCCGGCTTAAAAAAAGCCGGAAACCCCCGTCCCTAAAGGTTCATCATCCCAGACATGATGCATCCACCTTCTGCGCCTGCCTGTTTTAATTCTTCCCACTGTTCTTGATCAAACCGGATTCCTCCGATTGCATATACAGGAAGCTTCACCCTGCTGCAAACCTCTTTTAGAAATCCAAGCCCTCTTGGCGGAACACCTTTCTTACAGTTTGTCTCATAAATATGCCCCGCTGTCAAATACGTTGCTCCAAGATTGACTGCTTCTTCTGCCTCTTCCACAGAGTGAACAGAAGTACCTATTTCTTTAAAATGTTTTTTCTCTTCTTCCGGAAGTTTTCTTAATTCTGCCATAGGAAGATGTATCGAAGTACATCCAAGATACGCTGCTGTTTTCCAGAAAGTATGTAAAATACATGTAACCTGATACTGTTTGCAGATTTCCATTATCCTTTCAGCCAAAATTATATATTCCTCTTCTGACAAATCTTTTTCACGCAGGATAATTGCTTCCGGCTTTATCTGACATACACGTTCTATCTGCTCTGTAAATGGTCTTTCACACAATTTACGATTACTAACTGCTATGATTTTAAAATCCTGCCCTGCCAAATCGCAATTCATTTTTCGTCTCCTTTGTTTTTATGTACAAAATCTTTACTCGACTAAAATGAAGTCGCTTTACACGTAAATATAATCACTCATAACCGGCTGTAAGTGACGCTCTAATAATGCCTGATATACCTCATCCACAGAACGTTCATCCGAAATTTCAAACTGGTCATCACCCTTATCTTCAATATCGTCCACATGGCTTCCAATTCCTGTACTTACCCCCGCAGAAATTTTTGTTGCAGAAATACTTACCAGATTATCTCTGACACGTGCACACTCTCTCGTTGAAACTGTAATGCTTGCAAATGGCATAAACAGACGATATGCACAGACTACCTGTAAAAGCTGTGGCTCATGGACATCCATCGGATTGATTCTGTCATTATTAATAATCGGACGAAGTCTCGGACATGAAAATGCAATCTCTGCATGAGGGTATTTTCGTTGCAAAAGGTATGCATGATATCCTGTTGCAAATGCATCTTTTCTGAAATCATCCAATCCAAGAAGTGCCCCGAAACCAACGCCTCGCATACCTCCTTTTAAAGCTCTCTCCTGTGCATTGACACGATATGGGAAGATTCTTTTATGTCCTGCCAGATGCAGCGTCTCATATTTATCTGAATTGTAGGTTTCCTGAAATACTGTAACATAATCTGCACCACATTCATGCAAATATGCATACTCATCCGAATTAACCGGATAGATTTCCAGACCGATTACTTTAAAATATTTTCTTGCAATCTTACAGGCTTCACCTATATATTCTACTGTAGATTTGCTACGGCTCTCTCCCGTAAGGATCAGAATCTCCTGCAATCCGGTTTCTGCGATCGCCGCCATCTCTTTTTCAATCTCCTGTGCATTTAATTGTGCACGGTTAATTTTGTTGTGACAGTTGAATCCACAATAAATACAATAATTCTCACAATAATTTGCAATATAGATCGGAGTAAACATATAAACACTATTTCCAAAATGTTTTCTTGTTTCCAGCTGTGCGGCCTGTGCGATTTCTTCCAGAAATGGTAACGCTGCCGGAGATAAAAGTGCCTTGAAATCTTCCGGGGTACGCTTTGAATGTGCAATCGCATTTTTTACATCTGCCGCTGTATATTTACTGTAATCATATTCCTCCATTGCACTTATTACCTGATCCATAATTTCCGAACCAATGTCTTCCATTCCCGGAAGATATGTCATATGATCAATTCTGTTTTTCTTCTGATCTTCCAGAATTTCTTCGCTTAAAATACTTTCATTAATATGTGTATTTTCCATCTTCACATCCTCCTAGTCTTCCAAAAATCCTGTCAGTGGTGAAGATGCACTTGCACCTCGTTCCAGTGTTCTTCCAAGTCCGGCAAGGTACGCACTTCTTCCGGCCTCAATTGCTTTTTTAAATGCCTCTGCCATCTCTGCAACATTTCCTGCTGTCGCAATTGCTGTATTTGCCATAACTGCAGCTGCTCCCATTTCCATTGCCTCGCAAGCCTGAGATGGACGTCCAATCCCTGCATCAACAATAATTGGCAGGTCAATCTCATCAATTAAAATCTGGATAAAATCTTTTGTACAAAGACCTTTATTGGAACCGATTGGTGCTCCCAAAGGCATAATACACGCAGCTCCCGCATTAACCAGATCTCTTGCTGCATTCAAATCAGGATACATATACGGCATAACTACAAAGCCTTCCTTTGCCAGAATTTCTGTTGCTTTGATTGTCTCATAATTATCCGGAAGAAGATATTTTGAATCTCTTACAACCTCAATTTTCACAAAATTACCACATCCAACTTCTCTGGAAAGTCTTGCAATACGAACTGCCTCTTCTGCATTTCTTGCTCCGGAAGTATTCGGAAGAAGTGTTACATTTTCCGGAATATAATCCAGAATATTTGCAAGCCCACCTTCATTAGCACGACGGAGGGCAAGCGTGATAATCTCAGCCCCCGCTTTTTCTACACATGCTTTCACAAGATCCAATGAAAACTTTCCTGATCCTAAAATAAAACGTGAATTAAATTCTTTTCCGCCAAGTGTAAATGTATCCTTCTGATTCATGATTTAAGTCCTTCTTTCTATGTTATATCGTGATTTTTTAGAATAATCACCTTGTTTTTTAATCCCAAGATGCCCTTTTAGACATCCTCTTCTCCAAGAAGTAGGCGTGTGATCATATTTGCCTCATGCCCCGCACAGATTGCCACCCTTGGAGCCATCAAGCCATGTCCCGGTGTTACCTCGCTCACACGATCTCCACACAAGTAAAAATTTTTCATCATTCTCTTCGTACAAATCGTATTGCTACTCTCATAACCGGCCATTCCTGTTGCTGACACAAGCTTCTTTTCCGGAAAATATTCCAGAATCCCATTTACAAGCATCGCCTTTGCCTCTGGATTATCAAATGCCTCACAGATAATCGTTGCATCCTTAAATAACTCTTTTAAATTATCTTCTGTTACTTTCACACAATCCGTGCGAATATCCAGATAAGGATTGATTTTCAAAAGCAACGATTTCAATGCATCTGTTTTTGGCATTCCTATATGCTCCATAAAATATTGCTGCCTATTCAAATTTGTAATATCCACGACATCAAAATCTATCAAATGTAAATGCCCTACACCGATTCTTGCAAGCGAATAAGCCACATTCGAGCCCAATCCGCCCAGTCCCGCTATTGTTACCTGTCCTTGCGACAATAATTTCTGCTTTTCCGGTGAATGTCGTTCATTCAGTGCCGCTTCAATTTCTTCTTTACTTAATATTTTTTCAGATGCCATTTGATATCAGCCCCCTCCTACAAATGTCACAACCTCCAGACGATCGCCGTCTTTGAGCATTGTATCCGAGTAACTGTATTTTGGCAGAATCTCTTCATTCAATTCCACCGCAATCCTTTTTATCTGATAATTATTCTGTTCCAGATAATCTGCAACACTCATTTCAGATGCCAGTTGAATCTGTTTTCCATTTACTGTAATCATAACTGCTCCTTTCCTTATGAAATGAAAAAAGAGTTCATGAAAGAAATGTACCCGTGGTGGTGCACCCCTTCATGAACTCTTGTTCAATCTCAACTTATTCAATCTTCAATTATCAATTTTGCCTGATTATAAAGAAAGAGAGATACCAACAAATGTATCTCTCTAAAGTACTGCTTTATACATTCCTACGTTGGCATTATCCAAATCAGGTTATGGGTCGAAGTTCTCAACTTCCTCTCAGCCTGGTACACAAGCTCCCCGTGTTTTCTTCACATGCTTAGTATAAAAGCTTGTCTGGGAGATGTCAACCGTTTTCTCTCCATTTGGTCGGCATTTCACATTTTATATTTCATCCAGACAAAATCATACCCCTTTAAAACCGGATCTTTCACTTCTATAATCTCACCATTCACCAGATTTCTGAAAATTCCTTCTTCCTGCATCCACGCTGTCTGCTCTCTCTCACTGAAATTAAACAATGCTATGAAACGCTCGCCCTTATATTCTCTAAGTATTCCTAAAATGCTGTCATTGTGAACATCATAAGTATACACTTCCGCTTCCTGAGAAAAGATTTTTTCTTGTCTTCTAATCTGTTCCAGGAGGTTCAACATCTGGAATAATTGTCCCTGTACGGTAGAAAGATCTTTCCTCTTGTCCGCAAGTTTCCACTGGAATGCTCCTCTGTGGAGATACCGTGAATCAGATACTTTTTCAGGATTTTCTTTATAGCTATAATCATTTACCTGTCCTAACTCATCTCCACTATAAAGCATCGGAATTCCCGACTGTGTCAACATATAAGCATGCAACATCAAATCTTCCTGTATCGCTATCTGCATTTTCTCTTTGTTGCCTTCAAATCCCGCTGCTTCAATTCCACACATAGACGCTGTCGTTCCGCAAAATCTTGCATCTTGTGTTACAGGATCGTCATTATATAATTCTCCGCGGCTGACACTTCCTTCTATCTTTCCTGTGAAATAATCATTCAGATAACGTTTATGAGAAGGCTCTTCCATTCCCCATTGCTTCATGGTATCAAAATCAAGTCCCCAGCCAATATCATCATGGCAACGAAGATAATTTAAAAATGTATATTGCTTCGGCAAACGACTTACAATGTCCATCTGCTTCTTCAAAAGCCGGATATCTCTTGTTGCAATACTGTTCCACGTTGTTGCCATTGTTGTAACATTATATAGCATATGACATTCCGGTTTTTCGACTGTACCAAAATACGGTACCACTTTTTCCGGCTCCATAACAACTTCACCGAGCAGTATCACACTCGGGCAGACGATTTCCGCAATCATACGCATCATTCTTACAATTGTATGTACTTCTTTCAGATTTCGGCAGCTCGTTCCAAGTTCTTTCCAAATATAGGGAACTGCATCAATGCGGATGATATCCATTCCCTGGTTTGCAAGGAAAAGGAAATTATACATCATCTCATTAAATACTCTTGGATTGCGGTAATTTAAATCCCATTGATACGGATAAAATGTCGTAAGCACATAATGACCGATTTCCGGAAGCCATGTAAAGTTTCCAGGTGCTGTTGTCGGGAACACCTGTGGAACCGTTTCTTCATATCTTGCCGGAATCTCTCCGTTATCATAGAAGAAATACCGGCTCATATATTCCCCTTCACCGGCTCTTGCACGCTTTGCCCACTCATGTTCCTCTGAAGTATGATTCATCACAAAATCCATGCACACATTCATATCATTTTCATGACATTTTTCTGTCAATCTTGCCAGATCTTTCATCGTTCCCAGGTCCGGCCTCACCTTCCTGAAATCTGCCACTGCATATCCGCCATCTGATTTTCCTTTCGGAGTATCCAAAAATGGCATAAGATGAATACAATTTACATTACACTCTTTTAAATATGGTAACTTTTTCTCTACACCTTTTAGATTGCCGGCAAAGTTGTCAATGTATAACATCATGCCAAGCATTTCTTTTTCTTTAAACCAGTCAGGATTCTTCTCTTTCTTAGCATCTCTCTTTTTTAATTCTGTGCCACGCTTTGAATAATAATCATACATCTGCTTACAAAGTTCTGCATACATTGCATCATTTCCATACAACTCCATGTAAAGCCAGCGCAATTCATCCTGATGCTTTTCCATACGCTGCGTAAATATTTTTTCTATATTATTCACATTTCTCATCTGATATATTTATTCCCTCACAAAACAATACTGATATGCCTGATATTCTCCCAATTCCACAGGCAATGGCATACCTCCATACATAAGTGCTGAGCCGGTATACCTTTTTCCACTTTTCTCTTCCCGATACACGGCTGCTTCTTCAAGTCCTTGAAGCTTAACATAATTTACTGTCATATTTCCGTGGATTGCCTGCATTACTATATTTAAAAGTACTTTGCTCTGCTCTTTTTCATCAGTATAAACAAACTCCCATGCACAGATTTCTTCCTCTGTCGGATTAGATAAACGATAATATAATCCGTTCTGAATGATTGGCGCATAGCTTTTATATTCTGCAATCTGTTCTCTAATCTCCTGTTTCTCTTCTTCCGAAAGGTTCATAAGATTCAGCTCATATCCAAAGGTTCCGGACATCGCCACAACGCCTCTTGTATGAAGCGGAGTTTTTCTTCCTGTCTGATGATTCGGAACAGCTGATACATGAGAGCCAACTACTGACACCGGATAACCGAAAGATGTTCCATACTGGATTTGTAGTCTGTCAATTGCATCTGTATTATCGCTGCACCAGATTTGAGGAGTATAATACATCATCCCTGCATCAAATCTTCCACCTCCGCCACTGCAGCCTTCAATCAAAAGATTCGGGTATCTCTGTACAAGACGCTCCAGAAAATCATAAAGTCCCAGCACATAATCATGTAACACTCTTCCCTGGTCTTTCGTTGTCACTGAATAGATGTCCATCAAGCTTCGGTTCATATCCCATTTTACATATTCAATATTTCCCTGATCTAATACCTTGCAAATCTGACTATAAATTTCATCTACAACTTCTTTTCTTGAAAAATCAAGTACGAGCTGATTTCTGCTTCTGACCGGCCTTCTTCCCGGAATCGTCAATGCCCAATCCGGATGTTTTCGATAGAGCTCACTGTCTTCTGAAACCATCTCCGGCTCGATCCAGATACCAAACTTCACACCAAGAGCATTGATTCTCTCTATCAGATTTCCAAGTGTACCGCCAAGTTTCTTTTCATTCACAAACCAATCACCCAGTCCGCTGTTGTCATCATCACGTTTTCCAAACCAGCCATCATCCATAACAAGCATATCAATGTTTACTTCTTTTGCCGCTTTTGCAAGCTCATAGATTGTATCTCCCGTGAAATCAAAGTAAGATGCTTCCCAGCTATTGATCAATACAGGACGAACCTGCTCTTTATATTTTCCTCTGCAAATGTGCTGTCTGATACACTGATGCAGATTCTGAGATAATTGGTTCATTCCTCGTGAAGAATAGGATAATATTACTTCCGGTGCCTTGAACATCTCATTTTTCTCTAGCGGATAATGAAAAGCTTCCTCCTGAAGTCCAAGCATCATTCTCGTCTGATTTAATTGATCCTTTAACACTTCCCCTTGGAAGCATCCACTGTATACAAAGGACATCGCATAACAGTTTCCTTTATCTTCTGTCGTTTCTCTCTCAGCAAGGATCATCATCGGATTATACTGATGGCTGGAAGTCCCCCTGACACTTCCGATTTTCTGTGTTCCATGCACTACCGGAACTCTCTGGACATTTCTTTCCATTGCATGTCTTCCATAAAATGTAAGAAGCTCATACTCCCCATAAAGGAAATCTAAACTTGCAGACTCTATTTTGTTCAGATAGATTTTCCCATTACTTTCATTTTTTATGCACACACTTCTTGTAATAATATCCAACTTTGAAAGAACACCATAAAGCAGAATCACCTTAACTCCTGTTACTTGATCTTCCATCAAAATTTCCAGTGTCTGCGCTTCTTCATCACTTGCATATACTGCCGGAAGTCCTTCCAGATTATATTTTCCGTCATGGATTGTATGACTCTTGTATCGAAGATCACAGCTCATGCTTCCGTCTGCATTTTCAACTACAAATGCGGTGCTTCTGAAATCGCCATTTCCATAGCAAGGAAACTCCTGCGGAAGTGTGTCCATAGAATAAGTACGATCTTCTCCTGCATCATACGGATTTCCCGAAAATCCTCTGTCATAATGTGTCAGAAGATAATCCATACATCCTTCTGTCTTTTTTCCATAATACAGATGAAGCAAAAATCCATAATGATCCACCTGCATCTGATATGTTGTATTTTTTGTCTGTAATGTAAATGTTCTATCTTTCTCGCAATATATAATTCCCATACCTAAAATACTCCTGTTTTCCATTTTAGCGAAGCAAGGGGTTCATTACTTTTTTGCTCCTGCTTCGCTATTTTTACTGTTCACACTATGTGCTGCCAGAAACTTATTTCTAATTTTTATTATTTCACCGCTCCGTTTACAACTCCATTGAGGATATGCTTCTGACAAATCAGATAGAATACCAGAATCGGAAGCAATGCCAACAGATAAGATGCAAATGCCAGATTATAGTTTGTTCCAAACTGTGTCTGGAAGGTCAACTGTGCCAATGGCAGTGTATTTCCGCTTCCTGAGCCTGACATAATTACAAGTGGTGTCATTACATCGTTCCATGTGCCGAGTGCTGTCAAAACTGCAACTGTCGCATGCATTGGTTTCATAATTGGAAATACAATTTTCCAATAAGTTTTCCATGTGCTTGCACCATCCACGCAGGCTGCCTCTTCCAATGCCAACGGGATATTCGTCAGATATCCGGAATAAAGCAACACATTCATCGGCATATAGAATACAACATACAGAATAATAACTCCTGCCCTGTTCGCCAGCCCCATCTGTGCTGTCTGCTTTACAACAGGCATCATCAAAATTGCAAATGGAACAAACATTCCGCTGACAACATAGAAATAGATGAATTTGTAAAATTTACTCTTTTTATTTCTTCCGATTGCATATCCGAGAAGAGAATGAATCAGAATAGAAAGTACAACTGTTACAAGCGTGATAAGCACACTGTTTCCAAGCGAATGCCAGAAATCTGTCACCCGCATTGCCTCTGCAAAATTTTCCAGACTGAAATGACTTGGCAACGAAAGGATTCCGCTGATACTATTTGTCATCTCAGAAGGTTTCTTCAATGCAATTACAATTGTCATATACAATGGAAATGCAACTGTGAGCAACCCAAGTAAAAGTAAAATTGTTACCGGCCAATTTACCCGTTCTTTTATTTTCATTTTTTCCATTACAGCTGCTCCTCCTTTTTCCCTGTGATTGTCATCTGTAATACAGAAATTACAACAATAACAATAAAGAATATCACTGCGTTTGCACTCTGGAATCCAAACTGACCGCCGCTCATACCATTGTTATAAATCAGATAAGAAATGGATTCTGTACTCTGCGCCGGACCGCCCTTTGTCAATGCCATAATCTGATCAAATACCATCAGAAAGTTTTTCACGCAAAGCACCATGTTAATGCTAAAGAATGGAATAATGAGCGGGAATGTCAGATGCTTGAACTTATTCCATCCTGTTGCACCATCAATTGCTCCTGCTTCGTAAACATCTTCCGGAACTGTCTGCAGCCCTGAAATGTAAATGATTGTATTCATCGCAATTGCCTGCCATGCACATACAATTACAACTGCGATCCATGCCAGTTTTGTACTGGACAGCATACTGGAGGAAAGTGTCTCACTTCCAAGCATTTCCCCGAAAGCCGGAAGAATGTATGTGAAGAAGTAATTGAAAATATATCCTACAACCAATGCTCCGAGAACATTTGGAATGAAATATGCTCCACGAAATGCACTCTTAAATTTAATTTTGCTGTTCAGTCCAAGTGCCAGGATCAGACTGATTACATTTGTTATAATTGTAGCTACGATTGCTAATTTAAATGTAAACAGATAAGATCCTCCGACTCTGCTGTCTGTAAACAAATCTTGATAATTTCTAAGACCTACCCAGTCAAAACTTCCATAGCCTTTAAAATTTGTAAAACTATAAATCACACCTTTGATCAATGGCAATGTATTAAAACAGAAAAACAGTGCCACGATTGGAATCGTAATCAGAAGAAATGTCTTTTTTCTTCCACTCATTGATTTCTTTCCCATGCTTGAATACCCCTTCCTTAATCTTCGTTTGCATGTTCTTTCTCATAGTCTTCAACTTTACGGATGATATCACGGTTATATCTCTTCCAGTCTTTATCAAACTTTGTTAAGAATGCATCTACATCCCCCTTCATAAGGAATGTCTGAATCTGTGCATCTACTGACATCTCTGAAGGATAATAATGATCCTGATAATCTGCCATTCGCCCTTCTTCTATAAAACTTTTCACTCCATCAAGTGTTGAAGCAAGTTCAAAATCTCCTTCTTTACAAGGAACTGCTTTCTGTTCATCCAGATAACTCTGTACATTTTCGTCTTTCAAAAGAAAATCAAGTACTTCATATGCTGCTTCTTTATTCTTACAGTCTTTCATGACACTGAACTGGAGATCCACACCGGAATTCAATTTATTCTCCGACGCATCATCATTGGCAGGCATTACAAAGGAATCGATATCCATGTTCGGATTTACTGTCTGAATCTGTGGGATTGCATAACTTCCGATTGTATACATTGCAGATTCTCCATTTGCAAATGCTGTACAGGCTCCATTGTAATCATAAGCGAAAGGATCTTTTGGTCCATATTCAAGCAGTGCTTTTATCTTTTCCGCCACTTCTCTGTATTCTTCTGAAAATGTTGTCTCCCCTTTATTCACCTGGCGGCAGACATCTGCCGGTGCAAGATCCACCGCAATCGCATTCCAAGGTGCAAGACATGTCCACGTATCTTTAAATCCAAAATACAATGGCTGAATTCCTTCACTCTGAATCTGATCACAGAGAGCAACAAATTCATCCCACGTTTCCGGAATTTCCCATCCATGTTCCTTGAACATTTCTCGGTTATACAAAACTCCTGCTGCATTTGCCACATATGGCACAGCATATACACCATCCTCCGGCACAAATTCAAGTGCCTTGTCGATATCCAGATATGCCTGTTTGATAGAATCCAGTCCTTCATAATCTGAAATGTCCATCAGCATGTCAGAATCAATAAAGTTAGAAAAATTGACATCTCCTCCGATTCCAATAATATCCGGTGCGTCCTCTCGGATAAAACGTGTCTTAAGAACTGTCATCGCATCATTCGGAGATTCAATTGTTAAATGAATGTCATCATGAGTTGCATTGAATTCTTCTTCAATTTTTTCAAATGTTTTCACCGCTTCCGGTTTATACTGCACAAGCTCGATTTCTATTTTTCCACTGCTATCGCTCTTCTGTCCACATCCTCCAAGTATCATTGCCGAAGTCATACAAAACATCAGTCCTATGCAGATGATTCGATTGCTCTTCTTATACATTTCATTACTCCTTCCTTTTACCATACACCTTTCATTTTGACACATTCCGGAATATTTTTGTCTCTTTATTCGGGTTTTCTATTTGATAAATAAATTCTAACATATCTTTATGCGACTATAAATATCTGTATTTTTTATGTTTTATAGCAAAATGCAATTTTCCCTCTCTTATATTGAAGTTATCTAGCATTTTGATATATAATGATATCAGAGGTGATTTAAATGAGCGATTTACTTTTTTCTGTATTTCCAAATGAAAATTTTGTTGATCTTGGATTATATCAATATGGATGGGAACAATGTGCACCGGCACATTCTTTTGGTCCTGCCGCAAGGAATCATTACCTTTTCCATTATGTAATTTCCGGAACAGGAACATTACTTGCAGATGATGAAAACGGAAACACCATCACTTGGCAGGTAAAAAGCGGACAGGGCTTCATGCTTTTCCCCGGACAGGTTACGACTTATATTGCTGATTCCACGCTTCCGTGGGAATACACCTGGGTAGAATTCGATGGTCTTCGTGCCCGTGAGATTGTTACAACCGCAGGTCTGAGCCTGAATCATCCTGTGTATCATGCAAGTTCAAAAGAACTTCGCAATCAGATGATGGAAGAAATGCTTTATCTAAGCCGGCATCCTGAGGAATCCCCGTTTCATTTAATCGGACACCTATATCTGTTTTTAGATTATTTTATGCGTTCTGCTGCAACAGTTCACGTAAAGCAAAACGGAAGTATTCGGGACTTTTATGTCAAAGAAGCTCTTTCTTATATCGAGCAGAATTTTCAAAATGATATTTCTGTAGAAGATATTTCCGCTTCCTGCGGATTGAACCGAAGCTATTTCGGAAAAATCTTTCATGACACAATTGGACGTTCCCCTCAGGAATTTCTGATTAGTTATCGCATGACCAAAGCTGCCGAGCTTTTAAAAATCACTTCACTCTCAATCGCAGATATTGGAAATGCAGTAGGATATCCGAATCAGCTACATTTTTCACGTGCATTTAAAAATGTTTATGGGGTATCACCAAGAAATTGGAGAAATGAAAATAAATTAGAATAATGCCAGGGCGGGAGCCAACGGGGACGGGGGTTAGTGGGTCAATGGGGACGGAGTTTAGTGGCTTTTTTGCTCGCAAAAAAGCCACTAAACTCCGTCC
>OGCN01001859.1_pt1 | contig 25386 bp, 21 predicted proteins | sample 1570181 | NCBI WGS metagenome assembly OGCN01 (sample SAMEA4370584, study PRJEB24528) | human gut metagenome | reverse complement strand
GTTCGATCCCCACCGTCTCCACCATACAAAACAGGGACAAGAGATTTTACCTCTTGTCCCTGTTTTGTTCTATCTTACCCGGAAATACCAAACAGCTGCCTGCCGTTTTCGGTTGTAATCCGTTCAACCTCTGCGGCACTTATGCCCTTGATCTCCGCAATAGTCTCAGCCATGCGATGCACATACAGCGAGGAATTACGGCGGCCGCGAAACGGCTCGGGTGCCATGTAGGGCGAATCGGTCTCGATCATCAGTCGCTCAATCGGCACTTCACGAATGACTTCCTTCGCCTTTTTGGCATTTTTGAATGTAATAACACCGGTAAATGACAGATAATAGCCGAGTTTCAGCAGTTCGCGTGCCATTTCGATGTGACCGGCATAGCAGTGGTACACGCCGATCACATCCGGATACCGACGGGTGATCTCCATGCTGTCGGCGTGCGCATCGCGGTCATGCACGATGACAGGGAGGTGCAGTGCACGCGCCAGCTCCATTTGGCGGGCAAATACAGCCTGCTGCCGCGCACGCGCACGCTCGTCTTTTTCCCAGTAATAGTCAAGACCAATTTCGCCGATGGCGCGAACCTTGCTTTCGTTCTGTGCCAGTGCGCGGATGGTCTCCAGATCAGCCTCCCAGCCGTCCTCGATGTTCTCCGGGTGAATACCGACCGCCGCATATACAAATGGATATTTATTCGCGTAGCTGACCGCCTTGCGCGAGCTTTCCACATCACAGCCGGGATTGAGAATCAGGCCGACATTGTTCTCGGGCATGGAAGCCAGCAGCGTATCGCGGTCCTCGTCGAACCGTTCATCGTCATAGTGTGCATGTGTATCAAAAAGCATAGTAAACCTTCCTCAAATCCAGCCGAAATGCCTGCAGGCGTTCCAAAGTCCATCCTTATCCACGTCGGTTGTGATGTAATCCGCTTTCTCCTTGAGCGCGGCGCGGGCATTGCCCATCGCAATAGACAGCCATCCCTGACCGAACATGCAGATGTCGTTCATACCGTCGCCAAACACCACAATATCCTCATCCGGAATGGACAAAAGCTGCTGAAAATAGCGAATACCTCGCTGTTTTTCCTTCGGCTCAACGAAAATCACATGGGGATTGTACCGCACAAGCGGCAGACCGCCCGCGTCAATATGATTCTCCTCATCAGGCGTGCAGACGTAGTAAACCTTGTACAGATGCTCCAGCCTGTGATAATCAAAATGCGGGTCCCACAGAACAGGGAAGTAGTTCTCCGGCGCATACGGAAGATAATTTTTATCCGTTGTTACGCATAGTTTCTCATTCTCCGGCGACACCGCCCACGGAATACCGGCCTGCTCGAGCCGCTCGATCAGCGCAATGCAGTCGGCCGCCGGCAGCGACTCCATCTCGACAATTTCGCCGTTGTGCGTTACGCTCCAGCCGCCGTCCGCTACAATGTCCGTGAATCCGTAGCGCGCGGCAACGGCTGCTGCAGATGCCTGCAGCCGTCCGGTCGCAATGGCGGTAAAGTGGCCGTTCGCACGAAGCTGCGCCAGTGCCTTTACTGCGCTTTCCGGCATCATGGTGGTGAGACCGGTGGAAAGCGTGCCGTCAATATCAAAAAAGAAGTATTTTTTGTGCATGTAAAACCCTCAATAACAGAGTGAAGAGTGGAGAGTGCAGAGAACATAAATCTCCACTCTTCACTCTCCACTCTGCTCTTAACTCTTTTGCTTAAAATATATCACAGAATCATAAACAGCGTGCCTGCCGCAATCAGAATGCCGCCGATCACGCCCTTGACCGTCACGGTCTCGTGCAGAACAACAAACGCCAGAATCATCGTGATAACAACGCTCAGCTTGTCGATCGGAGCCACACGGCTGGCCTCGCCCATCTGCAGGGCCTTGTAGTAAAACAGCCACGAACCACCGGTCGCCAGTCCGGACAGGGTAAGGAATACCCAGCTTTTGGCGCCGATTGCGCTTACGCCGCCCTGTTTTCCCAGCAGGAAGACCATGCCCCATGCCATCACGAGCACCACAGCGGTTCGGATAGCAGTAGCAAGCGTGCTGTCCACGTTTTCCACGCCGATTTTGGCTAAAATCGTTGTCAGTGCGGCAAATACCGCAGAGAGCAGCGCATAAATGATCCACATTGCATTTCGCCCTCTTGTCATAATTTTCGCTTCCTAAATTGTTGATTGTAGTGTGTGCGAAATTATACATGGGATAACACAGCTGTTAACCCATTCGTAGGGCGGGCTGCCCTCAGCCCGCCGTTGCAACCGAGTGTTCCCGTTTATGTGCGGCGGGGTGCGGGCACCCCGCCCTGCGGAATCCGTTGTAAAGTGTGTTTATTTTAGCACAGCTTGGCGCCAGCCGGAATGCTGTCGTCCAGCATGAGCAGGTTGAGCTCCTCGTCCTTTTCGGCGGAAAGCAGCATGCCGTTGGACTCCTGACCCATCATCTTGCGCGGCGGCAGGTTGGTAACGGCTACGACCGTCTTGCCGACCAGCTCCTCCGGCTTGTAATACTTGGCAATACCGGACAGAATCTGACGCGGCGTGCCCGAGCCGTCATCCAGCTGGAACTTGAGCAGCTTATTGCTCTTCTTGACGTTCTCGCATGCGAGCACCTTGCAGACCGTCATATCGACCTTGCAGAAATCGTCAAACGGGATATCCGGCAGGAACTCAACTGCAGGCTTCTTCTCGGCCTCGGCAGCCTTTTTTTCCTCCTCGATCTCAGCGAGCTTCTTCGGAATGTCGATGCGCTCAAACAGGATGGAGGCTTCGCCGACCGGCTGACCCGGCTGCATGCCGTCAAACGCGGTCAGGCTCTCAACGCCCTTGTTTTCAACACCCAGCTGTGCGAAAATCTTGTCGGCGGTGTCCGGCAGATACGGCTTCAGTTCAACAGCGGCAAAGCGGATCGCTTCGAGCAGATTGTACAGCACCGTGCCCAGACGCGCCTGCTTGCTCTCGTCCTTGGCGAGCGCCCACGGCATGGTCTCGTCGATATACTTGTTGGAGCGGCGCAGCAGTGCGAATACCTCGTCGATGGCGTCTGCAACGTGCAGGGTGTCCATCTTTTTCTCAACAGCTGCCGGCAGACCGAGTGCGACTGCCTTCAGTTCGTCATCAAGCGCTTCCGGTGCGGTCGGCGCCGGAACAATGCCGCCGAAATACTTCTTGGTCATGGCAATCGTGCGGTTGACCAGATTGCCGAGCACATTTGCCAGATCAGAGTTAATGCGCTCGCAGATCAGCTCGTAGGAGAGTACACCGTCATTTGCAAACGGCATCTCGTGCAGAACGTAGTAGCGAACGGCATCCACACCAAACAGGCGAACCAGATCGTCCGCATAGATAACGTTGCCGAGCGACTTGGACATCTTGCCGTCGCCGACCAGCAGCCACGGATGACCGAATACCTGCTTCGGCAGCGGCTCACCGAGCGCCATCAGGAAGATCGGCCAGTAGATGGTGTGGAAGCGGATGATATCCTTGCCGATCAGGTGCACATCAGCCGGCCAGAACTTCTTGTAGTGCTCGTCGTGGTTGCCGTCCGGATCGTAGCCGCAGAAGGTGATATAGTTGGTCAGTGCGTCCAGCCAAACATAAACAACGTGGCCCGGGTCAAAGTCCACCGGAATGCCCCAGCTGAACGAGGTGCGGGAAACGCACAGGTCCTGCAGGCCCGGCTTGAGGAAGTTGTTTACCATCTCGTTCTTGCGGCTCTCCGGCTGGATGAACTCGGGGTGCTCCTCGATGTGCTTCATCAGGCGGTCGGCGTACTTGCTCATGCGGAAGAAGTATGCTTCCTCCTCGGCGTCTACGCACGGACGGCCGCAGTCCGGGCAGCAGCCGTCCTTCAGCTGGCTCTCGGTCCAGAAGGACTCACACGGCTTGCAGTATTTGCCCTTGTACGCACCCTTGTAAATATCGCCCTGATCGTACAGCTTTTTGAAGATCTTCTGCACCTTTTTCTCGTGCATCGGGTCGGTGGTGCGGATGAACTTGTCATAGGTGGTGTTCATCAGGTCCCAGATGCTCTTAACCTCACCGGCAATCTTGTCAACGTGCTGCTGCGGCGTGATGCCGGCTGCCTCGGCCTTCTCCTGAATCTTCTGACCATGCTCGTCCGTGCCGGTCTGGAAGTAAACGTCGTAACCGGTCATGCGCTTGTAGCGTGCGATAGCGTCGGCCAGCACGATCTCGTAGGTGTTGCCGATGTGCGGCTTCGCCGAGGTATAGGCGATCGCCGTTGAGATATAATAGGGTTTCTTGTCCATTCGTGTATTCTCTCCTTACATATATAAATATGTTTTATGCGTGACAGCAGGGAACAGGGAACAAAAAATCCTCCGTTCCTGCAATGGCCTGTATTTTGCCACTGCAAGGACGGAGGACAAACCTTCCGTGTTACCACCTTGCTTTACGCCTTCCTCGCGGAAAGGCGCCTCAGCGGGTAGGATGCTACCCATCGTCCTCGATAACGGCAGGACTTTGCCGCCGCAGCCTTGCATACTATTACAAAGTAAGTTCGGTGCGAAGCTCCAAGACCATGTTCGGCAGTGCCCTCCGCGTTCCGCTTTCACCGCCCGGAACTCGCTTTGACGTACTTCACTGCGTACTCTTCTCTTCACTGCTTTTAACAGATGTGCTCAGGAAAACAGCGTTTTCCTGTACACAGTGTTATTTTACTATATTGGAGAAGGTTTGTCAAATCTGTTTGCGGTGCAGTATGCCCGGCGCTGCCTTAAAAAAAGTCTTGACAACAGCGGCTCAGAGGTCTAATATAAAAACATATTGATAAAGGTGATGAACGGGTAAAGTAATTGTCACCCCTGTCCGCAGAGAGCTGCCGGTTGGTGTAAGGCAGCGTCAGGAAGCAGTGAAACTCGCCCGGGAGCTGTCCGCTGAAAGTCCTTCGGACCGGTAGGAGGGAACGGATACCCACCGTTACAGGGGGAGCGCATTGTCAGATGTGCATAGAGGGGTCGCACCATACTGCGGCAACAAGAGTGGTACCGCGGAGCTTTCGCTTCGTCTCTTAATGATTGGATTAAGGGACGGAGCTTTTTTTGTCCCTGTAAGCCCGGTAAAATTCTGAATAGGAGAGGACAAGATACCATGGGAAGAACAGTTAAGATTTTTGATACGACGCTGCGTGACGGTGAGCAGTCTCCCGGCTGCAGCATGAACCTGAATGAGAAGATCGAGGTTGCAAAGCAGCTCGAAGCCCTCAAGGTAGATATCATTGAAGCAGGCTTTGCGGCTGCTTCGCCCGGTGATGCTGCTGCTATCGCAGCAATCGCTGATACTGTGCGCGGCGCTACCATCTGCTCGCTGGCACGCTGCCGTGAGCAGGACATCGAGGCGGCATGGAACTCCATCCGCCGTGCAGAGTCTGCCCGCATTCACACCTTCCTGGCAACCAGCCCGGTACACATGGAGTACAAGCTGAAGATGACGCCGGATGAGGTGCTGGAATCCGTAGCGCACAACGTAGCCTTCGCTAAGAAGTTCTGCTCGGACATCGAGTTCTCCGCTGAGGACGCAACCCGCTCCGACCTCGACTTCCTGTGCCGCGTTGTGGAAACCGCCATCAAGGCCGGTGCTACTACCATCAACATTCCGGATACCGTCGGCTACATGATCCCGCAGGAGTACGCATCCCGCATCAAGTATCTGCGTGAGCACACCGAGGGTATCGAGAACGTAATCCTGTCCTGCCATATGCACAACGACCTCGGTATGGCCGTTGCCAACTCGCTGGCAGGCGTTGAGGCCGGTATCGACCAGATCGAATGCACCATCAACGGCATCGGCGAGCGCGCAGGCAACGCCTCGATGGAGGAGTGCGTTATGGCGCTCAAGACCCGTGCCGACCACTTCGGCATCGGCTGCAACATCGAGACCACCCAGATCTACCGCGCAAGCCGCATGATCCAGACCATTACCGGCGTTGCTGTTGCACCGACCAAGCCGATCGTCGGTGCAAATGCGTTCGCACACGAGGCGGGCATCCACCAGCACGGCGTGATGGCCAACAAGGAAACCTACGAGATCATGACTCCGGAATCCGTCGGCATCCCGAAGAACGCTATCGTGCTCGGCAAGCATTCCGGCCGCCATGCGTTCGAGGAGCGCCTGCATGAGCTGGGCTACACGCTCGATCACGAGAAGCTCGAGAAGGCATTCGAGAAGTTCAAGATTCTGGCCGACAAGAAGAAGGTCATCAAGGACCGCGACCTCGAGGGCCTGATCGGTGCTGTTCCGGTTTCCGGCGAGGAGCGCTACACGCTCGACCGCTTTGTCATCAACTCTGGCAACACCATTACCTCTACCGCTGTTATCCGCGTCAAGAAGGGTGACGAGATGTTTGAGCGCGCTGCCGCTTCCGACGGCCCGATCAACGCATCGTTCCATGCAATCGACAAGATCATCGGCAAGGAAATCGTTCTGGAGGACTACTCGCTGCGCGCACTGACCGACGGCGAGGACGCACAGAGCGAGGCTATTGTCAAGATCCGCGTAGACGGCAGCAACGAGGTTGTTACCGGCCGCGGCGTATCGGTTGACGTTATGGAGGCGTCCATCAAGGCGTACATCAACGGCATTAACAAGTATTTTAACGACTAATTCAGCAGGAGGAACGCTGTTATGGATATGACAATGACGCAGAAGATCCTCGCAAAGCATGCGGGTCTGGAAAGCGTAACGGCAGGTCAGCTGATCGAGGCAAACGTAGATCTCACGCTGGCAAACGATATCACCGGTCCGGTTGCCATCCGAGAGATGGAGAAGGCGGGCTTCGATAAGGTGTTCGACAACACTAAGATCGCGCTGGTAATGGACCACTTTGCACCGAACAAGGATATTAAGTCTGCAGAGCAGTGCCTCGAATGCCGCGAGTTCTCCAAGAAGTACAACATCGCAAACTTCTTCGACGTTGGCGCAATGGGTATCGAGCACGCGCTGCTGCCGGAAAAAGGTCTGACCGCTCCCGGTGAGCTTATCATCGGCGCGGACAGCCACACCTGCACCTACGGTGCACTGGGCGCATTCTCCACCGGCGTCGGTTCTACCGATCTCGCCGCAGGCATGGCGACCGGCAAGGCGTGGTTCAAGGTGCCGAGCGCCATCAAGTTTGTGCTCACCGGCAAGCTGAACCCGTGGGTATCCGGCAAGGACGTTATCCTGCACATCATCGGCAAGATCGGCGTGGACGGCGCGCTGTACAAGTCGATGGAGTTCGTCGGCGAGGGTGCACACGCGCTGTCCATGGATGACCGCTTCACCATCTGCAACATGGCGATCGAGGCTGGTGCGAAGAACGGCATCTTCCCGGTAGATGACAAGACGATGAATTACATCAAGGGCCGCGTAAACCGCGAGGTTACCGCATTCGAGGCCGATGCCGATGCCGAGTACGAGCAGACCATCGAGATCGACCTGTCCGCACTCCGTCCGACCATCGCGTGCCCGCACCTGCCGGAGAACACCAAGACCATTGACGACCTCGGCCATATTGAGGTTCAGCAGTCGGTCATCGGTTCCTGCACCAACGGCCGCATCGACGATATGCGCGTTGCAGCTGAAATCCTCAAGGGCCGCAAGGTAAATCCGAATGTGCGCACCATCATCATCCCCGCAACACAGGAAGTTTACCTGCAGTGCATCGAGGAGGGTCTGACCAAGATCTTCATTCAGGCCGGCGCTATCGTTTCCACGCCGACCTGCGGCCCGTGCCTCGGCGGTCATATGGGTATCCTGGCGCACGGCGAGAAGGCGGTTTCCACCACCAACCGCAACTTTGTCGGCCGTATGGGTCATATCACCTCGGAAATTTATCTGGCAAGCCCGGCCGTCGCTGCCGCAAGTGCGGTAGCAGGCTATATCTGCGCACCGGACGACCTGAAGTAAGGGAGGAAACACATACCATGAACGCAAAAGGCAAGGTTTTTAAGTACGGCGATAATGTCGATACCGACGTTATCATCCCCGCACGTTATCTGAATATCGCAGACCCGAAGGAGCTGTCCACCCACGCAATGGAGGATATCGACGCGGATTTTGTAAAGAATATGCATCCCGGCGACATCGTTGTTGCGACCCGCAACTTCGGCTGCGGCTCCTCCCGTGAGCACGCACCGCTTGTTCTCCGCGAGAACGGCGTTTCCTGCGTTATCGCGTCCTCGTTCGCGCGTATCTTCTACCGCAACGCCATCAACATCGGTCTGCCGATCCTCGAGTGCGAGGCAGCGGCGAACGGCATCGACGCAGGCGACGAGGTAGAGGTAAACTTCGACACCGGCGTGATTACCGACGTTACCAAGGGCGAGAGCTGGCAGGCAGCTGCATTCCCGCCGTTTATCCAGAACATCATCAAGGCAGGCGGCCTGCTCAAGTCGCTCAAGGAGAGAGAGGCGTAAATCCCATGGAATACAATATTGCTGTTGTCAAGGGTGATGGCATCGGCCCGGAAATCGTATCCGAGGCTATGCTCGTGCTCGATAAGGTCGGCGAGAAGTTCGGCCACAAGTTTGGTTTTCAGGAGGTCCTCGCAGGCGGCTGCTCGATCGACAAGAACGGCATCCCGCTGACCGATGAGACCATCGAGATCTGCAAGAACGCGGATTCCGTTCTGCTTGGTGCAGTCGGCGGCCCGAAGTGGGACGATGTGCCGAGTGCAAAGCGTCCGGAGAAGGCGCTGCTCGGTCTGCGCGCCGCACTGGGTCTGTTCGTCAACCTGCGCCCGGCGCAGATGCACAAGGCACTTGCGGATGCGTGCCCGATCAAGCCTGAGATTATTGGTGACGGCTTCGACATTCTCGTTTGCCGTGAGCTGACCGGCGACGTTTACTTCGGCAAGCATTACCGCCGCGAGAGCGACAAGGGCTGGGGCGAAACCGGCGCGGACGACATGAACTACTCGGTTTATGAGGTAGAGCGCATCGGCCGCCGTGCTTTTGAGATGGCGATGAAGCGCAATAAGAAGGTCTGCTCGGTAGACAAGGCAAATGTGCTCGAAACCAGCCGCGTATGGCGCGAAACCATGCACCGCATCAAGGACGAGTACCCGGAAGTCGAGTACACCGATATGTACGTTGACAACTGCGCGATGCAGCTTGTCCGCAATCCGGGTCAGTTCGATGTTATCGTAACCGGCAACCTGTTCGGCGATATTCTGTCCGATGAGGCTTCCATGATCACCGGCTCCATCGGTATGCTGCCGTCCGCCTCCATGAACGAGAGCGGCAAGGGTATGTACGAGCCTATCCACGGCTCCGCGCCGGACATCGCGGGCAAGGGCATCGCGAACCCGATTGCAACCATCCTGTCGTGCGCGATGATGCTGCGCTACTCCTTCGGTCTGAAGGACGAGGCAGACGCCATCGAAACCGCTGTTGAGAATGTCCTCAACGCAGGTCACCGCACCGCGGACATCGCCGCAAAGGGTGAGAAGGTACTGTCCACCTCCGAGATGGGTGCACTGATCCGCGAACAGCTTTAAGAATAATCAGGAATGAGTAATCCGTAATTACTCCGTGAATTTTTCCTATCAAGAAACCCGGTTGCAATTAGGCTGCAACCGGGTTTTTCGATAGTCTTGCGGCTTCGGTTTTTCGAAGCCGTTTTTGTTATATGGAGAATCGGCTTTACGCGTTCTCGCTGTTTCTCTCGCTCTTGGCATAGCTCTTGAACGAGTGGATAACGATCGTCAGACCGAGCACGATCAGCAGTACCGCAAGGATAAGCTGCAGACCGTTTGCGATGAATACCGCTCCCCAAGTGGTCTCACCGGCCGGAATAGCCGTTGAGGCGGCAGCAGAGATCGCCTTTACCATAGCGAGGAAACGCTGCACCAGCGCGGTGAAGGTAACACACAGCATGATGATCAGCGGCGGGAAGATCATCTTGTTGCTGCGGCCGGTAACCTTGAGGAATACGCAGAGCGTGATGAGCACCAGAGCGCTCAGCAGCTGGTTGGCAGAACCGAACAGCGGCCAGATATTGGCGTAGCCGATCTTGGTGAGCAGGAAACCAAATGCCAGCGTGATAACCGTGGAGAAATATACGTTGCAGAACAGCTTGCGCCAGCCCTCGGCATGCTCCATGTCATCGACGGAGAACAGCTCCTGAAAGCTCATGCGGCCGATACGCGCAACCGCGTCCAGACTGGTCAGCGCCAGTGCGGAAACACACATGGTCATAAATGCAGTGGCAACATAAACCGGAACGCCGAACATCTCGAAGAAGCCTGCGACACCGCTGCTGAATACCTGGAACGGCGTGCCCGCTGCCGGCGTACCGTCAGCTGCTGCAGCAGCACCGGCAACGCACAGTGCCAGAACAGCCAGCAGACTTTCGAGCACCATGGCGCCGTAGCCGACCTTGGGCATATCTTTTTCATTCTCGATGGTCTTGGAAGACGTACCCGAGGAAACCAGACTGTGGAAACCGGAAACCGCACCGCATGCAACGGTTACAAACAGGATCGGGAACATCGTGCCGAGCTTCTCATTGGTAAAACCGGTGAATACCGGCAGGTTCATAGTCGGATGTGCAACAACCAGACCAACGACTGCGCCTGCGATCATGCAGATGAACATGAAGGTGGTCATGTAGTCGCGCGGCTGCTTGAGCAGCCACATCGGAAGGACAGCGGCGAAGAAGATATAAACGAAGGTGATATAGCTCCATGCTGCCTTGCCGAAGATAAGTGGGCAGTTCATGCCGATTGCAAAGGAGGCAACGATGCACACAATGCCGACAACGGCTTCCTTCCAGCCGGTCAGGTTAAACTTTTTCTGGATAAGGCCGAGCACAACCGCGAAGACCATAAACATGATGGAGATCATGCCTGCCGCACCGTTGGTGGTTGCGGTAGCAGCCAGCTCGGTAACGCCTGCGTCAGTGACAGTGTAGGCGTTGAATGTGCCCGCAACCATATCTGCGAATGCCGCAACAACGATGCAGCAGAAGATCCACGAGAAAATGAGGAACAGCTTGCGGCCGGTTTTGCCGATGTACTTCTCAATCAGCATACCCATCGACTTGCCCTTGTTCTTAACCGAAGCGTACAGCGCGCCGAAGTCGGCTACCGCGCCGAAGAATACGCCGCCGATCAGCACCCACAGCAGTACCGGCAGCCAGCCGAACGCCGCAGCCTGAATTGCGCCGGTTACAGGGCCTGCGCCCGCGATAGAGGAGAATTGGTGACTGAATACCGTCCAGCCGTTGGTCGGTACAAAGTCCTTGCCGTCATTAAATTCAACGGCAGGCGTCTTGGCTTTCGGGTCGATACCCCATTTGTTCGCCAGCCAGCGTCCGTAGAAAACGTACGCGCCGAACAGAACAACAGCCGCGATCAGCACAATTACAAGTGTGTTCATGTTTTTTCGTCTCTTTCTTGAAATGATTTGCGATTCCGCAGCCAAAGGTACGCAAAAAAGCCTTCGTCCATGCAGGAGGATCACAAAGATGATCCTGCAAAGACGAAGGCATATACATTGCTGTATTTACTTCCGCGTTACCACTTTGCTTGCCGACAGTACGCTGCCGACCTCTCATTGCCGCCCGGTACCGCATTCTTCCGGAGGGCTTTTCCTGTTAACGGTGGATATCCGGCCTCGACTACTCGGCATTGCCTTTGATCGAAGCTGCTCGCAGGGGATAGCGAACCCGTGCCTTGCTGCCGTCTTGCACGACCGACGGCTTTCTGTGAGCGGTGATACGGATACGTCATGTCCTGTTCAAAGCATTTGGCTACTGAACGATTCGTATAATAGACCTCTTTTTGCCGTTTGTCAACCGGGCAGGAGACGCAAAATGCAATTTTGGCAACACCTGCAAATCCGGCAGTATTGATAAATAAAAATTTGTTTATTTTTTAACGGCGCATCAGATACAGCAAGATTCTATACTTGACAAATGCATTTTACACGGCTTATACTGATATTATGTAAAAGACAAGCAAGGGTGCTGTGATGAGCGGCTGAGAGGGCGAGAAACCCAACCTTTTGAACCTGTTGGTTAATGCCATTGTAGGGAAGCTGTCGCATTGCTGGGATTGAGTGCTTCGGTTTTGCCGCAGGGTGAAAACGAGGCGTTTTTTATTTTCCCGGCAGCGATGATAAAATTGGAGGGAACAGGAATGAAAACAGTGCTTACCATTGCCGGTTCGGACTGCTCCGGCGGTGCAGGTGTACAGGCCGATCTGAAAACCATGGCGGCACACGGCGTGTTCGGCATGAGCGTTATCGTATCAGTTGTAGCGGAAAACACTGCACGCGTGATCGACATTCAGGACATCAGTCCCCGGATGATCGAAGAGCAGATTGACGCGGTGTTTGAAGACATCGTGCCGGATGCGGTTAAAATCGGCATGCTGTCCTCGCCGGAGTGCATGAAGGCGGTAGCTGGCAAGCTGGCACAGTACAAGCCGGCGCATATCGTGATTGATCCGGTGATGTTCGCCAAAAACGGTGATCCGCTGATGGACCCGGCCTCGGTCGGTGCGCTCATCCAGACCGTGCTGCCGTTTGCTGAGGTGCTGACTCCGAACGTACCGGAGGCGCAGTATCTGGCAGATATGGAAATCCGCACGCCCGAGGATATGGAGGAGGCAGCACGCCGCATCTATGCCAAGGGCTGCAGAAACGTGCTCGTCAAGGGCGGCAAGAACATCGCAGGTGCGGTGGATGTACTGTTTGACGGCGAGACCTGTCACCGCATTGAGATTGAGCAGATCAACACCACCAGCACGCACGGCACGGGCTGCACACTGTCCTCTGCGATCGCATCCAATCTGGCGCTTGGCCACAGCGTGCCCGAGGCGGTAAAGCTGTCTAAAGAGTACGTCACCGACGCTATCCGTCATGCACCCGGTCTGGGGCATGGCTGCGGTCCGCTTAACCATTTTTGCCGTATTTTTTCGGAGGAGTGAAAGACAATGAAAAAGAATTCTATCCGTAAACTGACCATTGCAGGCGTTCTCGTCGCAGTTGCAGTCGTTGGCAGCCTGTTTTCCATACCGGTGCTTGGCGCGAAGTGCTCGCCGGTGCAGCATATGGTAAATGTGCTCGGCGCCGTTCTGCTGGGCCCGTGGTACGCGCTCGGCATGGGCTTTGCAGCAGCACTGATCTGCAACGTGCTGGGTCTGGGCAGCCTGCTGGCGTTCCCCGGCTCGATGATCGGTGCGCTGCTGTGCGGTCTGGCCTACAAGGCCTGCCCGAAGCTGCCGGTCGCTTACGTTGGTGAGGTGTTCGGCACCGGCATTCTCGGCGGTCTGGCTTCCTACCCGATTGCCGCATTCGTGATGGGCAATACCAAGGCAGCTCTGTTCACCTTTGTGCCGTCCTTCCTCGTGTCCACTGCGGTAGGTGCGGCGATTTCGGTTCTGGTGCTGAGCGCCCTCAAGCGCACGCATGTTCTCAGCGCACTGGAAGGTGCTAAGCATTGATCGATACTATTAAAGCCGTTCTCGAAAACACGCAGAACCGCACACCGATGGTGCATTCCATCACCAATAATGTTACCATCAACGACTGCGCGAATATCATCCTTGCGGCAGGCGGCACGGCCATTATGGCGCAGGATGAGCGTGAGGTCGAGGAGATTACCTCGCACGCACAGGCACTTGTAATCAACATGGGCGCTGTCCGTGCACAGGAGGCCATGCTGCGTGCAGCCAAGATTGCAAAGCGCAACGGCCGTCCGGTCGTGCTCGATCCGGTAGCCGCCGGTGCCAGCACGCTCCGGCGTGAAATGTGTTCCCGCCTTTTGAGCGAAAATCTTGTTTCGGTCATTCGCGGCAATGCATCCGAGGTGCGGGCGCTCGCCGCAGGAGCCGAGCAGGAGACCGGCGTGGAAGCCAGTGCGCTCGACAGCGTGACCGAGGACAATTTACAGGAATCCGCAGCGTGGCTGCGGTCGTTCGGCCGCCGGACCGGAGCTGTCGTCATGCTCACCGGCGCGATGGATGTAATTACCGATGGAACCCGTACCGCAGTGGTACGCGGCGGCAGTGCGTATCTGCGGCGGATCACCGGCGCAGGCTGTATGCTCACCTCGCTGACCGGCGTGTACTGCGGTGCGAATCCAGATATATTGTTAGAAGCCGCAGTCACGGCATCGGAGGTGATGAAGCATTGCGGAGAAACAGCCGAGGCGCGTGTGCGTAAAGAGATGGAGGGCACCGCTTCCTTTCGTACGCGCCTGATCGACGCAGTAAGTCTGCTGAACGCGGACGAGCTGACGCCGAACCTCTGTTTGCAGATTCTGTAAGCAGAAAAATGCTGCCGGCAGAATTTTGCCGTCAGTCTTAGGAAAATCATCAACATACTTTCATTGGGGGTACCACCTTGAACAACAAAACCACCGAAAGACTGCTTGCCGCAACGCAGGACATCTGGGAAGGCTATCTGAACCATCCGTTTGTCCACGGTATTGCCGACGGCAGCCTCGACATTCAAAAATTTCGTTTTTATCTTCTGCAGGATTATGTTTACCTGTTTGATTACGCAAAGGTGTTCGCGCAGGGCGTTGTCAAGTCCCGCGATCCCGAGATCATGCGTGTATTCGCAACCTCGGTGGCGAACATTCTCGGCGGTGAGATGAACATTCACCGCGGCTACATGAGCCGTCTCGGCATCACCGAAGAGGACGCAGAGCGCGTCAAGCCGTCGCTGAATAACGAGTCCTACACCTCGTATATGCGTGCTGTTGCGGCCGAAGAAGGCCCGGCGGAGATCATGGCGGCTGTGCTTTCGTGTGCACTCAGCTATGAATACATCGCCAAGTGGATCGTCGCCAACTACCCGAACGCCGATCAGCATGAGTTCTACGGTGAATGGGTGCAAGGCTACGCATCCGAGGACTATGCGGCAGAAAACCGCAAGCTGGTCGCTTATATGGAGCGCCTGAGTGAGGGCTATACCGAGTCGCAGCTTGCGCGTCTGACCAATATTTTCGTCGCGTGCTCGCGCTACGAGAGCATGTTCTGGGACATGGCCTGGAACGAGGCGATGTAAGCTATGCTGGAGTTTCGCAACGTCGTTTTTCAGTACGACAGTGAGGATTTTAACATCATTGACGGTCTGTCCTTCCATCTTGAGAAGGGAGAATTTGTGTCGGTTATCGGGCCGTCCGGCTGCGGCAAATCCACGATTTTCCGCCTGACCAACCAGCTTCTGCCGCGCAAGAGCGGTGAAATTCTGGTGGACGGCAAGAGCATCGACGGACGGCGCGGCTACTGCGGCTACATGCCGCAGCGCGACCTGCTGTTTCCGTGGCGCACGGTGAACGAAAACCTGCGTCTGCCGATGGAGATTCGCGGCGGCATTTCCCGCGCGGAGATGGACAAGCGTGCAGCGGAAACGCTCGAGCACGTCGGTTTGGCTGGCTGGGGCGACAAGCGCCCGGAGGAGCTTTCCGGCGGCATGCGTCAGCGTGCGGCATTCGCGCGTACGCTGCTGACCGGCTCGGAACTGCTGCTGCTCGATGAACCTTTTTCCGCGCTCGACTTTCTCACGCGCATCACGATGCAGGAGTGGCTGCTCGATCAGTGGGAGCAGGACAGCAAGACCGTCCTGTTCATCACTCACGATGTAGAGGAGGCTATTTTCCTGTCCGGCCGTGTTCTGGTCGTGGAGGATACGCCGATCCGCAAGCTGCACTCGTTTGAGGTGCCTGCACCGTATCCGCGCACGCGTGCGTGCCTGACCGACCCGAAGATGCTTGAGTTGAGAGAAAATCTGATTTCTCTGCTCAGAAAAGAGGTGCAGGCATGAAAAAGAATGCAAATCTGCCCGCACTGATCTTTATGTTCGCGCTGCTCATCGTCTGGCAGTGCATAGCCATGGGCATGAATGCGGCCTACATTCTGCCGTCGCCGACACAGGTGCTTGCGCGCCTGTGGGAGCTGCGCAAACCGCTGTTCACCGCACATCTGCCGGCCACCATGCTGTGTACCGGAGTCGGCCTTGCGATCTCGATCGCGCTCGGTCTGCTGCTCGCCATCGTAATGGACGCGAGTCCGTCGGCGGAGAAAATGCTGTACCCGCTCATCGTCGCTTCACAGACCATTCCGACAACCGCACTTGCGCCGCTGTTTGTGCTCTGGTTCGGCTACACGATCTGGAGCAAGGTGCTCGTCACCGTGCTCATCACGTTCTTCCCGATCGCGATGACCGTGTTTGACGGCTTCCGCTCGGCGAAGACCGATATGGTCGATATGCTCAAGACCTTCGGCGCAGGCAAGAAGGAAATTTTCCTCAAGCTGAAGATTCCGGCAGCGCTGCCGTACTTTTTCTCGGCGCTCAAAATGGCGATCCCGATGTCGATCATCGGAGCTGCGATCGGTGAGTGGCTGGGCGCACAGGCGGGTCTCGGCTATTTCAGCCGCCGCATGATGACGCAGCTGGACGGCGCCGGCGTGTTTGCACCGATCGTACTGCTGAGCGTGGTTGCGATGATCGCAGTAGGCATTGTAAGCTGGTTGGAAAAGAAAATTATCACCTGGCGCAGCAGCTTATAAACTTGATAACACAATTTTAAGAAAAACGAAATTTTTGTTCTAACATAAGGAGAAAAACATATATGAAAAAGCGTATTCTTGCACTTCTGGCAGCAGGCACCATGCTGCTGACCGGCTGCGGCGCACAGAACGCCGCACAGTCTGATGCGGCAAACAGCGGCAGCGATGACCTGCAGCACCTGACCGTTGTGCTCGACTGGTATCCGAATGCCCTGCATGCATTCCTGTACGAAGCGCAGGAGAAGGGTTACTTCGCAGAGGAAGGTCTGGATGTAGATATCCAGTCTCCGGCAGGCGTAAACGATGCCATGAGCATGGTTGCCGCCGGCAAGGCAGACATTGGTCTGTATTATCAGCAGGATGTCATTCAGGCTCGTGCTGAGCAGGATGTGCCGATCAAGTCCATCGGTGCAGTGGTTCAGGGTCCGCTGAACATCATCCTGTCGCTCAAGGACAAGAACATCACTTCGCCGAAGGATCTGGAGGGCAAGACTATCGGCTACGCGGGCACCGAGCTTTCCGAGGCACTGGTCCGCAGCATTATGCAGTCCAACGGTGCCGATCCGAACAGCGTGAACATGGTTGACGTTGGCTTCGACCTGATGAGCTCGATGACCACCGGCAACGTCGATGCAACCATCGGCTGTCTGGTCAACCACGAGGTACCGCAGATGGAGAAGGAGGGCTTCGAGGTCAATTACTTCTTCCCGGATGATTACGGTGTGCCGAAGTATTACGAAGGTATTTTCCTCGCAAGCGATGATATGATTGCGAACAATTCCGATACGCTGAAGGGCTTCCTGCGCGCTTGCAGCAAGGGCTTTGAGGACTTCAAGAGCAACACCGACGATGTCCTGCAGGTTCTGCTCGACAATCAGGATGAGGCAAACTTTGCACTCGACCCGGATGTAGAGAAGAAGTCCTGTGAGACGCTGCTGCCGCTCATGGAGACCGAGGACGCGAAGTTCCTCTCTCAGACCGAGCAGTGCTGGCAGGAAAATATTGACTGGATGTACGATCAGGGCCTGATCGCAGAGAAGCCGGATGTTTCCGACGTTATGGTAAACCTCGACTTCTAAAAATACGCATATAGAACAGGGGACAGAGCATTGGCTCTGTCCCTTTTGTGTTATCCTTCCAGCTTGTCGATCATCTCGCGCATTGTGTTCGCAGAACGCTGCAGCTGTACCAGTTCTTCCTCGGAGAGCGGAATATCCAGCACAGCTTCCGCGCCGTTTCGTCCGACGATGGTCGGCACACCCAGACAAATACCGTCCACGCCGTAGTGTCCGTAAATCATCGAAGTGACCGGCAGCACGGAATGTTCATTGCGTACAATGGCCTCCGCGATGCGCCGCACCGCCATGCCAATACCGTAATAGGTTGCGCCTTTGCTGTCGATAATCTGATACGCTGCATCGCGCACATGCTCGTAAATGCGGGAAAGCTCATCTGCAGGCTTGGTGATGCCGGCAATGCGGCAGTAATCGTCCAGATCGGCACCGGAGATGTTAGCGCTCGACCATACCGCCAGCTCGCTGTCGCCGTGCTCGCCGATGATGAACGCATGCACGTTGCGGCTGTCCACGCCAAGCCGCTGTCCGAGCAGATACTTGAGCCGCGCGGTATCCAGCACGGTACCGGAACCGAGTACACGTCCGGCAGGGAAGCCGCTCAGCTGCTGCGCCAGACAGGTCAGCACATCGACCGGATTGGACACAACCAGCAGAATCGCCTCACGATTGACTGCCGTAAGCTGTGCTATGACGGAGGACAGGATGCCTTTATTTCGTCCGAGCAGCTCCAAACGGCTTTCGCCGGGCTTCTGGTTTGCGCCTGCCGCAATGATGATAAGACCGCATTCGGCGAGGTCAGCATAGTCTCCGGCCATGACGCGGCACGGCTTGCTGAACGCCACACCATGATTGATGTCCGCAGCTTCACCGATAGCCTTGTCGCGGTTCATATCCACGAGTACCAGATCGGAGAACAGTCCGGAAACCGCCAATGTGTATGCGCAGGTCGCGCCGACAAAGCCCACGCCGATCACGCCGCATTTTTGAATATTCGTCATATTGGATACACTCCTTCTGCGAGTAGTATATCCGTTTTGTTGTTGGAAAACACATGGCTTTGTGCTATACTTATACTGTATTTTTATAGGCAATATCAGTTCAGGAGGATAGGACTATGAATAAATGGTTACGCGCTGTCTGCGTCGGCGCGGCTGCCGCTGCCATGCTGACCGCTTCGGCCTTTGCGGCAAATTATACGAATTGTGCAGATTCGCTGCACGAAATGGGGCTGTTTCAGGGCACGCAGAACGGCTATGACCTCGACCGCACGCCGACCAGGGCGGAAGCGGCTGTCATGCTGGTGCGTCTGCTCGGCAAGGAGGCTGAGGCCAAGACGCTGACGTATACTGCACCGTTTACCGATCTCAAGGGATGGGAAAAGCCGTATGTGCAGTATCTGTACAGCAACGGTCTGGCGAATGGCACGAACCGGACGACCTTCCATCCGACCGGCAAGTGCACCGCGCAGATGTACGCGGTGTTCCTGCTGCGTGCGCTCGGCTACTCGGATACGGCGGATTTCAGCTATGCGAACGCGATAGAGACTGCTCGTGAGCAGGGTATTTACGACACCGGTATCATCAACGTGCAGAATTTCCTGCGCGACGATGCTGCAGCGGCAAGCTACACGGTGCTGTCTGTTTCACCGAAGAACAGTGAAGGCACGCTGCTCGATCAGCTTGTCAGCGAAAACGCGATAACCGAAGCGGACGCGAAATCGTATCAGAATCTGTTTTCGACCTACGCACAGTACCGCGAGGCAACCGCCGGTATGGATGCTCTGTTGCATTACTCGGTCAACAGCGAGTTTGCGTCTCCGGCGGCTGTGACCCATGACGGCAGGACGGTCATGCAGGTGCAGACGAGCGAGACCACCGTGTTCGACCGCGAGAAGAACGAACTGCTCACCGACCGCAAAATGACGCTTTCCGCGCCGAATACATCGAATAAGCAGCTGCTGACGCAGAGTTATCTGTCGGACGGTGCGTTGTACCACAAGTTGAACGGCTCGTGGTCGGCAGAGTTGGTGACTGCCGCTGAGCAGGAGGGCCTTGCCGCGATGTATGGCCGCGTACCGTTGGTGTGTGTCGATTCGCTGAGTCAGCGTGCAGGCAGCTGGACCATTATCTGTGCCGATACGCCGAACGCGTACACCGAACTGCTCTGGTCGGTCGAAAGTGCAATGGGTGATTTAGACGAAGCCGTCCGGCTGCAGCCGACCACGGTAACGCAGTCGGTCAGCGGCGGTACGATTCGCAGGCAGAGTGTTTCCGCAGCCTTCACGCTGGACGGCATGACGGCAGAGCCTGTTATCATCAGCACACTGGACAAAACCGGTGCAGCTGCTGTGCTGAACGCGCCCAAGTAAACGCATAAGTTCCGCCTTTTTCGCATATTTGTGTGATACGGAGGTGCGGAGATGGAGAGACGGCTGAAATGCGGCGTTTGCGCCGCGGCGGCACTGGCGCTGGTGCTGTGCTTTGGCATGGAGCAGAAAACCCGTGCAATGCAGACGGCAGGGAACGCTCAAACCACGCTCGTCATTGATGCCGGACACGGCGGCTTCGATGGCGGCGCGGTCGGCGCGGATGGAACCGCCGAGCAAGATATCAATTTGAGCATTGCAAAACGGGTGCAAGTGCTGGCGAATTTCTTCGGTGTGCCGACTGCTATGACGCGGCCGGATGAAAATGCACTTGATTACAATCCTTCCCGCACGGTGCGAGAGAACAAAATCGCGGATATCAAGGCACGGGAAAAGCTGGTAAACAGCATTCCGTCGCCGGTGTTTCTGAGCATTCACCTGAATAAATTCAGCGACGCGCAGTACCACGGCGCCCAGGTGTTTTACTCGACAGGGAATGTGCAGGGCAAGCCGCTGGCTGAGCAGATACAGCAGTGCCTGATCGACGGCTGCGACCCATTGAATCATCGCAAGGCTAAACAGGCAGACAGCGCCATCTATCTGATGAAAAAGCTGGACTGCCCGGCGGTTATCATCGAATGCGGCTTTCTGTCCAATCCGGCCGAAGAAGCGCGGCTGCGGGACGAAGCCTATCACAAACAACTTGCTGCCGCCGTGATCTGCGGATATTTACGCAGCCAGAGCGGTATGTAACGGAGGAAATATGAAGCAAAAGACAGTTTTTCTGTGCGGTGACTGCGGATATGAAAGTCCGAAATGGTACGGCAAATGTCCGTCCTGCGGCGCATGGAACACCATGAGCGAATTCAAGGAGAAGCCGGTTTCGGCGGCACGCGGCACGAATACATTTCAGCGCGGCGAATCGCGGCCGACTCTGCTCAAGGATATTGATACCGGAGACGAAAGCCGGTTCCATTCTGGAATCGGTGAACTCGACCGCGTTCTCGGCGGCGGCGCTGTACACGGCTCGTTTGTGCTGGTCGGCGGTGAGCCGGGCATCGGCAAATCAACGCTGCTGCTGCAAATGTGTCAGGAAATGTGCAAAAATGCCCGCGTGCTCTATGTTTCGGGCGAGGAATCGCTCAAACAGATCAAAATTCGTGCGGCACGCCTGCACATTTCTTCACCCGAACTGTACATCCTTGCCGAGACCGACATGGAGCAGATCATCAACGAAACCGAGCTGCTTGAGCCGGATATTCTAATCGTGGACTCTATCCAGACGGTCTATAAGCGCGATTTAACTGCCGCTCCCGGCGGTACGACCCAGATCAAGGAATGCGCGATGAGTCTGATGCAGTACGCGAAGAATCGCAACGTGACGATTTTTATTGTTGGTCATGTCAACAAAGAGGGTACGCTGGCAGGCCCAAAAATCCTTGAGCACATGGTGGACTGCGTGCTGTATTTCGAAGGGGAATCCGCAGGTCCGTTCCGCTGTCTGCGTGCGGCGAAAAACCGCTACGGCTCAACCAATGAAATCGGCGTGTTTGAAATGAGCGATCACGGTTTGCTCGAGGTGCAGAATCCGTCTGCGGCTATGCTGGCCGGTCATCCGCAGGGTGCGTCCGGCAACTGCATTGCCTGCGTGATGGAGGGCAGCCGTCCTCTGCTCGCCGAGGTGCAGGCGCTTGCTGCGAAAACGCAGTTTGGTGTGCCGCGCCGCACCGCTGCCGGCGTGGACTACAACCGCATGGTGCTGCTGCTCGCCATTCTGGAAAAACGCTGCGGGCTGTTTCTGTCGTCGAGCGATGTGTACGTCAACGTCGTCGGCGGCATGCGGCTGGACGAGCCCGCTGTGGATTTGCCGATGGTGCTGGCAATCGCATCCAGCTTTCGGGACAAGCCGCTGCCGGAAGGCGTCATGAGCTTCGGCGAGGTCGGCCTGACCGGCGAGCTGCGTGCGGTGTCCAATCCGGGACAGCGTATCAATGAGGCATACCGCCTTGGTTTCCACACCTGCATCATGCCTATGCAGGATGTAGACGAGGACCTGCTGCAGAAAATGAATATCGTGCGTGCGAAAACCGTCGGTGACGCGATTCGTGCCGTATTGTAAGCATAATTTACACCTCCTCTCCGCAGACTAAACTCAGTTTGCGTCAGGGGAGGTTTTGCATTTGGAGAATAAGATCCGCGCGGTGCTGCTTACGACGGCAGGTGTGCTGACGGCAATGCTGTTCTGGTCGTGGAAACACCGTCCGCCGGAGGCGGTTTTGGTACGCACAGCGGCCGCCGAAACGCAGGATATCTACAATAGTGTGACGATTTTCGGTACGGTCGAGTCCGCAGAGAGCACAGCGGTTTGTCCGGCGAAAAATGGTGTAGTAAGTGCAGTGTATGCCGCAACAGGCGACACCGTGCAGAAGGGTGATATTCTGTGCACGCTGACTGACATCGGCAGATCGCAAACAGCTGCGGATTACTGGCAGACCGCACAGAGCGTGTTTGCAATTTCCGGCACGGTGAACACTGTCACCGCCGAGGACGCTCACGCGCTGTATGCGCCGATGGACGGTACTGTGCTGACCGTGCCGCAGGCGGGCGAGAGTGTATCGGCCGATATGCCGTGCATACAAATTGCGAATCCGGATAAGCTGCGCGTGCGTGCACAGTCTCCCGAGCTATATGTAGGAGAGCTTGCTGTCGGGCAGCGCGCTAACATCACATTTTCGGCAGTGGACGGCACCTTTCACGCCGGATTAACCGCAATTGCTCCTGCGGCTGTGAAAACCTTTAGTCTGACAAACGAAGATGCCGAAGCAACCGTTGAGGTGCTGCTTGATTTGAACGGCTCAACCGAAAATCTGCGCCCCGGCTATTCCGCGACCGTTAAGGTATTCACAGACCATCGAGACGATGCTGCGGTTGTACCATATGAAGCAATTTGCCAGCGCGGAGAACAAGAGTTTGTATTCTGCGTGCAGGACGGCCATGCCGTGCAGTGCGCGGTACAGACCGGCTATCTGCTCGAGGATACGGTTGAAATTATAGACGGCCTGCCGACAGGTGTATCGGTCATTCTGTCGCCGCCCGATGAATTGACTGACGGTGATCCGGTGGAGGTGCAGACATGAGACTGCGGGATATTCTGTCACTGGCGGCACATAATCTGCGGGAAAGTCCGCTGCGGACGGCACTTTGCGCGCTTTCTGTTGCGGTTGGAAGCGGTGCACTGCTGCTTATCCTTTCCATTGGTCTGTATGGGCGAAAACAGGTGGACGTCGGTTTGCAGACACTCGGCGTCAGCGGTTTATCGGTGTACACGGAAAGCGGACACGCGGGAACGATACTCTCGGCAGCACTGGCGGATGAGATAGAGCAGGATGTGGACGGCATTCGCACGCTGATGCCGATCAAGGCGCAGAGCGGCACCGTGCGCGTCGGACACACAACTGAGCACGCGGTACTTCTCGGTGCAGACGAACGGCTCGGTGAAGTCATGCAAATGGAGATGCTGGCAGGCACACTGCCTAACGCATGGCAGTGTGCAAATGCTGAGCCGATCGCCGTGGTCGGCGATGATCTGGCACAGACGCTGTACAGACGGACAAATATCACCGGACGGAAGATTCGGCTAAAGGTAAACGGCACCGATCGGTATTTCACGGTATGCGGTGTTGTGCGGGCACAGACGGGGGCATTCGGCGGAATGCTGTCGGCGGTTGCACCGCATCTGGTCTATGTGCCGTATGCGTGTATCGCGTCGCAAACCGAACGCACGGATCAAGTGTTTGTGCAGTGCATTTCGCAGACAGATACTGCTTCGGTCAGCTCTCAGATCGAAAAGTACCTGACCGATCGACAGCAGGTGCGCGGCGTGCATGTACAGAATATGTCGGGTGCAGTGCAGACCGTACAGCAGCTTGCCGAAATGGGAATCGGCCTGTTTGCCGCCATCGGTGCGGTGACACTGTTTGTCGCGCTCATCGGTGTTATGGGAAGCATGCTGGCTGCCGCTCACGAGAAAACAGGGGAGATCGGCATTCTGCTGGCGCTCGGCGCACAACCGCATGATATTCGCCGGATATTTCTCCTGCAGGCTGTGCTGCTGTGCCTGTTCGGCGGAATCGTCGGTCTGGCAGCCGCAGGTACGCTCCTGCACTTCGGAGCAGCACTGCTCCTGCCGGAAGGCCGTGTGTTTGCCGGATTGCTGATACTTTCCACACTCAGCGGAGCCGTTGCCGGACTGCTCCCGGCGGTTCGTGCGGCCGCTCTCGATCCAATCGACGCAATATGCAAATAACTCTTTTCTTTCGCCTTTATTTGTGCTATCATTAACAGTGACAAATAACGAATAGGGCGACTGTACTGTAGAAAGGAATGGAGTTTGCATGCGCCATATTATTGATTTATGTGATTTAACGGAAAAAGAATTTTCCGATCTGTACAAGCTGGTCAGCAATATTATCGACCGACCGGAGTGTTATGTAGATGCCTGCCGCGGCAAGGTGCTGGGCAGCCTGTTTTATGAACCTTCTACCCGTACCAACCTGTCGTTTTCCACCGCGATGATGAGACTGGGCGGCAGTGTTGTCGGTTTTTCCGATCCGAACGCCACTTCTGCGTCTAAGGGCGAAACACTCAAGGATACTATCAACATGGTATCCAGCTATGCGGATATGATCGTCATGCGCAACCCGCGAGAGGGCGCAGCCAAGGTAGCTTCAATGTACTCGTCTGTGCCTGTCATCAATGCCGGCGACGGCGGTCATCTGCACCCGACCCAGACGCTTGCCGATATGATTACCATTCTGCGTATGCGCGGCTCTGCTGACGATATGAAGATTGGTCTGTGCGGTGATTTGAAGTACGGCCGTACCGTGCATTCTCTGCTGCATTTCCTGCAGCGGTATCATAATGTACAGTTTTATCTGATCGCACCTGATGCACTCAAGCTGCCGGACTATATGGTAAAATTCCTGAAAGACAACAATATGCCGTTCTGCGAGGTAGACAGCATTGATGAAGTTCTGCCCGAGCTGGATGTGCTGTACATGACTCGCATTCAGCGCGAGCGCTTTGTCACGGCAGAGGAGTACGCAAACCTTGAAGGCAATTATCAGCTGACAGCTGAGAAGATGAAGCGCGCCAAGAAGGACATGCTGGTGCTTCATCCGCTGCCGCGTGTTGATGAGATTGCACAGGACGTGGATGATGATCCGCGTGCGGTCTACTTCCGCCAGGCGCGGTTCGGCATGTTCGGCCGTATGGCACTGCTGCTGACGCTGTCCAAGCTGCCGTTCGAGCGTGCCGGTCATCATGAAATCGGTGCAGATCCCGGCATCCGCTGCTCCAACCACAAGTGCATTACGCGAAGCGAGCTGTATGTACCGCTGCACGGCAAGGTCGG